>LNAP01003595.1_pt1 | contig 14782 bp, 18 predicted proteins | sample 602601 | NCBI WGS metagenome assembly LNAP01 (sample SAMN02440304, study PRJNA202911) | soil metagenome | biome: Subtropical and temperate rainforests or woodlands; isolation source: soil samples (1 kg each in a 20% v/v slurry with milli Q water) were... ...
AGATGACTGTAGACAAGCAGAAACAACAAAGCCCGCACAAGGCGGGCTTCTTGGGATGTTTCGTAGACTGTCTGAGACAGCCAGAAACTAGTATGTGGTCCCGGCGGGCTTCTTACCGGAATGCTATCCATTTGAAAATAAACAGTTTTTATTTATGTCTTTGGGTTGGGGATACAAATTGGGATACACCGAGGCAGGGGCCGGCCCTACCTTGGCAACCTGCTAAACCTTATCCGAAGGTGCTAACGGGAGGCTGGGTCTGAGCCTTGAATGCTTTTTCTGCAGCCTTTCTACGGGTAGCAATGTCGCTAGCAAATGTTCTCAACTCGTTAATATGAATTTTTATCTCTGCTGGTGTTGGCCTATTTTCTGATAGGGATCTAGACTTATCGTGACCATACATCCAACTACTCGCAAGGGACATGTTAGTAGTTACTCGGTTGGCATCTGAAGGCTCAATTGTTATTTGACCTAACCTAGTAGTTTGTACGCTGTTTCTTCCACGGCTAACTATGTCGAAGAAAAGGTCCTGCTCAATCGAAGATTCCCAAGCCTCCCTTAGTAGGCAGTAAAGCATTGCAGATTTTTTATTATAATTTGAAATGTCCGAATCATAAAGATCTTTGAAAGAGTTTAACTCCTGCTCTAAGTTGTGCGCTCTGCTACTTGTGCTCATTCCACGCCAAGGTGCTTCTATATGGCAGAATCCAGAATCTTTACCATTTCTTCTGACTGTAAATGAAGAAACAGCAGGGCGTATATTCTTACTCAAAGCCATTTCTGTACATTTGCCATCGATCTCCATAATAAGTGCTAAGTCGTGGGTAAAAATTATTATTTGTCTAGATAAAGCTTCCAAGCATAGACGGGACGCGATTTTTTCACGGTATACGTGGTCAAGAGAACTAACTGGGTCATCAAAAACAATGGGTGATAAATTTGAGAATGTTTTAATTTCTGCAAGATACGCTGCCAGTGAAACAACTTTTTGTTCGCCCTCACTGAGAACTTTTCCTGGTTTTTGTGCGCCTATTGAAAAGCTGTGGGAAGTGTCGCTGTCCTTAACGATTGGCGCTATATTAACTTCTAGTTCGATACCAAATGCATCCAGCTCTGCTTTGAAGTTACTAATAAAATCTGGCGTTACCAGCTCAGAAATAATTAATTTTGCCTTGCTGGAAAATCGTGTTTTTGTCTGTTTTAGTGAGTTGATACCACTTTCTACATCTTTGTTGTGTTTGAGGTTGTCGATGTAGTTGATAATTTTCTCGGACGCGTCTGATAGCAGCTTCTTAGTGTTTTTCTTCTTTAAGTTTTCTTTGTCTAATTCGTATTTTTCGGGAGATATATTTTCTTGAAGCTCTTTAAGTTTTTTGTTGAGTTTTTCAGAGATGCTATCTTTTATATGTTCAGCAGAAATGTTGCTTTTGTTATATGGTGCGTTATTAGGCTGGTCCGCTTTGAAAAACCCCTGTCTAGTCTTAAGTGTTCGGAAAGCTTCAGCCAATCCAAAATCTGAACCTATTGCCTCCACCAAATCGTTACAAAGAGGTTCATAAGCTTCCGGCTCGGGTAAAGCAAGATTGATAATTTCATCTTTTTTGTTTTTTAAATTGGTACAAGCTTTGTCGTAAGTTACTTTGCTCTCGTCTTGCATGAATTGCCAGAAGCGTTCAAGACGATCTTTTGCATGGTCGTCAAGTGGTTGCATACAAAGGACACACAACGCTTCTTCGCTAGTGTTCGGAAATTCGCTTTCGGTGTAGGCATGAGAGGTGGAAAAATCTTTGGCTGCGGTGAAAAGAATTTTCCAAGGGTCGGAGTGAACTCCCTCTAACGGGTCTGCTTTGTCAAAAGTTGTGAGTGAAAAGTCGTAAGCTTTTTTTGCGGTGACTTCAGTTACTTGTAAGTTATCAATTTCGTCAGGTTTTGTTTCGTTTAATATTTTTGCGGCAGCAGCTAGTTTTTGGACTGCTCGGGGAAGCCGCTCCGTCGAGATCTTTGTTAATTTCGCAATGGTTTTTACTGTAGTGCCATTTTCGTAGTCGGTAACGGTGCCTGTTAAGTTTGTTAGGTCGCTTGAATCTTGCTCACTCCAAGTGAGAGTGAGTTTCACATCGGCACTATTGGTTTTGTCCGACATACGATTTAACCAGGCTTGAACGTCTATGTTTTCTTCCAAGCCGTTTATAATCGGTTTCTTCGCGTCCCGTAGCTTTAATTGAATTGTATTTTTGACGCTTTCTATTGCTTGGGATACATGGTCGAAGATGTCCGCGCCTCGTGGCTTGTATGTGACACGGTTGGTGCTGTCAAGCAAGGTTTTTCCGCAGTCGGTATCAAATACATTAATTGAGGCTAATTCCGCATGGTTTCTTCCTGGAGTCCAGGTCCATTCCTCTCGACTACCGTTTTTCAAAAAACTTATGCGGGCGGATTGCTTGGATGTCTTTGGCTTATAAATGTTGCTAAGAAGTGTTGGCTCTACATGTTTTGCAAAGCAGGCGTTTTTTAATATCCGGCTGTATCCTGATTTTCCTGAGCCGTTTTCTCCGTATATTAGTGTGATTCCAGAGTGTCCAAACGGTAGCTTGGCTTCTGAATGAATGGCATTGATATTTTCTACAATGTCGATGCTACAGAGTTTTATAGGTTCTACAGAGGTTTCGGCAATGGCCCCGTCTAGCTGATACACCGGCGGCGAGCATTCCTTATTTTCATTCTCATCATTAATGCCGAAGGCGCACAGTGCGTTTTTCGCTATTTGCTTAATCTGCTCTGGACCCAACGCTGAGTCTTGTAAAAGGCGACGAACAAGGTCTGCTTCCCATTCTGGCAGGTCTTTTGCCGCCCATTCCACAATCGCTTGATACGAGTTCATACACGTCCCTTGTGATGGCTTTTTGATATGTTTTACTCGTAAAGCGCCTTGCCGTCTAGAAGTCATAAGAACGCTCAAGCCTAGCCAAGAACGCTAACAATAATTAGTCTGAAGTAACGCGGAGTAGCCACCACCACTGACTAGGTTTGCTTGGTGTATTGAAGTACAGAACTGCAGGGATTTGCAGGGCTTCAGCTCCTCAAAAAAACGGCTTAAGAGCCAGCAGGGCCTTGACGTGGCATAGGTGCAGGGGGTGCAGAAAAAGCCACATATTTAGACCGCAGGTGTGGTGGGGGGACAACGGCGCGCGCGGGGTGGATCGCCATTTTCCTAGTGGTAGTGTGCTTGATCGATGGGATCAGTTGCGTAATTGCATATGAAGTGATTGCGTGACTGCACCGGCGCTGACCCTCCATATGAGTGCTCTGCGACAACGCGCCGGTCTGGAGGCATGTGTCAGCCAAGAACTGAAAGGCTGCAAACCAGCCATGTCAGATGCCAAGTAAAGGTCTAACAGAGCTACAGTGTTGTTACCTGCCATCCATGGCAATCACCCGCACTGGCAAGCTTTGACTACTTTCATTTTGTATGCCCACTATCCAGTAATGAATCTTTCAAACGAAAAGGAGCGCGATTATGGGAGGGGGAGGAATAGAGCTACGCATGGGTATTTTACATGGTGCAGCCAGGCAGCAGATGCTGGGGCCCCTTTCGTCCCATGGCTGGGTTGCTTCGATCACAGACGAGTCGGAGGATGGCGAATACTTAGTGATAGAAGCCGAGAAAAGTGGGAAAAAGCATTCCGTCGCACTCATGTATACCTCGGCTACGGACAATCGACACTACAGGTCCCTGGAAAGCAGGGTCAGCCATATTTTCATAAATGGGCAGCTTTATCATGTTGATGACTATGCAAGAGGAATAACTACTCCTGTATCTTCAGTGGAAGATTTTTTTCCTCTTCTCGTCGAATGGAATAGTGAATTAGCACCGACGAAACCGGGGAAAAAAAGGTCGAACTCTTCTAATTCGATACTCAGAATTGTTTCAGAAAATCCATTGGCCGGTATCTGGTCTCGCCTAAACCAGTTCTCAAGCTCAGAGATAGCTAAAAAGCTGGTTGCAAGACGAGCTGAGAGGGAAGGAGCTTTGTTGGCCGATGGGCAGGTGCTTTCTAAAGCTTCCGGGATCGCATTTGCGTTGGGCAACGCAGCTGATTATTACAAAGGCGCGCCATACGAAAGCTTGAATAAGCGCGTCCTTAGCTTGTACTACGGAACCTTGAGCCTTGCTTTTGCTGAGATGCTAGCCTCTCCCAAAGGGCCCTCTGATCTTGACGAGCTGGAAGGCATGACCAAGCAAGGGCACGGACTTTTCGCTTTGTCATCAGTAACCGGTAATTTTGGAGATCTGAAAGTCGGCGTTCTAGCTACTGGCTTCTACCCTAATTGGGTGAACTTTCTGGGGTATGACACTGGGTTTTATCCTAAGGCTAAAGCGAAAACAGTGAGCGATTTAGATAACTCGATTAAGTATCCTCCACCGACATTCGCGAGCATGTCTGCCCTACTTTCGGCGGTTCCCGAGTTAGGGGATCTGTTCACGCAGGTTTATGATGATGAGCCTGCGTGGGTTATTCCGTATGTCGATATGGAATCTCTACACGCACAAAGAGGGTCCAATCCCTCGAGTAGTTATATATTCCTTAAAGACGTGTCTGAGAAAATATCTGAGGAAAGAATAACTTTACAAAATTGGCCGCTTGCTGAATTAACAAAGACTGAAACAGCTGAAGACGGTGAAGTATTTCGGGCACGCGTTGATCATCAAGGTATGAGGTCTTGGCACGATGCGTTGCTGTTGCATCGTAGCCCTTATCTGAGCAGCCCTACATTGATTTTGCCGGTATTGGGAGGCGTACCAGAGTATAGGGTCACAGCTCTTGCCATATTGTATTCATTGTCAATTCTGGTTAGATATATGCCAAGCGCCTGGCGGCGTGTGGAAGGCGGGGATTGGGACCAGCACTTAAGTGTTATGCGTGCAGTACTGGACGTCTTCGAAAGGATTCTCCCGCAGCAATTCCTTGAGAGTATTTCAGGTGAGCATGTGCACACTAGCTTGCCAGGATCTTTGATTTAACATGTCGTTACTGCCAGCGAACACAGGAGCTCTCTGTTATAAATTTTTTAGCGAGTAAGGTATTTTTGATAAAAAAGCCGCCATAAGGCGGCTGGTACGCTCTGCACAGGAATGCGTTCAGGATATTTGAGTTTGCCCCTTTTCCTCAATCATGGTATTAAGCTCCGAACGTCGACGTGTCCGGTAGATCTTGTTCTTCAACTCGTGCTCGCCAGTCGTGAAGTCATCGCGCTGGACAATAGCAAGCGACTGCCACACGGCATCGTCTTCGGTAGACAATGTAGCGCTTGCCTGTTCAATAAAGCCAAATAGGACCTCGCCCAGTCGACGAGCTTGCTCGCTGTCTGCTGCCTTCGCATCGTCATGAAACAGCGCTTCTCGATAGAACGCATCCTTCTCAATGTCCCGCTGAATCATCACCTTCTTGCGCTGCAATGCCTTAAGAAAAACCTTAGCCTCGGGAATTTCGAAAAGAGATGTGGCGGCGTTGGTGAGACAGTAATCACCATAGAGGGTATATGCCGCATCACGACTGCTTAGGTAGCGTTCCCGGGCCTCATAGGTGTCTATCTGGCACAGCTCTAACTCCGGTTGCAGTTCGCCCGCCAGGCAAGCGTACTCCAATGCCAGTTCGCGATTGTCCAATTCCTTACGTTTGAAGTTGCGGATGTCTTTGGTCAATTCGCCGTCATTTCCCCTGAATAATTTCCGCCAGGTAGCGCCATCCGTAATTGCCTGCTGCTCTGCGGCGTCAGCTGTTTTGCGATGTTTTTCTTCGCGCTTTCTCAGTTCCGAAAAACGCTCGCGTAAAGCCAGGTAAATTTCCTTTTTTTCTTCGTGGATTTTGAGTGCCTTCTGAATTTCATCAGGCATCGATACGGGTTGTTCGGTCATAGTTTTCTCCGGAGTGTTTACAGGCCAAGGCTGGCCAGGTTTGAGGTACGCGTTGCCGATCAGTGGAAACTGATAGGGCTGTTGATATGAGTTTGTATTAGTCTGGCGGAACGAATAGTTTCGATGCTGTCAACAAAAACAGCACATCCCCCCCCTTGTTCACACGACTGAATTCAAAATCGGTGGGAACACGGGAACGTGGGTACGAAGGCTCTAAATCGGGGGGGTCACAGCGGGAACATGTTCCCTGTGTTTTTTTCGCGGGAACAAGCAAGGTGGTATGGCTCTTTATTAAACAGAGTTGTGTTCCCTTGTTCCCACTCTTATGTTTTATACGGGAACGCTGAGAGCCACGGTTTTGCTGGACTGTTCCCGCTGTTCCCGCTGTTCCCGCGTTCCCACTGAAAAGCGTAAATTTTGGATAGCTGCTTAGGTTTAACTTCATTGACTTTCCCCTTCGCTTTCTAGCAAGTCGGGGTCAATCACGTAAAAACGGGAACTACCACCACCTGGCGTGCGGTATTTTTTTGTTCTCCGGCTGCCCTTGGTCTCTTCGTCAACCTTGGCCAAGGCTCCGGCGCTAACCAACGTCCTAACGATCCGCTCTTTACCGAAGCCAGAAGCTGCTTCGAGTAATGCCGGTGTGTTGAACAGGTAGAGCCGTTTATCGTCATTCACTTCATAAAAGCCGGCTCGCTCGCGAACCGTCAGGTTGGCGTGTTCCGCGCGAACATCCGAAAAGCGACTGTCACCGTGTAATGCGATGAAGTCGGCAATACCGCGCAAAATCTGGCGGTCTTCTGCGTTACCGTCACCCATGCGGGCCAACCATTCGTTGAACAGTAAGAGGCAAGCGCGGGTCGCTGATCCAGTTGGCCAGCCAAGAAGATTATGTTCAATTGCCAATTCCCCGGCTAACGCCATGATGGCGAATCGATCAGCCACCCGGCCGGCCTGTGAACTCTCTGTTTCGAAGGTTTTGCGGACCTGTGCAAAGGCGCTATACAGCTCCTTTGGCTGCGCAATCAGTGCTTCAACAAACATGGGACCTAGATGACCATAGTGTTGCGTGACGGCGTCATTAAGAACGCGGTGGAATTCTTGGCCGGTCATGCCATGTACATCATCAAACGCGCGATGAGTTCGAGTGCCGGCATTCACATCGACCATGCGGAGCTCGGCTCCGGCATGCGCGCCGTTGCCCCCAATGGCGGCATGTTCCGACAACGACCTTTCGCCGCTGGACAGCGCCAGCACGCGCCAGGTCAATTTGGCCCGTCCTTCACGCTCGCGAGTCATGGTGCTTTTGCCCATGCCGTTGGCAATCGCATAGGCCATTTCCTGAACGCGCTTTGGGTCCGCGCGTTTGATTTCATCAAGAATCAGTACGGTATCGTTGCGTGACGCTGCTTCAATTTCTACACCGCCTTTTGACACGTCCCAGGACGCCGCGAAGGTGCCGGGATTGCCCCAGATGGATGCCGCTAACAATTGCGCGAGTGACTTGCCACTCGACGAATCACCGACAAGGTGAATACCGCCGCCATTCACGCCAACCTTGGCGAGCAGAGGCCCTGCCAATGCGCAGCACACTGACAAAATTAATACTGGGTTGCCGAGGCAGCGTGCCGCTATTTGGTCCTGCCAGCCACTGAGGGTGCCTTTGCAGGTGAAAATGTTCGCTGCCCGACCTGAGTCCTGAAAGCGAACGTTATCACCGCCAATCACCCGTGAGGGCAACACAAAGGCCCCTGATTCATGCCAGCCTGGTTTTGTGGTCGTGGCGATCACGAGTTCAGGGGCGTGATGGCTCGCCAGGTACGGCGCGATATGTCGGCGCTGGTGGTATTCGATGGCCAGCCCTTGGCGCATAAGCGCTTTCATTACCTCATCGGCTTTTCCAGCAAGGGCTTCCATGGGCATGACCCATTCAATGCGCCGGCCTCTGTAATGAAAAGACAGTAATCGGCCAATACTGCCGTCTTCTGAATTGACCGTTTCGGCTTCAACGTTTAACGGTGCGCAGATCCAATGGTCGACCGGAATAGCTTTTTCTTCGGGTCCGCTTTGCTTCACGCCGTGATACCAGGTGCCCGCCTTGTATGCCTTACCCTCAATCGTGCAGGTGTGTTCATAGACTGCGAAGCGTGGTCGATCGAGCTTTTCCGGCTCCGGTGCCTTTGGATCTCCAACCAGAGTCAAATTGGCTAGTTTTTCGTTGTTCTGGCTCACGATCTTTTCTCCCCTAGCTGGTTGCGCCAAAGGTGTAGGTCGTTGAAGTCGGATAGCTCAGGCGGTGCCTGTCTGGGCCATTCAGGAAACACCACAAGTGCCCCTGCATCGCGCGCGGCACGGTTGGCGGCAGTACGTCCAGGGTTGCCCCTCGTTTGGCGATCATCGTCGCCGGCAATGACTAGCTGGACGCTTTCACCATGCAGCGCTCGCATGGCCAGGGCCACCGCCCGCAGGTTGCCGGCGTTCATCGCGCATACCACCGGGTTGCCGGTATGAATGTGCAGCGTTGCCCCCGTCGCCCAACCTTCACAGACATACAAGCAGCTGCCATCGCTGATCCGGCCCAATGGCGAGTAGCACCCGAGTACACGCCCACCGCTGAGGAAGCGTTTTGTGCCGGCACAATCGATGACCTGCAGGTTGACCAAGCGCCCCTCACGGCACAGGGGGACCAGCAATTTGCCCTGGGCCATTTGGCGCAGTTTTAGTGGACCGACCCCCTTGGCCACCAGATAGGGATGCAGTCGATCAGCAGGCTTTGCGTGCTGCCACAATTGCACTGCTTGTCGGGTCGCGGCCTGCTGCTTCTTCTGCTGCAATGCGTCGGCTTTACGGCGGTTTTCTTCCGCTCTGGTGCGGGCCGCTAACAAGGCCTCGGCCTGTTGTGAGTTGGGTACTTGCAAGGTCTTAGATTGATCGAATAAACCCAGCATCAGGCGCTGATCGATGTCTCTGGCCGCATCGATCTGACGGCATTGGCGCAGGTACGCCAGAAGCGAGGCCAAATCACCACCGTGCGCTTGATCATCGGCAAAATCATTCCATCGACCGGAGTCCAGTGACACGCCAAATGATCCTGCCTGGCGGTCTCCCCGCACATCGTTTCGAGCAACCCACTCGCGTCCATTTTGGCGCCCTTCGGGCAGCCATTCGTTGAGCAGAGTAGGGGCTGCTGGGAGGGCACGGAGTGCAACCATGCGGATTAGGTCTACAGCATCGTTATCAGTCATCGAATAGGCCCTCTGACGGCATGAAAGAGGCGTCAGGCAAGCTGATAGCCGCAGCCAGCTCAGCCGTTTTCATAAGGTGCTGCGCCGCTTCCTCTGTGCATGCGCGAAGTTCCCCTTTGTTGGCCAGTCGTAGCGTGCTTTCTAGGCTGAGCCGCATCATTGCGGTGGCGCGATTGCCTAGTGCGAGGGCACCAGTGAACTGCTCGATGGTTTTGCAGGGCGTCGGGTTCTGACTGCGTAGCCGTTGTTCCAGGCGGTGCAAAAAACCGAGCTCAAAAGCTTCAACGGCTCGGCTGGGCAAGCGCTGTTTGTGGTTGTTTAGGCACCTGGCCAGGGGCTCATTTTGATCGGCCAACCAATGCTCGAAAGCATCGCAGCCACCATCGATGGCATCTTGGTAATTAGCGGGCCATTGCGTTTTGATTTCAGGCTGACCATCAGCAGGCGGTAGTACGGCGTAGGGATGATCAGGCATTTCGCACCCCCTCACGTTCAGCGGCTTTTCTGGCGGCGTTGAATAGGTCGCTGGCGTCTTCCAGAAGCAAATATGCGGCATCGGCAATGCCGGATACATCCTTTGCATCGGCCCGGTTGATACCCATGCAGGACAAGCTGAAAAGTAGCCCTTTGGCCGCACAAAGCCGTTGCTCTGCGTACTCCTGAATGTCGACGTAAGCGGCGCCTGTATCAATCAGCAGCACAGGCTGGTGGCTTGGGTTCGTAGTCAGCGGAATGAGCTTATTCATGGCCCACCTCCGCGGAGGTTTTGGTGGCCTCTGAACACGCGTCAACGGTAGCTTTCGCCATATCGATCAGGCAAACAACTACATGGCAAAGCTGTTGATTGTTTTCGGCAAGAGCCGCTTGTTCGGCCATTTCCTGAGCAAGATCAAGTAAGCAATAGGTGCGATCGAGGGCGTCACTTACGGGTACGTCAGGCTGAACGGCGAAGAGTGGCAACCGTGAGATAGGGGTAGGGCTGAACGATCTGGCGGAGGTCTTAAGCATGATGCACCTCCATCGCCAACGCTTGCTCTGATGCGGCGAGGCTGGAGAGTTGCATGTGATGGTTGTAGCGTTTGAGACGAGTGGAAAGACTGGAGTTTGCGCGAAGGGCTGCGAAGGCCATGGCCTTGTGTGCGGCTGCGCGGGAAGAACGTGCGGACGGATTGAGGGCGTGCATGGGTAGAGCTCCTTTTGCTGAGGAGCTGCCACCGGTCGCGGCCAAGCGAATTGGGGTGGCAGCTGTACGCGGGTTGGCCGACCGGGGCAAAAGGAACCCGGCATACCCGAAGGTATCCCACGCACAGCCGCCATAACTCGAAATGACAGACACAAAAAAAGCGCCTGCTATCGGATGGTGGGCGCTTGTGCGCCTTTTGCTTATCGGACGGCCAAGTCCGGTCGCTGAATTTGCAGCGACGGGCAAACTATATGCTCCACCAGACAGGGATTGCAAGTCGACCTGGTTGCTGAAAGCGCTCACGCCGTTGTTCGGGGTGATAAACTTCGACCTGCGTATGGTGTGAAATATGGCCCTGGCAGCGTTGGCGCGCTTGCCGGGGTTTTGTCTTTTCTCGGGCATGAAAAACTCCAGACCACCTGGCTTAAAGCCCGGCAGTAACATGAATACGTGGTGCTGTTAGGGGTTAGCAGTCGGTCAGTTGAATCGTGCTGCGACTACTTCCACTTAAGTGATGTTGAGCGCTTGAGTGTGCGGTTCTGGTCATGCCGGATTTGCTGGTATTGAGTTCGAGGATGGCAGTCATTCGTCCGCTTGCGGTCGCGCGGAAGGCCTCCTGGCCAGGGCAACGTGCCGCGTTGAGGAGGACCTCCTCCAAGCTGTGCAAGTCGTCCAGGGAGAAGCGGACCGACTGGCCATCGACAGATAAAGTGATTGTGGTCATGAGTGAATCTCCGAAAGTAATTGAGTCGAGTGCGTCCCCCGCATCGCTTTTTTCTTTCGTGTTTGATTGCGTTCATCCAGCCGATCAGCAATCCACTGATCGATTTCTGCCTCAAGCCAAGCGACGCTGTTGATGCCAATTGGAATAGGTTCAGGGAAAGTGCCCGATCGGATATCGGCATAGATCGCAGCTCTGCTTTTGCCCGTCTTCTGCTCTACGTCGCGGCGGCGTAGGAGGCGGTTTCCCAGCTCCAAGCGGTTGATCGGTTGGAATGGTTTACGCACCGCTTTGCTCATGCTCGTTGCTCCCGTGCCTCTATGCGTCCATTGATCCAGGCTTGAACCTCACTCAGCACGAACGCCACTGGCGCATTTCGGGCGCCGCTGTCGTTGAGCTTCACCGGTCGAGGAAACGTAGGGTCGCGCTGAATCATTTTGTAGACAGTGGGGCGTGCTAGCCCGGTGAGCATCTGTAGTTCTGGCATGCGTACCAGTGCGACGACCATGTTGTCTCGTCTATCTATCTGCTTACTCATGGCCGTACCTCGCTTTCGTTTTGAGGCTGGCTGAGGGCGGGTGGATGATCTTCGTGTGTAGGTAGGTCCCGCTCTCTGTTTATGCCTCTGCGAATTGCGCTAGGGGCGTAAGGCAATTGTATTTCTGGATTTGGCCAACTGGGCGGGCTCAGGCGATGGGTGATTTCGTCGACGCCAGTGAACGTGGCACCACAAACTGCGTTCTTGCACACAAGAAGCGTTTTTGACATGAGCAGATGCTCACTGCTTGAGCTGCGTTTGATTAGCGCCGAACCGCAATCTGGACAGCGGCGCTTCGTGCCTTGTTGTGGTTTGCTGGATTGAGCGCTGGTGAGCATCGGGATTTTGCCTCCGGGTCTGGACGCCTCAAGCATCCCTAATCCCGCCCTGGCCTGGAACCTTGAGGAGTTGTAGGCGGCGCCGCGACAGGTAGATTCCGCGCTCCAGAAACTGCCAGCAATGAGAGACGTCATCGATTGGTCCCTCCGGAGATACCTGTTAGGTGGCTCTCGAGCCAGGTGCCTACATCTCGCTCGCGATAGCGCACCAGGCGGCCTACTTTTACGTAGGGGAGATTGTGGCGTCCACTGCTACGCCAGGATGCAAGAGTGCGAACTGATATGCCCAACTCACGCGCGGCGCGAGCTGGTGTCCAGAGGTCAGCGGTGTGCGATGTAGTGATGGATAGAGGCATCTTCGTCTCCGTAAGTGCGGTTTGCGACTACGTGGCGAGGATGCTTAGAGCCTGAACCCATTTGGATTCCTTCCGATTTCCGAATTCGGAAATCGGGTTACTCAATCTCCTTCAACGCTTGCCTGAGTAACTTTTCGAACCCTGCTCCTTGGAAGTTATGGCCATCATGACGAAGCTTAGTGGCTGTGTTCGCTAGCGCTTTGGAGATGGTCGTGATGTTGGGTGAGCCTCCTCGTGTGTATCGTCTACGTCGACTCACTAGCTGCTCGTTCTGATCCAGCTCGCCGCCTAGTTCAGCGATCAGGTGGGCAGCTAGGCCCAGCGCCCTCAATAGCGGCTCAGGACGCCGCTCGGACTCAGCAACGAATTCAGGTATTGGCGGCTCTGCGTTTGGGTAGCTGCTCCAGTTAACAGCGCTGCGGGCCAGACATAGGGTCTGCTCAAGCGCTGGAAAAGTACCTTCAGTGAAGATGAAGTCGTGAGGGGGTGCCGACGCGGGCATCGGTAGGTTGTTCTTGAGGCGTTCAAGATCAGCAAGGTGAATCAATATTTCGTAGTTCCCCTGCATGATGCTCAGAGGCCGGTCGTTCTCACCAATGCGATAACAACCGTAGAGTCCATCGGGTCCTAAGCTGACTGAAAGCCCCACTGGTCGCCCGTGAGCTAACATCTGTGCCGCTGACCTGAATAGTCGATAGAGCCGAACGGGGACCGGCCCATCTATGAGGCACAAAACCTCGCAGGCATCACTGTCTAGGTTCAGTGGTGATTCCACTACGTCCCCTGAGCCTGGTAGCAGCTTGAGTCGGTACAGCCCTATATGGGCGTCATCGGTTGGCCAGTAATGCACAGGTAGCCGGTCGTTTTCCGCTGCTCGTGAAATCGCCTCTTTGTCATAGGGGGTTCCGGTTGCGTCGGTGAGCCAAGCTGCTGCTTCGTCGAATGTCAGCCACTCTTTGAATGCATAGCTAGTCATCACGCTTGCTCCTTTGCATGAAAATCGACGCTCACTACATTGCCACGCTCCAGAAGGTCCAGACGGTCGGCATACCACTGCATCATTTGCCGGCGTTGCTCCAGGTAAATAGCTTTGTTGTAAACCCCGGAGACGCCGCCCTCAACGTGGGCTAACTGGGCCTCCACGTGCTCACGAGGGAAGTTATTTTCGCGTAGCAGGGTCGATGCGATGTGACGGAAGCCATGGGCTGTTTGTCGCCCCTCGTATCCCAGGCGTCGTAAGGCCATGTTGAATGCCATATTGCTGCGAGGCTTTTTCCGGTCACTACGGCCAGGGAAGAGCAACGGATAACGACCATTCAACGTGTGTAGCTCTCGGAGCGCTTTAACCGCCTGCTTTGACAGAGGTACTAGATGGTCGCGGCGCTTTTTCATGCGGGCAGCCGGAATGCTCCAAAGTGCGTTTTCAAGGTCAAACTCCGACCATGGCGCCTCACGTAGCTCGCTTGGCCGGACGCCGGTCAGCGTTAATAGGTGCAGGCCAAGGCGCAGATCTAAAGCGTGAGGATAGGTGCGAATGGCGCGCAGCAGCTCAGGAAGCTCTTTCGCTGTGACGTGGGCGTAGTTCTCGGCTGGCTTGGATTGCAGGAAACGACTTAGGCCTTCCAGCGGGTTGTGAATGGCTCTGCCTGTCACTCTCGCCAGATCGTAGATTTCCTTGCAAGAGCGGCGAACGCGGCTCATTTGTTCAAGGATTCCCTTTCGCTCAAGTGTTTGTAAAAAGTCCATCCATTGCTTGGGCGTTATCTCTGCATACGGTCTTTTGCCGAAAACGGGGAAGACGTGGAGCTGTAAAGCACCGATTGTGCGTTTTGCGGTGCTGGTCTCCCAGCCAGGGGTGCGAATTTCGATCCACTCGCGAGCCAGGATCTCGAACGTGTTTGTCGCCGCTTCGAGTTCCGCCGCCTTGCGGGCTTTGCGTGCAGCGATGGGGTCGCCGCCGTTGGCAATTTCCTTGCGGTACTCGGTGGCCTTTTTCCTGGCCAGCGCACCACTGACCTCCGGGTAGCCACCTAAGCCAAGCCAGCTCCACTTGCCCGCTTGGTTTTTGTATCGAAGTTGCCAGGATTTCTGGCCATCCGGCTTAACGCGCAGATAGAGGCCGCTGCCGTCGAGCTCGCGATATTCCCTGGTCTCGGGTTCGATGCTTGCTAGCGCGGTGTCACTGAGCGGCCTGCGTTTGATTTCTGACCGTTTCACGCTCGTGTATCCCCTCGGTTCTAGAGATGGCTAAGGATACACCGAGGGATACACACAGCTAAAGTATGAGGGGAGATGACTATAGACAAGCAGAAACAACAAAGCCCGCACAGGGCGGGCTTTGCGGGGCGTTTCGTAGTCATCAGGAGACAACCAGAAACATCATTTTGGTGCACCCGGCGGGATTCGAACCCACGACCCCTGCCTTCGGAGGGCAGTACTCTATCCAGCTGAGCTACGGATGCTTGTGCGGGCGACATCATACCC
>LNAP01003596.1_pt1 | contig 14781 bp, 23 predicted proteins | sample 602601 | NCBI WGS metagenome assembly LNAP01 (sample SAMN02440304, study PRJNA202911) | soil metagenome | biome: Subtropical and temperate rainforests or woodlands; isolation source: soil samples (1 kg each in a 20% v/v slurry with milli Q water) were... ...
TTGAAGGGCTGCGCGAAGCGGTGGCCACCTACGTGTCCAGGGCATGCGTGAAGCTGCGTAGCGAGGGGCAACTGGCGTCGTGTCTTCAGGTTTTCATCCAAACAAGCCGCTTCGATGATCACCCTTATAGTCGAACTGCCATTTGTGGGCTCGAGGTGCCCAGCGCCGACACTCGCGACTTCGTCGCCGCCGCCTTGGCGGGACTCCAGCGCATCTATGTGCCAGGGTACCGGTATGCGAAGGCCGGCATTGTGCTGTCGCAATTTTGCTCGCCGCACAGCTACCAATCTGACTTGTTTGCTCCAACACCGCGGCGCAATGCAGATGCGCTCATGGGCGTCATTGACCAGGTCAACGCCCGGTATGGGAGGGGCAGCCTCCGGCTGGCGCTGGAACCGCCGGTGGCACATTGGGCAATGAAGCGTGATTACCTGTCGGCCAGTTTCACCACCGATTTCAATCAACTGAAATCGGTGAAATGCCAGTAATGGGGAACAGATGAATTTCAGGTGTCGGCGCCTGTTATTGCTCTATGCGACGACGGGCGAGGGATTTAGAGGGGAGGGCGTCAAGCTGCTCAACAAGCTCGGGTCTGACCCCCATTTCGGAAAGTGAGTGGCGGGTAGCCCGAATACTCCAGACCATGAAGAGCGATATACCGCCGTAAAGCAGTGCGACGAAACATATCCCGATACCGATCCAGTCGAGGTAAGGGGCCAGCAAGGAATTATCCGATCGGCCCAATGATTTCAGCACGATCATTGCCAGACCAAGGAATGCCAGTCCCCAGGCGCCCCGGACGACCAGGTCCCGCTGCATGCCCCGCAGGTCACAGTACAGAAGGACCTTCGCCCCTTGTTCTTTGTTGAGTGATTGCAACTTGGTGAGTAGGTCTGTCATCAGGCGCTCGTTTGTTTCGGAGTTGTCAGGTCGTCCTCGCTCGGCGATGTGCTGAGCGCCTCTCTGATATGTCGTTTCAACTCAGTCTCCAGCCAATCGCTGGCCAGCTTCTCACCGGGTTTCTGACAGGCAATCACGCACTTCGGCTCACGCGCAATGGTGATGATGTCGGCTCGACGAATAAGCTCATGGAAGAGCTCGTGGTCGACAGGTTGAATCGACTGCCTGGTGTTGAAGTAATCAAGGTCGATATCGAGAATAAACGGTGCTTCAAACAGTCCGGGGATCCCGCTGGACTGAGAAATACTCTCGATAAAATCAAGGTGTCGGCGAAGAAAGTCGGACTCCAACGCTTGGTTGGCGTACCCCTTGGATCGGGGTTGGTCATTAGACCGCACCTTCTGACGAGGTAATTCGACGATTCGCTCTGCTGGAATGGAGTACGTGTAGGGCGGCGGGGCCTTAGGCTTGGATACCCCTGGCGTATCATGTGCCCTCTCACGCCACTCTGATTCAGCCGCAAGTTGTTCGTTGCTTTGGTATTCGTTGGTGATCAGACCCCCAACAATCGCAAACGCAATGTCGATAGTGCGTGATTGCACGGCAGCACTTATGTGTTCGTCAAAGCGAAGATTCAGGATCGCGTCTCGAACCGTTTCCTCGACACGAAAATCGATTTTGGCAACCTCAGCCGCGGCGCGTTCCTCCCACCCCTCATCGTCCATACCCACGGTTATGTCCACGGAGCTGTGGCCTACGAAGGCAGGGCGTGTATCGCTGTGATAATCCAGCGTCAATAGGCGCGGAGCGAAACCCAAGTCACGCGCACATTGCGCCCAGGGAAGAAGGGCTTCATGGTGGCTATCGAACGTAAATACAGACTTTCCGCAGATGTTTTCACTTGTCACACCGATCTTTTGCACCTGGCGCATACCTTGTCCTGCTGGTGGAATATTTGGAGAGCATCGAATTGGGCGCTAATTGCCATCGAAGCGCACGTCGTTAATTCTGGACTTCGCTCAAAACCTTTTCCAAAGCTGCGTGGTACCCATCATGGGGATAAAACGGCCAGTTCTCTGGCGTACAGAACACATTGCGGCGCAGATCTATCTCGGAAAATTGAGCGTGCCATCCCGTCCCTCGCTCGAATACCCAACCGCTGAGGCCAGTTCCTTGAAACTGGTCGTGGGTGATGTCGATGATGAATTCGCCTACTTCAACCCATGCGTGAGATTGCTCTTGGTTGAGCTGCGAATGGTCGCTGGCGCAAACGTACATACCTTCGATTTGAAATTCTTCTTTCAATATTCGGCCCAGCACCTCAGAGGCTGGGCCACATGCCCCCCTTGGGAACTTATGGAACATAGAGCTGTTTTTCTCAGCAAGGCTGAGAAGGCCGAAGCGGCATGATGCAGCTATTCTTTCGAGTGCTTCACGATTGATCATTCTTTTCCCATCGGAGTAAGTCGCTTACTCGCCAGTTCGGTGACGGTGAAATCGTCCGTTGTTGGACGCTGCGCCTTCGTCAACATGCTACGCCCCTGACATTTTTGTAGACACCCCCTGCATCTGATCAAGACTGCATTCATTGGCTGCCTGGCATTGCATAACACGTACGCATACGATAAAAGATACTGACAGTATCAAACAGGGTTTTCGTATGTCTCACCGTTGGCACCTGGCTTTCCATTCGGGGATGTCCGCAAGCAGCGATCTACGCGCTGCTGTGGATGTTGGTGTTCCCATCGGGGTCGTGGCCCCCTTGCTGAGCCTCTCCAAAGTCTTTCTCGCGCTGCCGAGACACCTTGATTCCGGGGGATCAGTCTTTATTGACTCCGGCGCCTTTGCGGCCTTCCAAAAGGGTGAAACCGTCATTTGGGAGCGGGTGTTTCAAAAATACGAGTCCGTGATCCTGATGACTGCCAAACCGCAAGGGCTGAGCATCGTAGCTCCGGATGTAATCGGTGATCAGGTAGCGACATTGAAGCTCTGGACCGAGCACGCGGAGCGGGTAAAAAGCTGGATCGCGAAGGGCGTTCGCGTAATTGTCCCGCTGCAACGTGGGGTCCTTGATGCCGCTCAAATGCTCGCATTGGCCAAGGACACGTTCGGTTCCGATCGATTCTGTGTCGGCGTACCTAGCAACCTCGAAGCTATGTCGGCTGACGATTGCTCGACCCTCCACCATACGGATTTCCATATCCTTGGCAGGGTGGTGATGACGGACGTGCTAATTCAAAAAATCGACGCCCTGAAGGCCAACAATCCTGAGGCTAATTACACGGCGGACGCGAACTGGCTTCGCGCCCGGACACGAAAAATCAGCATCGAAGCGAGTAGCTTGGCGCCCGATCGCTCGAGCGGGCTTGGCGACACAAAGCGGACCCGTGCCGTCAGGAACGTATTGCAGCAAGAGGCGTATTACTCGTTGCTGACCTGAGTCCGACGATCTTGGTCTTTATGCCTACCGCAGGGGCGGTTGGACTCCTTAGCGTACCTACAGGGACGCAAAGGTGTTTTCCTTCACCTCAACGCGCTCGGCGGCAGTATGCGGGCAGGGCTTGCGCTCGGCCGTCGCATTCATGAAATCGGGTTTTCGACCCACTATGGCTGCGGTCCCTCTACGGTAAAACTGTGGATATGGGGAAAATCTGAATCGCGGGAAATTAGTACTAGGTTTTCGCCTGCTTTGAGTCTTACTACGCCTTCATTAGAAGTGATTTGATTACCCGGAAAAAATCCACCTGTTGCGCCGGATGCTGCATTGCCGGAAATGAACTGACCATTCACTGTAATTGAGACCGGGCGAGGTACCCCGGCTGCGTAAGTCATTTTTAGGTGGTAATTGCCTTCATCCTTTACCTTGACTTTGTATTTGGCAGACGTAGGCAGATTTCCCGGTTCCCTTGTGACAATGCAGTCGCCATAGCCTGTCCTAGCACCACTCTCGACATTTTGATTGTCTATGTAATCCTGTGCCCGTGTCTCGATAGTTTCTGCTTGGACGACACCAATACCCAAAGCCGCGAAAAGAAGTCCGATTGCTACTTTCATGTCCCTCTCCTTGCAAATGTTAGTTTAGATACTTCAGCACTCAGCATAGGTTGTGTTTGTCGAGTTGTTATTAAATTTCTAAAATGCTCAGTCCTACCCAACAGTTGCATTGGCACTGACCAGCGATGGATGCCGTACACCCTACCAAAGCATGGCGGACGTTCTTCTCATTGCCTTTCTGAGTCGTATCACCTGGTTCATTGCGCCTTACGGAGTTGTGTTCAGCATTTCCAAAATACTACTTAACCGCATAAGGGCGACCGCATGAAAACTTTGAGATTTTTCCTGCCGCTGTTCCGTAGCTCCCTTTGCTGGGTGCTTGGGCTGGCGATCACTGGAAGCGTAAATGCCGGGGAGCGCAATGCCCCTCGCACCTCGTCCGCAACCGTCACCATGAGTTCGAATCCAGACCTGTCAGGTGTGGTGGATCTCTTTTTGGATGGACGCATAGATGCAGATGTAATGGAGCGGCTGAACACCTTCGCATACCTCAAGGGCCGCAACGGTGTGATCGTTCACCTCAACTCCTTTGGCGGCAGCATGCGGGCAGGGCTTGCGCTCGGCCGTCGCATTCGTGAACTCGGGTTTTCGACCCAGGTTGGCGTGAAGGGGGTGTCGTCGATAAGTGATGAAGCGGGCATTTGCGAGAGTGCATGCGTCATGTTGCTTGCCGGCGGGCGCTTCAGGCTGATTCAGCCAGACTCGGTGGTGGGCGTTCACCAGTTCGCCGCAGCTGACCAAGCTACCTCACAGCAGGCAATGGCCGATGCGCAGATCTTCTCGGCCGCAACGGTTAATTTCCTCCGCGACATGGGTGTTAGTCCTCAGCTCTTCAGTTTGATGGCGGCAACTCCGGCCAGTGCGATGCAGAAGCTGTCGGTGGCCGATCAAGTCAACCTCGGTTTGGTGAATGCGGGGAAAGAAGTTGCCGTCTGGGGTATCGAGAGTGAGCAGGGTGCTCTTGTCCTGAAAGGTGTGCAAAGCACCATCAGCAGCACTGTTGAAATTCAACTGGCATGCACCGCTCAGCAAGACGTTTCCGTTGCTGTGATGGTCGACGCCGACGGGAAAGGGCGAGTCCGCAGTGTGGATCTGTTGGTTGATGGTCGAACGTCCGCGGTCGAACTCAGGCAGCCGGTTCAAATGATGGGCCGAACGGCAATGTCTGACTTCCCACCCAGGGCAGAGCAGTTGGTGGAGATGCAGCGTGCCAGGTCAGTTGGGGTGCGCTTCCGTTACGACGATCAACGTCAATCGATGTACGCGATCGATGTGTCTACACAAGCCAGCGCCTTGATGGGTGGGTTCGTTCAACTTTGCCATGGCACACAGAAGGGCGCGACCGTACAGCGTTGAAGGCAATTACCGTTTCGTGTTCAGCATTCCCTGAAGCAAGTAATTCAATTCCGGGGCGATCGCCTTCGGCACAACGCCTTTCAAGGACATGACTATGAACATCGAAGGTATGCACACACAAGACATCAACGACGTGCTTTCAGCTGGCCGCCTGTGCCTCTGCGACAAAGTGACGAGCACCCAAACTGAAATGTTTCGAGCGTCCTTCGGCGGCGTGATCGTCGGTGGCCACAAGCCTTTTGGCGAAAAGCTCGATGCCTACACCGCTAATAAGCATCGCGTGCCGGAAGTGTTGGCTGCTCTTGCCATCGAACTGGAACGTCGCGGCGTATAGGGAGAAATCTATGACCGGTAATGAACGTGAATTTGTTCTCGAACAACCAGGTATGCCTCCGTACCCGTATCAGTGGTCCAACGATATTGCTGGAGTCGACTGCTCGGGACCGTACTACGCAAGCGAACCGCCAGAGGACTGCACTCAAGTTTGGGGGCTGGTCTTTAGCCTTCCAGACAATGGTGGGTACCTCGCTGGCTGGAGCTGCGGTGAGATGGACCTTTCGGGCGTATCAGACCACGTGCACAAAAGCCTGATCGAAGCGGCGAATGCCGCTGAGCAGATGGCAAAAGTACAGGCCGAAAAACAACGAATCGAATCGCTCGACGACTAACCGAAAAGGAATTTGACCATGTCGCAGTCCAATCAAAACACCGTCAAAGTTGGCGAGTTTCGCCAGCGTTACGAACACCTCTACCGCAAGCTGAGCGACTACCACGCGTGCTGTTCTGCTGATGAGGTTCGCACCTGGAAGCGTGTTACCCAAGCGCTCCTGGACGAAGTATCCTCCCTCAAATGTGGTCGAGCATCCCCCGAGGATCTTGGTGCACACAGGCATGCCGTTGCCGCTGTAACCGAACGTCTCGCGGCGGCTGACCAGCGCATCGAGGCTTACGCAATGATAAATGCTGCGAAAGCGGCGCTCCAACAACCCACCAGGCCAGCTCTGAGGCTGATTCAGGGTGGAAAGCTCCACTGACGTACTCATGCGTTGCAGTGATCGAAAATGTCCCACCACGCCCCGCACAGCTTACGCTGGCGGGGTTTTTTCGTTGTCGCCATACTCCGGTAAGAAATCAGCACCAGCTTATCGGTGACGTTCGAGCGGAGATTTGGTGTGTGGATGTATAGAATATTCGGAACGAAATGCATCAAGCTGTGACGATGGCGACTTAAAAATGCGAGTGTCAAGGAATTGGGTGTTCAATGAGTAAGAAGCCAATATTTCAGGATGGTCAGACTTACAGATCTGAAGAAGTTAAAGCCTGGTTGGTGGCTGAGTGTGAATTAACACCACTATCGTCGCGCTGGCACAAAGTGCTTAACGATAAGGACACGATTGAGCATAAGGGGCACACCTACTTTTTTAAGACTGTGGACACCAAGAACATCCTTGTGCACCTGGTAGAGACAGAGCATCTCGCCGCCGCTCATCAAGAGTTTCTTGGCAGTGAACTGGGTAAGCGGACTCGGCGCCATTTGGCCTTCCAAAACTTAATTTTCTTGCTGTTGGCCGTTTTGGCATTTGCATTCACAGCCCACAGCTTCCTTACCTCTCCTGGTGACGGCTCGTTTCTATTGGGTGTTGGTTTCCTGCTCCTTATGTACAAAGGCTACAAGTCCTTCTGGTGAAAACAGGCTCTGGGTCCAACTATCGAGTGAAAGGGTTTGCAAAGGGTTTTGACAGGTGCGTTTAACGCACCTATAATTCCACGTAGACACCTACTTGGAAACGCTGACATGGCTGCCAAACCACTGAAACACACCGATGTTGCTCTTGGGAATCTGATGACCTACAGCGCCTGCTCCGAAGCTCTAGAAGGGATGGAGATGTGTGCCTCCAATGTGATTGGTGGCAGCAAGGCTTTTTTCAGTGGCAAGCAGACGGTGTTCACCGCGACGGCGCAAAAGAAATACAGCGCCATCCAGGCGAAGATGCAGCGGATGGCAGAGCGGCTCTCTGATGGCGAGGAGTCGGCCATGTCAGATGTTCCCCAACGGCAACTACTGCTTTCATCCATGGCCCCCAACTCTGATTGCCAGGAGGTACTTGGTATTGAATCGCTGCCTTCAAGTCCGGACGATCCGGAAAATTTGATGGCTGCCACACGCAAAGCCCTCATCGCTGCACTACAGCAACTGCACCCTGAACTCCAGTGGGGCGAATACCCTCTTGGAGATTACGACCAGTATGCCGAAGTCGATGCCCCGGAAATTCTTGTGTGCTTCAGCAATGAAGAAGTGCAGCTGGACGAAGGTCTGGTTGATCCCTACTCGACGATGATGGGCGAGCGTTGCGACCCTTCGCAGTGGGGGCTTTCGGAGCACGCCGCACAGCTCATCCAGGCCCACAACAGGGTTTTCATGGCCAACTATCCGGGTTGCGATGGTCCGCGCCAGCACGAATCTTGATTGCCGGCCCCGGCCGAACTATGCACGCCCTGGTGCACAGGCTGGCCTCGGCGCTGCTGGGTAGCAGTAGGCCGAAAAGCCGGTTCTAGTACGGCGAGAGTTACGACAGACTCTATTCCCCCGTGACAGTTTTTATCCCCAGCAGCACCAGTTGCTCGACCCCTTGCCATTGCGTGAGGGGTTATTTTTGGCTATCTTCAGAATCTATAACACGTAAGCATACCTTTTCACGGATACACGCTGTATCTGATGTCACGAGGTGTAAAGCCGCTCCCATCGTCGTCGCCACAATGGCATTCAAGGGGTGGTATCGGTGAATGCTTGAATTGTCAGTGGCATCAACAGCGGCATTACCGCAGTTCGCCACTTAAACCGCGACCGCAAAACGAAGGGAATGTATGAGCAAAAAGACCCCACTCGATACCTCGAAGCCAAAGGTACCAGGGGAAGAGGAAACCCCTAAGCAGAGAAGGCAGCTGCTCTATACGGCAATTGCTTACCACACCACGAAGCGGAAGCTTCTGCACTTTGTTCTACCGAGCATTGCCCTATTCGTTGGAGCATTGCTTCTCTGCAAGTTTCTGTTGGCGGATGGAATGGAAAAGATTGATGCCATAGGCATTGCTGTTGCCGTTTTTGTCTTTTACTCATGGTTCGCTTTCACCATCGCGTGGCCGTTGCTCGGACAACGTTTCCTGCTGGAAGTGGAGACATTGTTTGGGCCCAGGACACGTGAAGGTTTATGGGAGCAGTTTTACACCAAGACGGTGAAACGCACCGGCTTGGACGTCTTTGCAACTGCCAAATCTGTGAACGAATACGACACGTCGAACTGGGTGAAGCTCAACAAGGCCGCCGCCAAGCATAAAACGAGCTGATCGCAATTGCAGGGCATTCGATTCTCACCCACGTAGGGGGTTACAGATGACGGAAAATACACGCGACGATGCTGACGCCTCGCAAATACGCCGAATTTGAAGAATGATGAGGAACAACGATGGCCAACGAAAAAGTGATTGTCACTACCGATACAACCGATCTACTGAACATGTCCCAATCCGCCGTCAACGAGATCCTTGCAAACGTCAAAACATCGATTCACCTCGAGGCCGGTAAGGCAATTGCTGCTGACGGAATTATCTTGGCGCCAACCTGCTGCGGGCAGTCATTTGTCCTACCCAGGTTCATTGCACAATGAAACACAAACCTTTCAACATACTGATCAACGAAAATCCACGGAGCGGCGATGAATAAGGCTCTAGTAGCACTGGCAATGATGGCGCTGGCTTCCCCGGTCTTAGCGGATGATGATTCGATTGTCGTCCCGAATTTGACGACACTTCCCTTTGTTGTAAATAACGCGGGTGACATGACCAGTGGGTACTTTAAAAACTGGGGCTCCCTGAGTGCGGAAAACGGCACCTTCACCTCAGCGAGCAATCGAGCCGTTGATCAGCTTCATGCTCACAAATGCGCTGTTCACTTCGGTATTGTTCGTAATGCTGCCGGGCGAATTGACCCGAAAGATGGAATCGTCACCATTGCTTGTATGCAGCAAGACGGGGCTGTTGTCGCAACCGATGTGCCCGGTGCACTCGTCGATAGCACGGGAGGAATAGGTCTGAAAACAAGCGATGTCGGTGATAAAGCACTCCTCCTGGTTCAGAGCGCCATTCGCATTCCATTAGTCAGTGAGTAGTGGTCGGCATCCTGGGTATAGATTGCTCAGGGTGTTGCTTCGGAGAGTAGGAATAATGTCATTGAAGATTCTGCTGATGATCATTGCTGCTATCGCGGCAAACTGGTTTTGGTACGAGCAACCGTTTTTGACGCGGATGGCTACCGGCATAGTGGCGGCGCTGATTGTCTCTTTCGTTTGCGATCGTTGGGTACTCGGTGAAGGGAAATAGCCATGGGTCGCAAGCTGCTGTTATTTCTCGCCCTGGCTGCTGCTGCTTCATTGGCGACGGGAAATTATTGGATTATCGCAGTAGCGCTTCTGGTTGAATTTGGGTTCGTTCTGCTTGTTGTTCCGGTGATCAATAATCGGTGCAACAAGCAGTACATGGCGGATTTACGAAAGCTGAATCGCGGGAACATGGATCTGCAATCACGGTGGGTCAAAAAGCCATGGCAGCATGATGAGGGTGAGTGTATGCGGCACAAAGAAATTCTTGCTGCGAAGATCGAAGCGTATGCCGTTGAATCAGCTGCTGAGCGGAAAAATCCATCGAGTAGGAGTTTGTGGGCTTGGCCTAAGGTATAGCCCCCCAGAAGCCCCAAGCTCTGTCTACACACGCTGGGGCTAATTCAGAAGAAGGGCGCACATTTTCGGGTCTTTGATTGCTTGTTTCTCCTGTTACCCGTCTGCGTGCTGCACCTTCCACTGAACATCCCAATTAGTTATCTGGCACTGGGGGGTAGTACCACGGCCGGCGGCAACGCCATCGACGTGATCGTTCTCCCGGTCGATGAATTTGACCTCACCACACCCCTGAAAACGAAGCTTGAACAACTGGGCCCCGAGAGCGGTGGCTCCAGGGATCAAGCCAGTAGTGTCCCGCTGATTTTGGCCGGCGTGCTGACGAACAGCGTCGACGATCAAGCCGTCAGCCGTTTTGCGAACGGTCAAGGTCGGAGCGACGTCGCCTGAGCTGGCCGCCATGGATGTATTGAAGGCTGCCGCGAGGACGAACAGGCAAATGAATTTTTGGTGCATGCAGGCGTTACTCGGTTATGGGTATAACCGACAGCATGCCGGCCGTCAGATTTCGTCGCCAGCCAAAATAGGGTCTAGAAATTCCGGCGCAAGGCGCACCTGGTTATCGGCACTTGTTCGGCATCACCGATGCATACAGACAACCCGCATCGGAGCCTCACAATGAACAACTCAAAACCGACTGTCATCGCCTTGCTGCGCAACACGGCCCAGATCTATGTGGGGCAAAGTCGATTCAGTGACAAGCCAGTCTTCCTGGTGGAAGCGAAAAGCGAAAACCACGTGTATGAGCTGCGAGGTGATGCCACCACGGATGATCATTACGCCGCTCTGGTCGCCGAGTTTGGCGACATCATCAGCAAACCCGGTCCTGATGCTCAATTGAACTCGATCGAGTTCAACACAGGTCGTCAGTACACCCCAGAAGGCCAGACCTTGGAGGCATGGGTCGTTGCCATCGACCAATCGATCCCCGAATGGCCAGTCAAAGTTGTGTACTTCAAAGACCGCAGCAGGATGATCGACGGCTTGGTACGCGTCAGCTCACTGACAGAAAAAAACGTCATGGAGGCCTACGACCATGGTCGCTATGAGCCAGCCTGATCATCAGCCACGAAACGAGAGCAAAACGATGGCAACCATCAACAAATTCGTGAAAATCACTGGTTGGAAAGAGCGCGAGGAGGTTCAAGCGCTTGGCGATATTTCCGGCATGGTTGCAGAGCCGGTCATTAAAACGATTTTGTCCGGTCGTTCGGCCACCGTATCCGGGTGGTTCGATGAGGCTACGGGCAACGGCTATGAAATGGCCGAAATCACTCTTCACAGCTGGGAGCTCAGCTAGAGAAAAAACGCTACACATCAGCCCGCCGTCCAGCGGGCTTTTTTATGGCTGCGATTTGCAGAAGGTCACATCGACCGCTGACGCTGGTGTTTCCTGTTCTGTGTTGGCCATTCCCTTGGTACCAGATCAAACCTTCCGGAGAGTTCCATGGATAACGCCGCCCAACCAATGCAGTTCCTTCAATACCACACACCAAAGCTGATTTACCCAGAGGATGTCCGCAGAATGCGTGCTGTACTCGCCGGTGGAGGCTACATGGCGTTTGAACTCGACCTCGAACGGCTATGGGACGAGTTCAGTCAGGCGAATAGCATTCGTGGTAAATGGCAAGCGTTGCCAGCTGGCGATGCTGAGTTGCTCGAAATCTTGCTGGTCGGCTTCGGGGTCAATGAGCCGAAGTACCCTGCGGACATTGATACACCCTCTATCAATTACCCAGGTCACTGGCCTCTTGTGTAACTGCTTCATCACCCCCGGTACCTCCGGGGTTTTTTATGCCTGCAATTCACACTCACTGTTGGTCATCTCCATAAGCAAGTTCTACCCCTTCAGGAGAGTTATCCCAATGAACACCACACAACCGACAATCAACGCCGAGCAGTGCAACTCTACCCAGGTCTCTGCGGATGACGAATTGACACCCTCTCAACTCGATGAAAAATACAATCCTGACGGAGGCGGCGAACATCCGGACTACACGCGTTCTGATTGGCGTGAAGCAGTTGCTCAAGAATACACGCTCAGTGGGTACTGGGAGTGGGTGGCACATACCTTGTCCCTTGGATGGAACTGATTTAGCAACGTGCAGGAAGTGCGCCCTACGGCCCGGAACGATTTACAAGTGCCTGCTGGCCATCACCTGACGACACGTAAACGCAACTTCAGGATGGATTGCATAATGGGAAGCCTCACCTCGATACCCGCCAGCGCTGGCGCGATGCCCCTTGCTGTTTGGCGAGGCGAAAAAGGTCAACGGCTGCGCCGTGCATTGTCACGTCATGAGCGCATGGTGGTCAGGGCTTGCTCTGATGACAACGTAACAAGCAGCCGGCTCATTCAATTGAACAAACGCTACGACCGGATCATTTTGGCCGCCATAACATGGGTGCCACGATAGTCATCGGCACTCAGCCCTGTTCTACACGCGACACCACAGACCTCAGCCAATCGGCAGGGGTCTTTTTTTTTGCCGTGAAATGCCATTTAGATTCTTAACGCGTAAGTGTAATATCGGCTCATCCCATGAGCCCGCGAGAATCGGTATGCCCTTAAAAAGCTGCGTCATCCACACGATCGACAAAAAGCCAGATGGAAACCCCGCAATTCTGCATCTACGTGACACTGAGCTGCCGCAAACGGACGTCCTCGAGAATTTGTTGAGCGACTTCAATGACGCCTACAACGGCAAGCAGTCGAAGGGGTGGGGCCTTTTCCATGCTGAATCGGGCGCACATCCCTTCAGCGGCTGGCTGAAGGCCTATTTTGATGGGAAGACCGACTTCATGCAGTTCAGCCGGGATTCGGTGGAGCACCTCACCAAGCTGATGGAAGAATCGAACTTGTCCGTCGGCGGGCACGCGATGTTCGTGCACTACCAACAAGGGCTGACCGATTACCTTGCGATCGCGCTGCTGCACCAGAGCACCGGCGTGAGCCTGGACCAAGAGATGAATGTGGTGGCGGCACCGCATCTGGACTTTGGCCATGTCCACCTGGCGGCCCGAGTGAATATCTCGGAATGGCAAAGTAACCCCGCATCCAAACAATATGTGTCTTTTTTGAAGGCAAAGCAGGGACGCAGAGTCAGTGAGTACTTCCGCGACTTCATCGGCTGCCAAGAGGGCGTCGATTCCGCGGGAGAAACGCGAACGCTCTTGAAAGCCTTCAGCGACTTCGTCGAGACCGAGGATCTTCCTGAAGAGTCCGCTCGTGAAAAGACCCAGACACTGGTCCAGTACGCCAGCAGCCAAGCCAAAATGGGTCAGGCCGTCGGCCTGACTGAACTGTCGGAGCTGCTCGATGAAGACAGACCACAAGCGTTCATTGAGCACTTGCGTACCCAGGATTATGGCCTGAGCGAGGAGTTCCCCGCTGACAAAAAGGTCTTGAACAAATTCAGGCGCTTTACCGGGCGGGCAGAAGGGTTGTCCATCAGCTTCGAGCAGCACCTGCTGGGGAACAAGCTTGAGTTTGACGAACAGAACGGCACTTTGCTGATTCGTAGTCTCCCGACGCAGTTGCTGGAGCAACTCAAGCGGGCAACAGAGGCCTGAGCATGGCGCCCGTTGACGAATTCAAGGCGATCAAGGTGCGGGTGACTGAGTGCCTGCATTTGGCCTCCGCACATTTTGGCAAAACGTTCCCGGAAATTCCCGTCAAGTTTGACCTGACGGGGAGAGTCGGTGGGTACTATTGCTACGACGAGTGTCCTGATACCGGGAAGCACATCGGATACTTGCCAACGGCTAGGTTCAACTCAGCTGCCTGTTCGTAAATTTCAACAGCCTTTTCCCAGTCGGGCTCGCCGGTGAGCAGCCCGTCACGAATGGGGTCGCAAGAGTTGACCAGGGCAGAGGCCTTGGTTGCAGGATCGGTAGAGTTCTTTGCTGCCTGGGTGTAGTAGCGGTGGGCGAGGACATGCTCGGCAAGTGTCGAAGCCCGTTGGCTGATCAGGTTCCCGACGTCGTAAGCGCAATGGCTGAGCCCACCTTCGGCAGCGAGCAGTAGCAGCGATTCATACCAGTGGCCATGTTCACCTTTCTCAACCGCAACCATGGAAATTGTGTCGATCACTTCGCGCCGGACTTCGAGGCTGGCACCGCTGCCGTATGCCCTGGCCGCAATCTCAGACGCTGACTCAACATCGCCAGACTTCAAGTGGAGCAGGGCATCACGCCATGGCGCCACCGATGCATCGGATCTCGCTCGATGCTCCAGCTGTAATAGCCCGGCCTCGATCATCAGCGCCGTCATTTTCTTCAAGGTCATGCCTGTAGCTCTCCGATGAATGTGGTGATCCCCCGCTTAGCCTAACCGGGTGTGATTGAGAACCGCCACACTGGATACTGTTCGTAAGCGCTGCCGTTCGTCGCTCGGTGGAAGGTTGTGGGCGCCGCCGCTGGCTATAGGGTCGAGGCACATCATTCTGAAAACGTAACACGTACGCATAATTTATTATTGCTATGATGTGACTCCGCCAGTATTATCGATCCGTGTTCAATCCTGGCTGAACTGCTGCTGCCCTGACCGGGCGCAGGTTCAGTTAACGACTTTACGAGGGCCCGCACAGATGACGCCGCAACAATTGATCGATCAACCTGATGACCAGTACATGGGGCCTGAGCAGACCTCTTTTTTCCGTGACCTGTTGCTGTCCCAGCGTCGCGATGCGATTGCGCGGATCGAAACATTGCGCGGGGACATGGCTGGTCTTGAAAAAGC
>LNAP01008056.1_pt1 | contig 14778 bp, 13 predicted proteins | sample 602601 | NCBI WGS metagenome assembly LNAP01 (sample SAMN02440304, study PRJNA202911) | soil metagenome | biome: Subtropical and temperate rainforests or woodlands; isolation source: soil samples (1 kg each in a 20% v/v slurry with milli Q water) were... ...
CCTGCCGGACGCCACCCTGTGGGTGCAGGCCGGCGAGACGCGGCTGCGGCAGATCCTCGCCAACCTGCTGGCCAACGCCCTCGATGCGCTGGCCGAGCGGCCGCAGCCGCGACGCATCTGGCTGCGCGCCGAACAGCAGGGTGACGGCGTGTTGCTCAGCCTGCGCGACAACGGCCCCGGCTTCAGCGAGGAAGCGCTGCAGCGCGCCCGCGAGCCGTTCTTCACCACCAAGACCAGCGCGCAGGGGCTGGGCCTCGGCCTGGCGATCTGCGATACCCTCACCCGCGCCCTGGGCGGCGAGCTGCGCATGAGCAACCATCCCGAGGGTGGTGCGCAGCTCGGCCTGTTTCTGCGTTGCGCCGAGCCCGGCGTCGCCTTCCCCACCGAGGACCATTTTCAATGAGCAGTGACCAGCCGATCAGCGCCCAGGCGCAGGTGCTGCTGATCGACGACGATCCGCACCTGCGTCAGGCATTGAGCCAGACCCTCGACCTGGCCGGTCTCAAGGTCGTCAGCCTGGGCGATGCCCGCGACCTGGCCGCGCGGCTGCCAGCGGACTGGCCAGGCGTGGTGGTCAGCGACATTCGCATGCCCGGCATCGATGGCCTCGAGCTGCTGCAACAGCTGCGCACGCGCGACAGCGAGATGCCGGTGATCCTCATCACCGGGCACGGTGATATTCAGCTGGCGGTGCAGGCGATGCGCGCCGGCGCTTACGATTTCCTGGAAAAACCCTTCCCCAGCGAAGCGCTGCTGGACAGTGTGCGCCGTGCCCTGGCGCTACGCCAACTGGTACTGGACAACCGCTCCCTGCGCCTGGCCCTGGCCGACCGGCAGCAGCTGTCGGCGCGCCTGCTCGGACAATCCCAGGCGATGCTGCGTCTGCGCGAACAGATCGGCGCGCTGGCCGGGACCCAGGCCGATGTACTGATTCTCGGCGAAACGGGCGCTGGCAAGGAGGTGGTTGCCCGGGCGCTGCACGACCTGTCCAGCCGGCGCAACGGCCCCTTCGTCGCGATCAACGCCGGGGCGCTCGCTGAATCGGTGGTGGAAAGCGAACTGTTCGGCCACGAGCCGGGTGCCTTCACCGGCGCGCAGAAGCGGCGCATCGGCAAGTTCGAGTTCGCCAACGGCGGCACGCTGTTCCTCGACGAGATCGAGAGCATGAGCCTGGATGTACAGGTCAAGCTGCTGCGCCTGCTGCAGGAGCGGGTGGTCGAACGGCTCGGCGGCAACCAGTCGATCGCCCTGGATATCCGGGTCATCGCCGCGACCAAGGAGGACCTGCGGGTAGCCGCGGATCAGGGCCGGTTCCGCGCCGACCTGTACTACCGGCTCAACGTCGCGCCGCTGCGAATTCCGTCACTGCGCGAGCGCAACGAGGACATCCTGCTGTTGTTCCAGCATTTCGCCGAAGCCGCCGCCCAGCGTCATGGCCTGCCGATCCGCGAGCTGCAGCCGGAACAACGCGCTGCACTGCTACGTCACGCCTGGCCGGGCAACGTGCGCGAGCTGCAGAACACCGCCGAGCGCTTCGCCCTGGGCCTTGGCCTGGGGCTCGACCAGTCGGCCGGAGAACCGGCTGCCGGGATAGCCGGAGGTGGCAATCTGAGCGAGCAGGTCGAGGCCTTCGAGCGCGCACTGATCGCCGACGAGCTGAATCGCCCGCATGGCTCGCTGCGCAGCGTCGCCGAAGCGCTGGGCCTGCCGCGCAAGACGCTGCACGACAAGTTGCGCAAGCACGGGCTGAGTTTTACCGATGCTGGCGGAAGCTCGCCCGATGAAAACGACTAGATGGCGGAAACCCGCCATCTTCGATGCTGACCAGGGGTCGAACTCGCCGGCACAGACCACGGCACGTGCGTGGCCCGCGCCAGCACCGGCGATCCCGCGCAAAGGTGCGACCTAGACGCGCTTGTTGGCAATTGGCCATTCAAACCTTCATCTATTGCTGGGTAAACTCGCTGCCCTCAGGCGGCTCTGCCAGCTCTTGGCACAGGCATTGCTCCTGAAACTCAATGAACCGGAAGGAACGAGTCGCGATAGAGCATCGCACCCGGGCTTCAGCGCCTAGACTTGTCCAGCTGGTTACTGCCGGGATGCCGTGTGGCCTCCCACCCACAACAAGAGGAAACATCAATGTTCAAACTGACTGCCAAGGCGCTGGCATGCGCCCTGTCGCTGAGCATCGCTGGTCTGGCCCACGCGGCTGACCCGATCACCATCAAGTTCTCCCACGTGGTCGCCGAAAACACGCCGAAAGGCCAGGGCGCCCTGATGTTCAAGAAACTGGTGGAAGAGCGTCTGGCCGGCAAGGTCGAGGTACAGGTTTACCCGAACTCCTCGCTGTTCGGTGATGGCAAGGAAATGGAAGCCCTGCTGCTGGGTGACGTTCAGCTGATCGCTCCGTCGCTGGCCAAGTTCGAACACTACTCCAAGGGCGTTCAGGTCTATGACCTGCCGTTCTTGTTCGACGACATCGCGGCAGTCGACCGCTTCCAGAAGAGCGAGGCTGGCCAGGGCCTGCTGCGTTCCATGGAAGACAAGAACATCACCGGCCTGGGCTACTGGCACAACGGCATGAAGCAGCTGTCGGCCAACAAGGAACTGCGTGAGCCGAAAGACGCGCGCGGCCTGAAGTTCCGCGTACAGGCTTCTGCAGTGCTGGACGAGCAGTTCAAGGCGCTGCGTGCCAACCCGCGCAAGATGAGCTTCGCCGAGGTTTACCAGGGCCTGCAGACCGGCGTGGTCAACGGTGCCGAGAACCCCTACTCGAACATCTACTCGCAGAAGATGCACGAAGTGCAGAAGCACATCACCGAGTCCGACCATGGCCTGCTGGACTACATGCTGATCACCAACACCAAGTTCTGGGACGGCCTGCCTGCCGATGTACGTGGCGAGCTGGAAAAGATCGTGGAAGAAGTCACTGTTGAAGTGAACAAGCAAGCCGACGCCCTGAACCAGAAGGCCAAGGCTGACATTCTTGCCGCCGGCACCACCGAAATTCTGGTGCTGACCCCGGAAGAGCGTGCCAAGTGGCGCGAAGCCATGAAGCCGGTGTGGAAGAAGTTCGAAGGCGAAATCGGTGCAGACCTGATCAAGGCCGCCGAAGCTGCCAACCAGGCTAAATAAGCCTTTGCCGGGGGGCGGACACCCCGCCCCTTTGCTGCACCACCCAGTGATACCCGACAGCCCAGTGAAAAAACAAAGCAGCTAGCGATGACGAAGCCCGCACCAAGGGCAGACAGGTCAGGCCAAGGCGATCCCGGGCCCAGCCGCTTCGATGGCGACAACAAGAGTTTTTCATTGCTCTGTCTCCCAGCCTGCCCCGGCTGGTTCACGGCGCACCTCCGTGCTGCCTTCGATACAACAAGCAGTCCATCGGGAGATGTCATCCATGAACGCCCTCTGGCGCGTCTGGGACCACTTCGAGGAAGGTTTCATCGCCTTTCTGTTGGCCGCCATGACACTGGTGACCTTCGTCTACGTGATCCTCAACAACCTCTACACACTTTTCTACGACCTGGGCGACCGGTTCGAGGGAAGCGCCGACTTCTGGTTCGCCATCGGTGATTTCATCATCGGCCTGGCCCAGTCCATGACCTGGAGCACCGCGCTGACCAAGGCGCTGTTCGCCTGGCTGATCTTCTCCGGCCTCGCCTATGGCGTGCGCACCGCCGGCCACATCGGCGTCGATGCACTGGTGAAGCTGGCGCCGCGACACATCCAGCGCGTCATCGGCATCATCGCCTGCCTGCTCTGCCTGGGTTACGCCGGTCTGCTGACCGTGGCCAGCTTCGAGTGGATCCAGGCGCTGTTCGTTGCCAACATCGGCGCGGAAGACCTGGGCCATGTCGGCGTCAAGCAGTGGCACATCGGCATGATCGTGCCGTTCGGCTTCGCCATGGTGTTCATCCGTTTCGCCGAAATCTTCGTGCGTATCCTGCGCAACGAGCAGACCGGCCTCGGCCTCGCCGATGAAGCGGCCGATGCGCTCAAGCACGGCGAAGAGGAGCCCAAGTAATGACCATCCTGTTCCTGTTCGTCGCCCTCTTCGTGCTGATGTTCATCGGCGTGCCGGTGGCCGTATCCCTCGGCTTGGCCGGTTCGCTGACTATCATGATCTTCAGCCAGGACTCGGTGCGCTCGCTGGCGATCAAGCTGTTCGAGACCTCCGAGCACTACACCCTGCTGGCGATCCCGTTCTTCCTCCTGGCCGGCGCCTTCATGACCACCGGCGGCGTGGCGCGTCGCCTGATCGACTTCGCCAACGCCTGTGTCGGCCACATCCGTGGCGGCCTGGCGATCGGTGCGGTGCTGGCGTGCATGCTCTTCGCAGCGCTGTCCGGCTCGTCGCCAGCCACCGTGGCCGCGGTGGGCTCCATCGCCATCGCCGGCATGGTGCGCTCCGGTTATCCACAGGCCTTCGGCGCTGGCATCGTCTGTAACGCTGGTACCCTGGGCATCCTGATCCCGCCGTCGGTGGTCATGGTGGTCTACGCCGCGGCTACCGAGACCTCGGTGGGCAAGCTGTTCATGGCCGGTGTCGTCCCGGGCATCATGCTCGGCGGCGCGCTGATGCTGGCGATCTACATCATCGCGGTGAAGAAGAACCTGCCGGCACTGCCGCGCGCCAGCTTCCGCGAGTGGCTGTCCGCCGCGCGCAAGGCGGTCTGGGGCCTGCTGCTGATGGTGATCATCCTCGGCGGCATCTACTCGGGCATGTTCACGCCCACCGAAGCGGCAGCGGTCGCGGCGGTGTATTCGGCCTTCGTCGCGATCTTCGTCTACAAGGACCTCAAGCTGCGCGAATGCCCGAAGGTGCTGCTGGAGTCGGGCAAGCTGAGCATCATGCTGATGTTCATCATCGCCAACGCCATGCTCTTCGCCCACGTACTGACCACCGAGCAGATTCCGCAGGCGATCACTGCCTGGGTCATCGAGGCCGGTCTGCAGCCGTGGATGTTCCTGCTGGTGGTGAACATCGTGCTGCTGGTGGCCGGCGCCTTCATGGAGCCGTCGGCGATCATCCTGATCCTGGCGCCGATCCTGTTCCCGATTGCCATACAGCTGGGCATCGACCCGATCCACCTTGGCATCATCATGGTGGTGAACATGGAGATCGGATTGATAACGCCACCGGTGGGGTTGAACCTGTTCGTCGCCTCAGCGGTGACGGGCATGCCGGTGACCCAGGTGATCCGCGCAGTGCTGCCATGGCTGGCGCTGATGCTGAGCTTCCTGGTGATCATCACCTACGTGCCGTCGATTTCCCTGGCGCTGCCGAACATGCTGGGCATGTAGCCCGAAACACTTACTTCCCTTTAGCCCGGCCTGTGCCGGGCTTTTTTTCGTCTGCGCAAATGTCGATGCGGGCTCGTCAGAGCGCCAGCACATCGGCCGGCCGCCGACGGAACCAGCCGGTCAGCGACAGACGGTCGGCCTGGGTGACCAGCACTTCGTGGGGGAAATCGCCGGAGAGAAAGACCACCAGATTGCCGGCCAGCGGCGGCACGTCCAGTTGCGAGCCGTCGGGCATGTGCATGCGCAGTTCGCCGGCATGGCCGGGCTGCCAGTCCGGGTTCAGATAGAGCACGGCGGTGACCGAGCGGCTGTCGTCATCGCGAAAGCGGTCCAGGTGCGTCTGATAGAAGGCGCCCGGCGGGTAGAAGGCGAAATGGCACTCGAACTCTTCCAGCCCGAGGAACAACTCGCGGTTAAGCTGCTGGCGCAAGCCGTCCATGAGTTCGAGGTAGTCGTCGCAGACTGCAGACTGGCCCGGTTCGAGCCACTGAATATGGTCGCTGCGAATGCCTTCGCGCACCGCCTGCGCCTCGCCGCGGCCGACCCCTGCCGGTGCCAGTGCACCCTCGGCTTCCCGCCTGCGGCACTCGTCGGCCAGCTTGTGGGTCACATCACTGGGAAGGAAAGAACTCTGCACCGACCAGCCGCGCTCGGCCAGGTCGTCGATGATCGAAGAGAACGGCAAGGAAGTGACTCCGAAGGGATACCGCAGGAGTCTAGGGTCTGTTGAGACTCCGCTACAAGCTGCGTCGCTGCGCCAAATGGCAGCAGTAACCGTGCGCCTCGACAAGCACGCGTCGACGCACGGAAAATGAACCGCCCGCCAGACAGGAGCTTCCATGCGCGCCCTCTTGACCTGTGTACTGCTGACCTTGAGCGTCAGCAGCTTCGCCGACACCTATCAGGAACTCTACGAAACCGCCGGCTGGACCGAACAGCGCGCCAATTTCGGCGATGCCCTGACCGCGGCCCAGCAACGCTACAAGGACACCCTGCCACCGGCGGTATTCCAGGCACTGGTGACCAACAGCAACCGCCGCTTCGCCGCCCATGCCATCGACCAGCGCGCGCAGCAGGCATTGCGCGGCAACCTGGCCGAGCCGCAGCCGGCGCTGGAATTCTTCCAGTCGACCCTGGGACGCAAGATCGTCTCGGCCGAAGTGCTCGCCGCACGGCGCGAACAGCTGGCCAAGCACGCCGCCGGCCTGCCGCGGGTGGAAGCCGGCAGCAACCGACAACTGCTGATCCGCCACCTGGCCCAGGCGCTGCCAGCCAGCGAAGCGGGCGCGGAAGTCAGCCTGGCACTGGCCGGTGTCGCCGCCGACAGTCTCAGCCAGATGATTCCCGGCCTGCTCGGTGGCAATCAGGCGCAGAGCCTGCTGAGCAGCCAGCGCCAACGCATGATCGAGCAGATAGAGGCCGATCTCGACAACACGCTGCTGTACGTCTATCGCGACCTGTCCGATGCCGAACTGGAGGAATATGTGACATTCGCCCAGTCGGACGAAGGCAAGGCCTATTACCAGGCCGCGCTGCAGGCGCTACGCGCCGGCCTGGCGGTGGGCATGAGCGGCGCCGAGCTGGAGCCGCAGCAGGGCATCTGATCCCGCTATCTGAGGCGCTCGCGCAGGAAGTCAAAGTACGCCTGGCGCAATTCCTCGCGCTCGTTCACCAGATGGTGGCGCGCCTCGGGCAGTCGCAGCACCTCAGCACTTGGGAACTTGCGCTGCAGAATCGGCAGGTTGTACTGCCAATCCACGGTCATGTCCGCCTCGCCCTGAATGATCAACGGCGCGTGCCTACTGTCAGCCGCACCCTCGATACGGGAAATCCAGCGTGACAGGGCGCCGACCCAGGCCGTGGGCAGGATGTCCGGCTGCAGCGGGTCCTGGCTCTGGACGAATTCGAGGAAGGCCGGGTCGCCGGAGTTCTCGCTGAACGTTCGTGGGATCTGCTGAACGAAGCGCCGCAGCAACTCGTAGCTGATGCGCGAGCGCAGCCAGGCGCGCGGGCGAACCAACGGCGCCAGCAGGATGGTGCGCCCCAGGTCAGGGTTTTCGACCTGATGCAACAGGTGATCCAGTGCGATGGCACCGCCGGTACTCTGGCCAAGTAGGTGCCAGGGACGCGGCAGATCGAGCTGGCGTGCCTGTTCGAACAGACCGCTCAGCACCGCCTGGTATTCGGCAAACTCGTTGATGCTCGCCCGGGGACCGCTGGACAGCCCATGGCCCGGCAGGTCGCAGGCGAGCACGGCGAACCCCATCTCCAGTCCCCAGTCGACCACATGGCGATACAGGCCCATGTGGTCGTAGTAGCCGTGCAGGATCAGCAGGCTGGCGTGGGGCTGCTCCGGCCACCAGGCCTGAGCGACAACATCGTAGTCATGCACGCGAAAGCGCCCCAGGCGGCGCTGGACCTGCGTGCGATGCGGCAGGTCGAGCCCGTAATAGGTCTGGTAATGGAGAGTTTCGGCGCTTGCGGCGACCGCCTCGGACAGGGCGGGCAGGCTGTTACGCAGGCGCTCGGGATCGATACGCGAGGGCATGGAAATTCTTCGATTGCGTTGACCTGGGATATTCAGCTCTGCGCCGCCCCATGGCAAGCTTGCGCACCCACATCGGAGCCCGCCATGAGTGCTCGTCGCAAATACCTGATCGCCGCACTGATCGCCCTGCTCTGGGGCGGCGCCATGCTGGCTGCGTTCTGGTGGTTCGAGGCGCGCTACCTGCGCACCTTCGACGGCGAGCGCGCCGAGCTGTTCTCCGGCGACGCCCTTCGCCTGCCGGCCGAGCTGCAGGGCCCGGGACCAGTGCGCTTCGTGCATTTCTGGGACCCGGGATGCCCATGCAACGTCGGCAATCAGCAGCACCTGGAAGAACTGCTCAAGCGCTTTGCCGGACAACCCGTGGACTTCTACGAAGTACGCAAGCCGGGCAGCAAGGGCCGCTTGCCGCAGCCGCTGGCAGCGCTGAAACCGCTGAGCGCCCCGCCCGGCTCCGAGCAACTACCGGCCAGCCCCGCTGTCGGCATCTGGGATCAAAGCGGGGAGCTGGTCTATATCGGCCCCTACAGCGAAGGTGCGGTGTGCAGTTCGGACAACAGCTTCGTCGAGCCTATCCTTGATGCCGTGCTGGCCGGGCGCAAGGTGCGCGCCACCCATTCGCTGGCGGTGGCCTGCTTCTGCGACTGGCAGCAGTGAGCAATTCGACATCGCGCACACTGCGCGATGGTGATATCAATCGTCCGTTCGCAGGTGGACGGAATGAAAAGGGCGCATCGATGCGCCCTTTTCGTTTTGCTGCTCAAACCATCATCAGGTATGCGCCGAGGGCGGCACCAGCACCTTGCGGCTGTCGATCACCTGCCAGCGGTTTCATCCATCGCCTGCTGCATCGCGCGAATACGGCGCTTCTCGGCCCGGCGGCTGAGGTACCAGGCGAGAAAGGTCGCCAGCGACACGCTGAGCAGGATCAGACTCGCCACCGCGTTGATCTCCGGCTTCACGCCCAGGCGCACGGCGGAGAAGATCTCCATCGGCAGCGTGGTCGAACCCGGCCCGGAGACGAAGCTGGCCAGTACCAGATCGTCCAGTGACAGTGCGAACGAAAGCATGCCGCCGGCCGCTAGCGAGGGCGCGATCATCGGCATGGTGATCAGGAAGAACACCTTCCACGGCCGCGCTCCGAGGTCCATCGCCGCTTCCTCGATGGACAGGTCCAGCTCGCGCAGGCGCGCCATCACCACTACCGCGACGTAGGCCGAGCAGAACGTGGTGTGGGCGATCCAGATGGTCACCAGCCCGCGTTGCGCCGGCCAGCCGATCAGTTGCGCCATGGCGACGAACAGCAGCAGCAGGGATAGACCGGTGATCACTTCCGGCATCACCAGCGGCGCCGTGACCAGGCCACCGAACAGCGTACGGCCGCGGAACACCGGGATACGGGTGAGGACGAAAGCCGCCATCGTGCCCAGAGCCACCGCGGCAATCGCGGTATAGGCCGCGACTTCCAGCGAGCGCATTACCGCACCCATCAGCTGCGAGTTGTCGAGCAGGCCGGCGTACCATTTCAGCGACCAGCCACCCCACACCGTCACCAGCCGCGAGGCATTGAACGAGTAGATGACCAGGATGACCATCGGCAGGTAGATGAACAGCAGCCCGAGCACCAGGATCAGGTTGGAAAAGCTCCAGCGTTTCATAGCTTGCCCTCCAGTTCCTTGGCCATGCTTGTGAATGAAGAGCCGGTTGAACAGGACAGACAGCGAGTTGGGTAGGTCATAGCTTGCCCTCCAGCTCTTTCGCCTGGTTCCGGTTGAACAGGATGATCGGCACCAGCAGGATTGCCAGCATCACCACCGCCAGTGCCGAGGCCACCGGCCAGTCACGGTTGTTGAAGAATTCCTGCCAGAGCACCTTGCCGATCATCAGCGTCTCCGGACCACCGAGCAGCTCGGGGATGACGAACTCGCCGACCACCGGAATGAACACCAGCATGCAGCCGGCGATGATGCCGTTCTTCGACAGCGGCACGGTGATCTTCCAGAAGCTGGAGAGGTTGCGCGCGCCGAGGTCGGACGCAGCTTCGAGCAGGCTCGGGTCGTGCTTCACCAGGTTGGCGTAGAGCGGCAGGATCATGAACGGCAGGTAGGAGTAGACCACGCCGATGTATACCGCAGCATCGGTATTGAGTATCTGCAGCGGCGCGTCGATCAGCCCGAGGCCCTGCAACAGTCCGTTGAGGATGCCGTTGCTGCTGAGGATGCCCATCCAGGCGTAGACGCGAATCAGGATGGCGGTCCAGGTCGGCATCATGATCAGCAGCAGCAGAACCGTCTGCAGGTCCTTGCGCGCACGGGCAATGGCGTAGGCCATCGGATAGCCGATCAGCAGGCAGAGCAGCGTGCTGAAGAAGGCAATCTTCAGCGAGCCCAGATAGGCCGCCAGATACAGCTCGTCTTCGCTGAGGAAGATGTAGTTGCCCAGGTTGATCAGCACCTGCAGCTGCTGGTCGGCGTAGGCGAAGATGTCGGTGTACGGTGGAATGGCCACATCCGCTTCGGCAAAGCTGATCTTCAGGACGATGGCGAAGGGCAGCAGAAAGAACAGCATCAGCCACAGGAAGGGCACGCTGATGACCAGTCGGCGCCCGGTATTCAGGGGCGAGCGCTTCATGCCTGCAACACCACGCCGCTGTCATCCCACCAGTACACGTACACCTCTTCCTCCCAGGTCGGCAGCTTCACGTGACGTTCGGCGTTGGCCATGAAGGCCTGCAGCACACCGCCGGACGGCAGCTTGATGTAGTACACCGAGTGGCCGCCAAGATAGGCGATGTCGTGCACGACGCCTTTGGCCCAGTTGTAGCCGGGGCGCTCCAGTTCCGGCAGTTCGGTGCCGATCAGCAGCTTTTCCGGGCGGATCGCGTAGGTGATCTGTTTGTCCTGCGCGCGGGTACTGATGCCGTGGCCGACGTAGATCGGGTTCTCAAGGCCTGGGCTGGCGATGACGGCGTGGTCGCCCATGTCCTCGATCAGCTCGCCGTCGAACAGGTTGACGTTGCCGATGAATTCGCAGACCAGGCGGCTCGCCGGGGTCTCGTAGATGTCCATCGGGCTGCCGACCTGAGCGATCCAGCCCAGATGCATGATGGCGATGCGTTCGGCCATGGTCATGGCCTCTTCCTGGTCATGGGTGACCATCACGCAGGTCACGCCGACGCGCTCGATGATCTGCACCAACTCGAGCTGCATCTGCGAGCGCAGTTTCTTGTCCAACGCGCCCATGGGCTCATCGAGCAGCAGCAGCTTCGGCCGCTTGGCCAGCGAACGCGCCAGGGCGACGCGCTGGCGCTGCCCGCCCGACAGCTGATGCGGCTTGCGTTTGGCGTACTGGGTCATCTGCACCAGGCCGAGCATCTCCTTCACCCGCGCCTCGACTTCCTGTTTCGGCAGGCCATCCTGCTTCAGGCCGAAGGCGATGTTCTGCTCCACCGTCATGTGCGGGAACAGTGCGTAGGACTGGAACATCATGTTGATCGGCCGCTCGTAGGGCGGCATATCGGTGATGTCCTGGCCATCGAGGAAGATACGCCCCTCGGTGGGCCGCTCGAAGCCGGCGAGCATGCGCAGCAGGGTCGACTTGCCCGAACCCGAGCCACCGAGCAGGGCGAAGATTTCGCCCTGATGGATGCTCAGCGAGACATCATCGACCGCCACCGTTTCGTCGAACTTCTTGGTGACGCGGTCGATCTTCAGCAGCACCTGCTTGTTCTTGCTTTCGCCACTGAGGGCTTTCTTGTAGGCGCTGGAGGCAACGGCCATGCGCGAACTCCCGAAATGAAAAAGGTTGGCCGGCCTGCGCCGGGGATCTAATGGTCGTTGCAGAGAGCGCGTCGCCTGACATGCTCCCGATCGGCCGGTTCCGATTCGCCACCGGCAATGCCGCAGACGAAACGGGAACAGGCCCTGGAGTTCACTTGCCGGATTTCACCTTGGTCCAGGAGCGGGTCGACAGCCGCTGAACCTTGGGTGGCAGCTCGGCGGAGACGTACAGCCGGTCGAGCACTTCCTGCGGCGGATACACCGACGCATCGCCACGCACTTCCTGGTCCATCAGCTCGCCCGCCTTGAGATTGGGGTTGGCGTAACCGACGTAGTCGCTCACCGCGGCAATCACCTCGGGGCGCAGCAGGTAGTTGATGAAGGCATGGGCTTCTTCGACATTGCTGGCATCCGCGGGGATGGCAAGCATGTCGAACCAGAGGTTCGCGCCCTCCTTGGGAATCGCATAGGCGATCTCGACACCCTTGCCGGCTTCCTCGGCGCGGGCAGCGGCCTGGAACACATCACCGGAGAACCCGGCGGCGACGCAGATATTGCCATTGGCCAAATCGGAAATGTACTTGGACGAGTGGAAATAACGTACATGCGGCCGCACGGCCAGGAGCTTCTCCTCGGCCTTCTGATAGTCCGCCGCGTTCTCGCTGTTGGGGTCGAGCCCCAGGTAATTGAGCATGGCCGGGATCATCTCATCGGCCGAATCGAGGAAGGCGATGCCGCAACTGGCCAGCTTCTCGGCGTTCTCCGGTTCGAAGATCACCGCCCACGAGTCGATCGTGTCGACGCCCAGTGCGGCCTTGACCTTCTCGACGTTGTAGCCGATGCCGTTGGTGCCCCACAGATAGGGCGCCGCATGGGCATTGTCGGGATCGTTCTTCTGCAGCTGCTTGAGCAGTGCCGGATCGATGTTTTCCCAGTTCGGCAGCTTGCTCTTGTCCAGCGGCTGGAAGGCACCGGCGCGAATCTGCTTGCCGAGAAAATGGTTGGAAGGCACCACCACGTCGTAGCCGCTACGGCCGGCCAGCAGCTTGCCTTCAAGGGTTTCGTTGGAATCGAAGACATCGTAGACGGGCTTGATGCCAGTCTCCTTCTCGAACTCCTCCAGCGTCGTTTCGCCGATGTAATCCGACCAGTTGTAGATATGCACGGAGGCGGCCTGGGCGGTGGCCGCACCGGCTACGGCGGCGGCGACGATCAACGACTTGAGTGTCGAGCGCATGGGATGAGTCCTCTTGTTACAGGCCGCGCGTGATCCCGGCGGGAAAGGCGGGCTGTTTATTGGAAAAACCTCTGAAAATCAACAGATTTGATGCAAATGTCGGTGCATCACAAAAGACAGGGAACGTGGCTACGCGACGAGCTGCGCTCAACCGGGCTCCGGTGCCGGTACGCATGCTCCATGCGGCCCGGCAACGGATCGGTCGTATCAGCGGCCCGACTTGATCTTGGTCCAGCTGCGGGTCATGGCGCGCTGGGTTTTCGGATCGAGGTCGGGGAAGGTGTACAGCTTCTTCAGCACGTCCTGGTTCGGGTAGATGCCCGGGTCGGTGCGGATCGCTTCATCCACCAGCGGGGTGGCCGCGGCGTTGCCGTTGGGGAACTGCACGTAGTCGGTGATCGACGCCATGACTTCCGGCTTCATCAGGTAGTTGATGAAGACGTGGGCGCTCTCGACGTTCTTCGCGTCAGCCGGTACGGCCAGCATGTCGAAGAAGCTGCCGGCACCTTCCTTGGGAATCTTGTAGCCGACGTTGACGCCGTTGCCGGCTTCCTCGGCGCGCGCCTTGGCCTGATAGATGTCACCCGAATAGCCGATCGCCACGCAGGACTCGCCATTGGCCAGGTCGGAGATGTACTTGGAAGAGTGGAAGTAGGCCACATGCGGACGGATCTGCATGAACAGCTCTTCGGCCTTCTTCAGCTCGTCGGCCTTGCCGCTGTCCGGGGCGTAGCCCAGGTAATGCAGGGCGGCGGGCAGGATTTCGGTCGGCGAATCGAGGAAGGAAACGCCGCAGGACTTCAGCTTCTCGATGTTTTCCGGCTTGAACACCAGGTCCCAGGAATCCACCGGCGCGTTGTCACCCAACACGGCCTTGACCTTGTCGACGTTGTAGCCGATGCCAATGGTGCCCCACATGTAGGGAACGGAATACTGGTTGCCCGGATCGCTCGGATCCAGCGCCTTGAGCAGGTCCTTGTCGAGGTTTTCCCAGTTCGGCAGCTTGGACTTGTCCAGTTTCTGGAACACGCCGGCCTTGATCTGCTTGGCCAGGAAGGGGTTGGACGGCACCACCACGTCATAACCGGAGCTGCCGGCCAGCAGCTTGGCTTCCAGCACTTCGTTGCTGTCGAAGACGTCGTAGACGACCTTGATGCCGGTTTCCTTGGTGAAGTTCTCCAGGGTGTCTTCGTCGGACCAGTTGTAGACGTGCAGAACCTTTTCTTGGGCCTGCGCAGCCCCGGCAACGGTGCCGGCCAGCGTCATGGCAAGTAGTGTCTTGGCGAAGGGATTCATCCGTGCAGCTCCTATTGTCATCATTAATGTCGGGGCAGTGGAACAGGCCATGAACAACGCGGCGGCCTGGCGGTGTGGCGGCATCGACACACCCCTCGGCAGGTCTGGCCTCCAGCACGCGCGCAGTCTGGCAAGGTCAGGACCCTCTTTTCAACAAGCCGAACGCACAGCGGTGCAAACGACAACCTTAGCTCAGCTGGCGCGGGCCGCCGCACGGCTCAACCCAGCGCATCCTTGGCCGTGGCGTCGAGGCACAACCGCACCTTGCCAACCAGCTCGTCGATCTGCTCTTCGCTGATCACCAGCGGCGGCGAGATGATCATGGTGTCGCCAACCGCACGCATCACCAGGCCGTTGCGGAAGCAGTGCTCGCGACAGAGCATGCCCACACCGGGATCGGCAAAGCGTTCGCGGGTCTTCTTGTTCTTCACCAACTCGAGCGCGCCGAGCAGGCCGACGCCACGCGCCTCGCCTACCAGCGGATGCTCGAGCAGTTCCTGCCAACGGGACTGCAAATAGGGTGCCGTCTTCGTCTTCACCCGCTCGACGATCTTCTCCTCGCGCAGGATGCGGATGTTCTCCAGCGCCACCGCGGCGGCCACCGGATGCCCCGA
>LNAP01003598.1_pt1 | contig 14775 bp, 14 predicted proteins | sample 602601 | NCBI WGS metagenome assembly LNAP01 (sample SAMN02440304, study PRJNA202911) | soil metagenome | biome: Subtropical and temperate rainforests or woodlands; isolation source: soil samples (1 kg each in a 20% v/v slurry with milli Q water) were... ...
CTACGGGGCTTTTCTATGTAACGTCCAGCCGATTGCAGCAGAGTGAGGGGGACAGTTTCAGTTTTTCCAGTCAGGAGCCGCATCGGTGCGGGAATCCCGAGGATGTGGATGCGGTGGTGACTTGGGTGATTACGCCGCCTTCCTTTTGAAGCCCGTTCACAGATTTTTCTGATGAGTCGAGGCATCAGCTTGCAGGGTTAGCGGTTGATCTGCGACCAGCTCCACATCACTCTCAAGCTCTGCCCGAGGCTCTGGGGCGACAGTGTCAGAACGGGCTAAAAGCCGCTGTACACCTCTTTCAATCAGCGAAAGCAATCCATAGCTGATAAAGCCAAAGATCAGCCCGACAACCAAAATGCTCAAAGGATGAATTTGCACGGCGTCCTGGCTTTCCAGCATGTATTGAAAAGCCTGAACAGCCACAGCCACACAGGCCGCAGCGGCTGCTATCAGCTTCACAGACAACCAAAGACGCCGCCATCTGTTCATGACATCACCTGTCATTCGATCAGTTGCTCTGTATTGCAGGATAGACAATGAGCTTGGTTCACGGGATGTGGTGTTGCATTGCTGTGTTCCTCGACGCGATGGCCGCGTTCTTCCCCCAAAAATCCCCCAAAACAAAACGCCAGAAACGAAAAAGCCCCGTAGCTTAATCAGCTATGGGGCTTGATGAGATGGTCAGCCAGAATCCCTGCAGATTTAAGCTTGCAGGGATTTTTTGTTTAATCCTGCGGCAGACTCCGGCATCGTCTGACAGCCCCTTCCTGATTTGTCCAAGCCCCTGGCGGCATCACGTTTAGCCCCTAAGCTCTGCGCCGTGCGGGGCAAAAAGGCCCTGACCATCGACAATCATGCGAACTCAAAAGGAGCCTCTGCAATGGCTAGAGATAAAGCAAAAGACGACACACACTTCAACTGCACCCAGCCCCATGAAGCCGACTACGTCGCAGGTCTTTACCCTCATGCAAAGGAAGAGGTCAAAACGTTCCTGGCATCGGCCTGCAAGGACAAAACCCTGCATAACTCCACCCACAAAGACGTCTATGAGCTGATCAAGAGGAAACTGGGTCACTCGCAGCCGTAAGATTCACGTTCACGGGATAACTCCTGCTTGTTCAAGGAAAGCCCGAACGCCGCGCCCCTGCAGAGCTGTGCCGATGCTCGAGCTCCACCCTCAAAAAAAGTAAAAAACGCCGCCTTTTTAGACTTAGAGAAGCGGCGTTTTCGCATTCGGGATTTGTCCGTTTTTGTAAGGCCATAAGAATATCGGGGTGACTCTCGGCGCAGTTGTAGGCAAAATCCGGGAGTTGCGTACGAACGTGCTTCTGCTGCGTGTTTCAGTAAGTTAGCGCCTTGATGACGTCAGTTTCAGCGGGATACTCTCAAGACGTCGCTGGAATTCCAGCGATCGGGCTTGGTAACCCGACGAGTTGCGCAACAGCGCCCCCTTCACATTTTCTTGGTGTTTGTACGCCTGAAAACTTGTGTTATGGCGGTTGTGCGCGGGACGCTTTCGAGCGTGCCGGTCTCCGTGACTCCCGGTTTACCAACCTGCGCACAGCTGCCACCCATTCGCTTGGTAACGAAATGGCAGCTCCTCACGTCACGGAGCTAGACATGGATACTTCAAATCCGCACAAAAGCAGTCATTCCCCTCAACACAATTCCAAGTCGTATAAAACCTCACCGCTCGACCTAACCCGCCGCCTCATTGAAGGAGGTGACAAATGAGCGACAAACCCGAGCTGACGACCATTGGCCTCACACCGTTCCACTATTGCTCCAACCAGCCGTTATTCCGCGTAAATTCCGGCGTACCTGTCGGGAAAGCCTTGGCGCAAGCATCTGACCTTCTGTACCTGGCCAAGCTGTTGACTGTCGATGCGGCTTACGCCAAGGACACAGACAGACATGCTTGGGCAGCGCATTACCTGACCGCCATGAGCAAGGCCGTCGTGGATGACGTACACAAGGTGCTGACGAGGTGGCCACCGGTGAACACCGACGCCTGATACGTACATGTAGACGTCCCTAAAAACGCCCTGAAAAATCTACAGAAACGAAAAAGCCCCGTAGCTTGTTCAGCTACGGGGCTTTTTCTATGTAATGGCGGAGAGATAGTCCGCCAACTTAAGATCCATCAACGGCCGATACAATTCTCTAGGCCTTTATTTTAAAGGCGCTTCAAGCCTATCATCGTCTCAGGACACCCACTAGAACCCATCATGTTCCGACCGATAGTGGGGGGACAGATGGGGGAACTCAACGGTACGTAAGGGCATAACTTGGGCAAGCTGACAGCGAAACAAATAGAGAACCTGACGGCCCCCGGCACGTATGAAGACGGGGATGGCCTGCGCCTATTTATTAAACCTAACGGGAAGAAATATTGGGTACTGCGTTTTCAGCTTGCGGGAAAGCGCCGGGAAATGGGTTTAGGCACCTATCCCGCAATCGGCCTCAAGGAGGCTCGACAAAAAAGCAGTGATCAGCGACGTCTGCTGCGGGACGGTATTGACCCGTTGCAGGCGCGTGATGATGAGCGCACGGCACAGCAGGCTGCTGAGCACCAACGCATAAGGAAATCCGTAACGTTCCAAGACGTATCCAACGATTACATAGAGGCCCATCGTGCCGGTTGGAAAAACGTCAAACATGCTCAGCAGTGGACGAACACACTGGCGACTTACGCTGCACCCGTCATCGGCGACCTCGCGACTAGCCAGATCACCACCGAACATCTTCTCGAAATCCTCAAACCTATTTGGGCCAGCAAAGCCGAGACAGCGAGCCGAGTGCGCAACAGGATCGAACTGGTCCTCGATGCCGCTAAAGCACGGGGATTACGAGACGGTGAAAATCCAGCCCGCTGGCGGGGGCACTTGGACAAACTGTTACCGCCAAGCGCTAAGGCTAAACGCACCCAAAACCACCCGGCATTGCCCTACTCAGAGTTGTCTCGCTTTATACAGGCACTTAATAGTGTGGAAGGACTCTCTGCCAGCGCCCTCAAAATGACCATCCTCACGGCCTGCCGAACCAGCGAAGTGCTTGAAGCGGACTGGAGTGAAGTCGACTTGAAAGCCAAGCTATGGTCGATTCCAGCGGCGCGTATGAAAGCGGGCAAAGTCCATACCGTGCCGCTCTCCAATGCACTGATAGCCTTGCTGGAAGGGCTCCCACGAATCAAAGGCAGCTCGCTGCTGTTCCCAGGCGCCCGCAAAGGTCGACCGATTAGCAATATGGCCATGCTGATGACGTTGCGCCGCATGGATCAAAAGGACCTAGACGATCAGGGTAAAGGCTGGCGTGATGACAATGACAAAGTCATCACGGCTCACGGCTTTCGCAGTACGTTCCGGGATTGGGCAGCTGAATGCACGCACTATGCGCGCGAGGTCTGCGAGATGTCGTTGGCTCACGTTGTTGCCAATGGGGCGGAAGCCGCCTACTGGCGCAGTGACTTGCTGGAAAAACGCCGTACGCTGATGGCTGACTGGGCCGACTTTGTAACCCTCAAAGTGACTGGGACCGCCATTCCTGAGTAACATCTGGCTCCTAGGAAGGCGACATGGGTGGCGCCACGCCTTTCGATTCAATTGCAAAATAATTCAGTCCTACATCACTGCTATGACATCCCCACCATGGAGCTTCGAACCATGTCATTGCAGTGCCCTCGCTGTAACTCACCCAAAATCGCCTCTTTCCACCAGGCCATGAAAATTGCGGCGGCCATCGGCGCGGTTGGTGGTGCAGCACGCGGCGTCAGTGCCGCACTGGCCGGTGGTCAGGTTGGTGCCACCGTTGGCGCCATTGCCGGCCCGCTCGGTATCACTCTCGGAGCCGTTTCTGGCGCCATCCTTGGCGGGTTAGTAGGTGGAGCTGGTGGCTGTGCATTGGGCGCTCAACTCGGCGACAAACTCGACCGCCATGTCCTCGCCCACAATCTCTGCCTGATCTGCGGGCATCGTTTCAATCTGCCTGCTTAAACCGTCTTCCCCTCCTCTCTTTTAGTACGTCCGGACAGTGCCACGCGATGCGTGGCATTTATGCCGGCTTGCACCCTAAGGAATCGCAATCATGGCTCATCAAATTGAACAAATGGCTTACGTTGGCGCAACACCGTGGCACGGCCTCGGCAGTCAACTGACTCAAAAACAACCTATTGAAATCTGGCAGCGAGAGGCAGGTATGGACTGGAAGATCCAGGAAAGCCCCGTTCACTTCAAAGCCGACGCTATCGGCCATCTGGGTAGCATTCACTCGTTCCCGGAGCAAAAGGTGCTTTACCGCTCCGACACCAAAGCGCCGCTGTCAGTAGTTTCCAACCGCTATCAAATTGTCCAACCGCGTGAGGTGATGGAGTTCTATCGAGATCTGACCGAGGTGTCCGGCTATGAGCTGGAAACCGCTGGCGTGCTCAAGGGCGGTCGTAAGTTCTGGGCGCTAGCGCGAACCGGTCAGAACACGGCGTTAAAGGGCAATGATCAGGTCAACGGTTATTTGTTGCTAGCGACCTCCTGCGACGGCACGCTCGCCACCACCGCCACGCCGACCACCGTTCGCGTCGTCTGCAACAACACCTTGACCATCGCACTGGATGGCACCACTCGCGCCATCAAGGTGCCGCACAGTACCCGCTTCGACCCTCAGGTCGTCAAGAAACAATTGGGTGTTGCCGTCTCGCAATGGGACGAGTTCATGTATCGCATGCGCATGCTGGCCGAGCGCAAAGTCCAATGGCATGAGGCCATGGGGTTCTTCATGAACGTGTTGTGCGACGTAACGCCCAATAGCAAATTACCTGAAGTCCTTCCCAACGAACGCGCCCTACGCAAGGTGCAGAGCTTGTACGAGGGGCGCGGCCGTGGCGCAACGCTTGAGTCGGCGCAAGGCACTGCCTGGGGTCTGCTCAACGCCGTGACCGAGTACGTCGACCACGAGCGCAGAGCGCGCAGCAATGAGTACCGCATGGACTCCGCCTGGTTCGGTCAGGGCGCACAGATAAAGCAACGTGCGTTGGATACTGCCCTGCAACTCGTAGCCTGAAATGCCTCCCACCCCTCAACCATAACGCCCGTTAAGCTCGGTGCTTAACGGGCGTTTTTGTGTCCGCAAGGTAACCCCAATGAAAGCGATCCCCCTAAATGAAAACACCTACAAGAGCCGTCCTGCCCTTCGTCTGATCAGCACTAAGGAACTACCCCGTGAAGATTGGCTCGCCGTGCGTAAACAAGGCATCGGCAGCTCAGACGCCGGCGCAGCGGTTGGCCTCAATCCCTACAAATCGCAGTTGGAGTTATGGCTTGAAAAGACTGGCCGGGATACCGCGTTACCGAAAATAGATCCTCAGGATGAGGAAAGCCCTGCCTACTGGGGCAATGTTCTGGAGCCCATCGTGGCCTGGCATTACAGCAAGCGCAGCGGCAATCGGGTTCGCCGGATCAATGCGGTACTGCAGCATCCGGATCCTAAACTGCCCTGGATGCTGGCCAATATCGACCGCGAGGTTATCGGCGCAGACGATGTACAAATCCTCGAATGCAAGACTGCCGGCATAAATGGAGCACGCCTCTGGAACGAAGGCGTGCCCGAATATGTGCAGCTGCAAGTCATGCACCAGCTCGCCGTTACCGGCAAACAGGCGGCGGATGTGGCGGTACTGCTCGGTGGTCAGCACCTGGAAATCCATCGCATCGAACGCGACGAGTCACTGATTGCTCGACTGATCGATCTGGAGCGGCTGTTCTGGGATTACGTCGTCAGTGATACCCCGCCGCCGGCCGACGGCTCTGACTCGGCGGAGCAGGCATTGCGGTGTCTGTATCCACAGGACAGTGGGCAAAGCCTGGACTTTAGCCAGGACACTCTGCTCTGTACGACCTTTACCGAACTGCAGAGCGTGCGCGAATCGATTGCTCTGCAGCAGAAGCAGGAAGCTCAGTTGAAGCAAACGTTGCAACAGGCCATGGGCGATGCCAGTCGGGCCGCCTTCGCAACCGGCTGCATCACGTGGAAGAAAGCCAATGACAGCATGGCCCTGGATATCCCCCGTCTGCTGAAAGAAAAGCCCTATCTACAAGTGCGCTACTCGACCACCAAAACCGGCAGTCGGCGTTTTCTGCTGGCCTGAACGCTCGTTCACTCTTTCCTTATCCCCATGTCCTTTCTCTCCAACGCCACCCTGGTCGTTTGCGCGGTCTCGTTGGCGTTTTTATTTCAGCTACAGGAGAACTCCCATGCTCAAAGGTTTAGCCATCACTCCCCCGATTTTGGGCCGAATCTCTATCGGCAAGGTCATCGAAAAGAACGGCAAACGTCTGCCGGAAAAAGATGATCAGTTCACCATTACTTCGCAGGTTCAGAGCCGCGCCGGCTGGCTGCTGCATCCCCTCAATGAGGAGCTGCGCAACGGCCAGGACGGCAAACTACGCAGCGTTCCGATCCGTTTACTGTTCAACGAGCCAGACCTCAACTTTCGGGCTGACTATAGCCTGTTCGACCGTAACACCGGCCGGCCGCTGTGCGTCGGCAATGGTGAGACCTGCAAACGTTTGACCAAGGATGGCATCCAGTCGTTGTCCTGCCCTTCACCGGATGGCTGTTCACTGGCTCAGGGCAATGCCTGCAAGCCCTACGGCCGGCTGAACGTGGTAATCGGCGATGACGATCCGCTGGGCAGTTTTGTCTTTCGCACCACGGGATACAACAGCATCCGCACCCTGGCAGCACGTCTGCATTACCTGCAAGCCATCTCCGGCAATCGACTGGCCTGTCTGCCGCTGGAGTTGCGTCTGCGCGGTAAATCCACCCGCCAGAGCCATGGCACGCCGATCTTCTACGTGGACATCACGGTACGCAACGGACTGCGCCTAGAAGACGCCTTACTGGAAGCCAAGCAACTGGAGGAGCACCGGCAAGCAGCGGGCTTTGACCAGAGCGCCTTGGATCACGCGGCCCGGCAAGGCTTTAACAACGGAGCCTTTGAAGACTGCGTGGAGGACAGCGGGGCCATCGTCGAAGAGTTCTTCCCCGCCATTGAAGTTCAGCCCAGCCATGTAGAGCCCAAAGCCCAACGGGCAGCGCCTGCCAAACCCTCACTCGCCCAAAAGCTGGAGTCGCAAGTCACGCGGCACAACAGCAAGCCCACCGTCCAGTAACCGGACTTCTCAATCCGCCCTTCGCATTCGCACAGGAATACCCGCATGAAATATCACAAACTCATAGCCGGTGAAACGACCGGGACGTATGTCATGGAGTCCCCGGTCACCGAAGCGGACATTATGCAGATGGCTCAACAACTGGCGATGAGTCGCCTGTCTAAAGGCCAGGCATTGACTGAGCCAAAACACGTCTTCAGCCACCTGCAAACACTACTGCAATACCACGAGTACGAAGTCTTTGCTCTGCTACTGCTCGACAGCAAACACCGGGTGATTGGTTTCAGGGAGCTGTTTAGAGGCACGCTGGATGGAGCCAGCGTGTATCCACGGGAAGTGGTCAAGATCGCCCTTGAACACAACGCCGCGGCCGTAATTTTGGTTCACAATCATCCCTCAGGCGACCCGGAGCCCAGTCAAGCCGATCGCACTCTGACCACAACGCTCAAAAACGCACTCAACATGGTCGGTAACCGCCCCCACAATTCGATTAGGTCTTCAGGATTTCGAGGGCGACTTTGCGTTTCTTATCCACTGTTGGGTCCCCATGTAGATTTCAAGAGCGGTCACCGTGATGCCTATCTGGGGGGTGTCCGGTAAAACGCAGGCGCAAGCCCCCCCGGACCGATAGTGAAAAGTGGTCCATGTATTGTTCAGAAGAGGGCCGCTAGGCAGACGATCTTGCGGGCTGTCCCCTAGGCGCCAATCCAGCCAAGCAACGACCTGCCAAACCTATGGCACGTTTAGGTTTCCGCTAGCGGCCAGGACGATCTTGTCCGGACGGACCGCGACCACATCGACCCCATGCTTGTCGAGCCAGCCAATTAGCTCGCCATCGATATCGATCAAGTCGCTATCAGCCTGGGCGTGTTGATCGACCGAGCGCAAGGCGACAAAGCGCGCCCCTAGCTCTTCCCATGCGGCCCTCTGCGCAGAACTGAGTTTGCTAGAGGGGTCGACGTTGGCGCCAAGCAATACGATGCCTTCGCCGATAAAATCGTCGAGCAGGCCGAGTTCGCCCCTGCAGGTGGCAGCGCGCGGCTGTGGCAGAAGCTTGCCGACCACTTCCTTGCTACCCTCGCCCTTCTGCAGCCAGCCCTGGTGATAGTGCGGCGGACGCAGCAAAGCCGGCAGCTCGCCAGAGGCGCGTTCCGCTTCCAGCATCGCGACTATCTGTTCGTCGGGCAGTTCGCGCTTGATGATCATGCCCAAGCCGACCGAAGTCTGCGTATACCGATCCACGTCCGGCGCGCGTTCAATCTCGTAGGTGTCGAGGATGGACTCTGGCAGGCGTCCTCCTAGCACTTCGGCCAGTTTCAAGCAGATGTTCTGAGTATCGCGGATGCAGGACTGCATACCCGACCCGGCCCATGGTGGCATCAGGTGCGCAGCGTCGCCGCAGAGAAAAGCGCGCCCTTCACGCCAGCGCTCGGCAAAGCGCACATGGTGGTTGTAGAAGGCCTGCTGGTGGATGCTTACTTCGTTTTCGGTCACGCCAAGCGAGTTGAGCAAACGCCACAACTGTTCGTGGGTTTGGAAATCTGCGTCCGTCTCATCGGGATTGAGCGGAAACTCCCAGCGATGGTTGCCCATCGACAATGCGATATCGACCACAGGGCGTTTCTTGTCCGACCAGAACGTAAGCATGTGTCGGTTCGGCCACCAACGTTTGACTCGGCAGTCAATCACCACCCAGCGTACCGGCAAGGTGTCGCCGATCAATTTGATGCCCAACTGTTCGCGGGTCTGACTAGCGCCACCATCACAGGCCAACACATAACGCGCGCGGACGGTCTCGACCTCGTCAGTTTCCAGATTCTTTATTCTGACCGTCACGCCGTCATCGTCCTGGTCGAGCGTGACTGTCTCCCACCCGTACTTTACGCTCACGCTCTTATAGCGCTCGGCACCTTCGCGCAGAACCCGTTCCATCTCCGGCTGGTAGATGGCATAGGAGGTGGCATGGCCAAGCTCGCCCGGCGGAAAAGGCGTCGAGGTCAACTCGCGCCCTTCGTAGTCCAACCAGCGTAGCGAGTGCGTCACATCCATGATGGCTTTCATCTTTTCGGCCAAGCCCATGTCTTGGAAGATGCGCATGGTCCAGTCGTTCACCGTGACCGCACGAGCCCTGGAATAGATGTCCTTACTGCGCTCGATGGCAATAGTTTTCACCCCGAGCTTGCCAAGGACGTTGGCAGCGGCAACGCCGCCTGGGCCATAGCCGATAATAAGGACGTCTGTATCGAATCTCGTTTGGCTACTCATGGGGCAAGAAATCCTTCGACAATACGGTTGAATTCATCGGCGTGTTCCCACTGCACCCAGTGGCCGCACTGTGGCATCACCAAAAAGCGGGCCCGCGGGATTTGTTTCATTAAGGTGAAGCCTGCGTCCAGCGGCATCACCCGGTCTTCTCGCCCCCAGATGATCAGAGTTTCATGTGGCAACCGGGTCAGTCGCGCATCGCGCCACAGCTCTTCGGGCATGCCGCCTGGCCCCGGACGCATCGGTGGCTGAGCAACGATGCGTGGATCCATCGCCGCCTCGAAGCGCTCTTTCAACAAATCGTTGGTAAGCACTCCTGGATCGAAGACCATCTGGCTGGTGAAACTCTTGAGCCGTTCCAAGGAAGGACCTGGACCATCATAAAAGCCGACCAGAGTCTTAATTCCTTCAGTCGGAAACACCGAACTCACCGGCGAGCCACCGCCAGGCCCCATCAGTACCATGCGGTTGATAAGCTCCGGTTTCTCCAAGGCAATCTTCAGGGTGATCATGCCGCCCATCGAGTTGCCGACGAAATCGGCTTTGTCGATGCCGAGTGTGTCGAGCAGGCCGATGATGACCCCAGCCCACCAGCCGGGAATCGGCGCGTCCACCGGTTTCATGTCCGACTTACCGAAACCCGGCAAGTCAGGGCAAATAACGCGGTGAGTCTTTGCGAAGTGGGCGATGTTGCGACTGTAGTTCGACCAGCCGGTGGCCCCAGGACCGGAACCTTGTAACATCACAAGCACCGGCCCCTGGCCTTCGTCGTGGTAATGGATGTTGACGCCACTAATGGTGGCGAATCTGCCCTCAGCCATGTGCGCGATCCTCAGGATTGATCTTCAGTTCGTGACCCCAAATGCTCATCGAATCGTGGCGCTCGACGGTCCAGGTTGCATCGTCGATCTCACGGGCGCCCCACCCATACTCAAATTCCCACTTCGATGGCGTGAGCATGTAAAACGAGGTCATGTGGTCGTTGGTATGGCGGCCGATGTCCCACGCAACCGGAACGCCGGCCTTCTTGACACGATCCAGCGCCAGGCCGACGTCGTCCAAGCAGTGGGTCTGTACCATGAGGTGGACGATTCTCTTAGGGCTGGGCACCGACGCAAACGCAAGGCTGTGGTGACGCGTATTGCAGTGCATAAAGGTCACCTTTGCGTGCAGCCCCGGCGCTGGTATGAACTCGATGTAGTCGCTGAGCTTGAAGCCGAGCTTGGTCCAGAACGCCTGATATTCGACGTCGTCCTTCACCGCGATGACGATGTGGCCAAGACCTTGATCGCCCGTGACGAAGCTCTTCACGCCAACCGGCGATATGAACGGCTTCTGGAACAACTGGGTCGCGCCATAGAACACTTCGATCGTCACGCCAGCCGGGTCCACAAATGTGGCTAATTCCACCACTCCGCGGGCCTGTGCCAGCATTGCATCCTTCGTGTACTCGACATTGAGCGCATCGAGTGCGGCCAGCACGTCGGCAAAAGTCGCCGGCGAGGTGGTTTCGAACCCGATGACCTTGAGATCGTCCAGGGGTCCCTCCTCAACGCGCAGACGCCAAGCGCGCTCATCAATGCGCAACTCCAGCGCACCATTTTTTTCGTTGACCTCGGCGCCGAGAATGTTGCGGCCGTACTCGGCCCAGGCCTTCAGGTCGCGGGCCTCGACGACGACGTAACCCAATGCGGATATGGACATGTGTTCTCCGTACTTGAATGTCGGTTGGTACTTGCGGGGGGTTTACAAAGGGCTGACTGCCTTGATTGCGCACCCCGCCCCATCCGGGCGATTGCGAAATTCGGGGTATACCTGACAGCCAAAAGCCAGGCGCGGGCCTTACTACCGGAAAGCGTCCGTCCAATTCGGCGCCACACCACTGTCGGCAGATATAAACATCAAGCCCAAGGATCCAGCCGTTGCTAAAACCTCAACCCAGGATGTAGTGACGATCAGTTCCTGGCGCGACCAGCTTTCTCGCCCATTACGAAAGGGCTGAAAGTTGAGGTCATCGGAATTGATTTATTCGGTTCGCTGCTGCGAGGGATGGTTCCTGCAGGCGCAGTTTTTGGATTGAAATGGCTCATTGAATAACCTCTATTATTTTTATTGGTTTCGCTCAAACCCTAAGCGCCTGATTTTCGCAGGCATCCAAAGGTGAGCCGAGGACCATCACACATTTGCTTGCATGTATGTATGTGTCGCTCGTTACATAACTTAAATGGAAACACTCGACTTAATCAAGACCCCCAGGGAGTTTTTTATCGTGCCGCGCCAGATGAGTAGGCACCTCTCCGTAGAACATAGGCCCTTTCGCAACGTCTAGGACGGCACTTTTAGGCAGCCGCCTCAAGCTACGCACACGATGCTTTCGAAGTCGAGAACCGCTAGGAAGCTGTTCTACCTGACGCCCACTGGAGTTCCTAGAACGATTAGCTAGGCGGTTTCGAGTCAGAGAGCTGCGGCGAAGCCTCGGTTCAGCAGGACATCCGATGACTCGCAGACAAACACAAGGTCAAGAGCTAGGCTCTGCAGCCGCTAACTCCGTTCGCAACGAGCGGTGAAGAGGAACTCAAGAAAACAGTAGATGCAGAGATAGCTGTACTCACCTTGCTAGCCTCAAGTGGCTCCTGAGCCCTAACCCTGACTCTCGCGAGGCCGGCTAGAAGCTACGTCGCTAAAGGCTTCCACTTCTCAAGAAGTTTTTCCGCCAAAGCCTGCATTGCGAGGAGTTGTTGCCGGCAACACCTGACCACATCCACCGCCCCTGGCTCTAGTTGCGATGCAACGAAAACACCATCTCCGAAAGCCATCCACACCTGCGCTAGCTCCTCAGCTAGGTCAGGGGGCAACATCTGACCACCCGGCCGAATTACGTGACGTATCTGCTCGGTCAATATCGCCCGGCTGTGCTGACGAATACGGGCTATAACCTTGGTCACTTCAGGATCAGAGCTACGTCGCTCCAGACCAATCAGAAAAATCAAACGCATAAACGGTGGTGGATTCTCGAGGAATTCGGCATCGCTACGCGCTTGGCTCTCTATCAAATCCGTCTCGCCAGGCATCTTATTCTTGCTTTTGCGGTTGAGATTGTTATCGATCACCTGCAAGGCACTGTGCTCGAGAGCGGCCAGCAGCAATTTTTCCTTATTGCCGAAATGCCAGTAAATAGATGTCGTTGGATAGCCACTCTGCTCACGGATCATCGACATACTGGTTCCGGCATAACCGTACTCGGCCATCAGACTCATTGCCACGTCTAAAATCTTTTCGGGATTAGCTTCGGCCCGTTGACGACTGGCTGAACGCGGCTTTTCGGACTTGCTCTTTTTATTGTCCGACGCATGCTCGGCATTGCTCATTGGCTTTCCCCTTGAATCTGATGATCGTCTTCGCTAGCCGAGCACAATACCTGTCATTGGCCTCCTCTCAAAGGAGACCGCCGGTGCGAGCAACCTGATTATCGACGCTGTTTGGGCATTGAGGGTGATGTGATTGGAGTCGAGAGACGCGAGACAACCTAGGCAGCTTGAGATATGCAGCGAACCGTTTCCCTCATTGTTTATGTTCCTAAATGAGCCCCGTGAAAAAACTACCCCAACTGATCCTGGATCTTCTGCACTACCATCCGCATCGACGGCAAATATCGACGAGCCGCTTCCTCAATTGACATCGCCTTGGCGATGTAAACCAAATTCAGGCAACCCATTACCCGCGCCTCGTGGGTGATCGGAATTGCAATGGCCGCGATCTTGCGCTCCTCTCCCCAATGGGAGTTATTTTCGCCGTAGCCTTTGCTGAGCGTGTGCTCTACCAACCGGTGGACAAATCGGCGATCCGCGGCAAACGCCGATTGTTCGTCTTCGCGACTGACCATCAACTCAATCAACTCTTCTTGTTCCGCCGGCGAGCAATACGCAAAGTACGCACGCCCGGTTGCGGTCATCAGCAAGGGCAAACGCCGTCCAACCATCGATCGGTGAAACGACAGACGGCTGAAACGATGGGTGGTCTCACGAATCACCATGGCATCACCGTCCAGCGTACACAGGTCGGTGGGCCAGACGACTTCCTGCAACAACTCACCGAGCAAGGGGGCGGCGATGGAGGAGATCCACTGCTCATCGCGAAAACCTTCACTGAGTTCGCGTACTTTCAACGTCAGGCGATAGCTGTCATCCGACTCGCTTCGCCGTACATAACCTTCACCCTGCAAGGTCTCCAAAAGTCTGCGCACGGTGGTGCGGTGCAGCCCGCTCTGCTCAGCCAACTGCGCGGTGCTGGCGCCGCCATCGAAACGGTTCAAGCCATTGATCAAGGCCAGCCCGCGCAACAGGCCGCGCACGGCTTTGTATTCGGTTTCGCCCATGGATGACTCCGTTATTATTATAAATCAACGATGTGCACTAAGTGCACACTAGCAAGGGTTGTCGTTGTCCACCAGCCCCTCGATTTCCATACTGCGCCCAACAAGAAATCTAAAAGCGCTGTACGGAGATGACTATGAGCGTTGCACACACTCCTTCCACTTTGGATCTGAAAGCAGACGTTGCCATTGTCGGTGCCGGCCCTGTCGGCTTAATGATTGCCAATTACCTGGGCCAATGTGGTGTGAACGTCACCTTGGTGGAAAAACTCGACAGCCTGATCGACTATCCCCGCGCCATCGGCCTGGACGACGAAAGCCTGCGTACCTTCCAGGCAGTCGGCCTGGCCGGCAATGTGCTGCCGCACACCACGCCCTGGCACGCCATGCGTTTCCTCACACCCAAGGGTCGCTGCTTTGCCGATATTCAGCCGAAAACCGATGAATTCGGCTGGTCGCGACGCAACGCATTCATTCAGCCTCTGGCCGACCGCGTACTGTTCGAAGGCTTGCAGCGTTACGACAACGTCAAGGTCCTGTTCGGCCGCGAGCTTGAAGGCTTCGAGCAAAACGACAGTGGCGTGGTGCTCAGTCTCAAGGATCAGCACAGCAACAGCGAGCGCTTAAAAGCGCGTTACCTGATCGGATGCGACGGCGGCAACAGCCTGGTGCGGCGCAACCTGAACATCAGCTTCGAAGGCAAGACCGCGCCGAATCAATGGATCGTTGTAGACATTGCCAACGATCCGTTGAGCACCCCGCATGTTTATCTGTGTTGCGACCCGGTGCGACCTTACGTGTCCGCCGCCCTGCCCCACGGTGTCCGCCGTTTCGAATTCATGGTCATGCCCGGCGAGACCGAAGCCGAGCTGAGCAAACCGGAAAACATGCGCAAACTGCTGGGCAAGGTGCTGCCAGATCCGGATCGGATTGAGCTGATTCGCAGCCGCGTCTACACCCACAACGCCCGTCTGG
>LNAP01021439.1_pt1 | contig 14772 bp, 15 predicted proteins | sample 602601 | NCBI WGS metagenome assembly LNAP01 (sample SAMN02440304, study PRJNA202911) | soil metagenome | biome: Subtropical and temperate rainforests or woodlands; isolation source: soil samples (1 kg each in a 20% v/v slurry with milli Q water) were... ...
TGACCGTATCCCCTGAGCGCATTCGCTGAGTGCGCTGACGAGATGCCGAATGATCATTGAATGACGTTCGAACGACGTTGAATGAATCGTTCTGAGATAACACCCCATGAATGAGGCAAGCCCATGGCCCATTGCGGCGCAAAAACGCGCTCAGGGGAACCATGCAAGCGACACGCCGTTCCGGGTTCCTCGAAGTGCAAGCTACACGGTGGCGCGGCATCGAAGGCCAACAAGGGCAACAAGCACGCCGCCAAGCCTGGATCGATCTACAGCCAGTTCCTGACAGATGCAGAGAACGACATGCTTGCCAGCATTGAGCTGGGGCGCGTTGACGATGAGTTGCGCCTGACGCGCATTCGTTTGATGCGTGCGCTGGCTCGAGAGAACGAACACGGCAACACGCTGGAGGCTGACAGCGAGAAGCGGGAGCCGGTCGAGATTGACGGCAAGCCCGTTATGGTCGATGGCAAGCCGGTCGAGAAGGTGACCATCACCACCAAGGTGCGTGACTACATCGGCATGATCGATCGCCTCACTGGTCGCATCGAAAGCCTTGAGCGCACTCGCGCCGAGTTGCTGAAGACGAATCCTCCAGAGTTGCCGCCGGTGACCAGAATCGAGATCGAGGTGGTAGGTGGAAGGAAGGACGCTGCGGGTGCAAATGACGCAGCCGCAGGCTGACTTCTATCAAACCCAGCATTTGTCGGCGGTTTCGGCACGGGGAAGACTGAAACCCTGGCCAACTGCGCGCTGAGGGACGCTCTGGCATCGTCCAGCGCCTTGATAGCCCTTTACGAGCCCACCTATGACCTTGTGCGCCTCATCCTTGCTCCGCGCATGGAAGAGAAGCTCACGGACATGGGCATCCGGTACAAGTACAACAAGCAGGAAAACATCATTTACACGAGTTCGCCCAATTGCGGCGACTTCGTGCTGCGGACACTGGAGAACCCGGCCCGCATCATTGGTTACGAGTCGTACCGGGCGCACGTTGACGAGATCGACACGCTGAAGAAGACTCAGGCGGCAATGGCCTGGCGCAAGATCATCGCCCGGAACAGACAGCGTCCTGACGGGGTAGAAAATCCATTTAATCGCGTATCGGCCTACACGACACCTGAAGGCTTCCAGTTCGTCTATGACACCTGGGGCCGAAGCCCGAAGCCCGGTTATGTGATGATCCAGGCTGCGACGTACACGAACCCGTTTCTGCCTGAAGACTATGTACAGTCGCTTCGTGATAGCTATCCGGCTGCGCTGATCGACGCATACATCGAAGGCCGGTTCACCAACCTGACATCCGGCAGCGTCTACCCGGACTTTGACCGGAAGCTGAACCACTCGGACGACACCCTGCAAGAGGGCGAGCCGGTCCTCATCGGGATGGACTTCAACCGGCTGAAGATGAGCGCAATTATTTATGTGCTGCGTGATGGCTGGCCTGTCGCGGTCGACGAGATCGTTGATGGTCGCGATACACCGCAGATGGCCACGCTGTTCAATGAGCGCTACAAGCTCAAAGGGCACGCGGTTCAGGTGTTTCCTGACGCCTCCGGCCAGAACTCAAGCAGCAAGAACGCCAGCGAGTCAGACCTGAGCATCCTCAAACAGGCGGGTCTGTCTGTGCGAGTCAACTCGACGAACCCAGCCATTGCTGACCGCGTCAATGCGGTGAATGCCCTGATCCTCAATGGTGAAGGCGTGCGGCGACTCAAGATCAACACGCGGTGCTGCCCGCACCTCACCGACGGCCTGGAGCAGCAGGCATACGACAAGAACGGCATGCCAGACAAGTCTAGCGGCGTGGACCACGTCATTGACGCAGCCGGATATCCGCTTGCTCACCTGTTCCCGATCATCAAACGCACCGCCACCAGCGAACCTCTGAGAATGTGACTATGAGTGATGACCCGAGCAAAACGCTCCCTGCCGTAGATGACATGCGACAGGACTGGGCCATCGTTGACGCTCTCATGGGTGGAACGAGGGCCATGCGCAAGGCCGGCAAGAAGTTCTTGCCGCAGTGGCCGAAGGAAGAGAGCGACGTCTATAGCGCCAGGCTCAGCACTTCAACACTGCTCCCAGCGCTGAGCGAGACCGTACAGAACATGACCGGGCGCGTATTCGCTGACCCGATCACGCTCACCGAGGACGTGCCGGACCAGGCTGAGGACTTCGACCTTCAGGGCAACAACCTGCAGGTCTGGGCTCAGTCGCTGTTCAGTGGCGGTCTGTCGCATGGTCTCTTCCATGTGCTGGTCGATCACCCGAAGGCCGAAGGCATTAAGACCAAGGCTGAAGAGAAGTCGGCCGGGGTTCGCCCTTACGCAGTCGTCATCAAGCCGGGCCAGGTGCTCGGCTGGCGGTCTGCGAACAAGGGCGGCGAGCAGGTCCTGACGCAATTCCGCTACATGGAGTGTGTCGAGGTTGACGACGGTGCATTTGGTACCAAGAGCGTGGATCAGATCCGCGTTCTGGTTCCTGGCGGCTGGGCCACCTACATCGAAGTCGATGACGGCAAGGGCCAGAAGAGCTGGCAGAAGAACGACGAGGGCCTGACAAGTCTCACGGTCATCCCGCTGACGACCTTCTACACCAAGCGCACCGGCTTCCTGACTGCAACGCCTCCGCTCCTTGAGCTGGCGAACATGAACGTCAAGCATTGGCAGTCCCAGAGCGACCAGGACAACATCCTGCATATCGCTCGAGTGCCGATGCTCGCAGTGATCGGGCTCGATGAGGGTGAAGACATCACTGTCGGAGCCGGTTCAGCCACTCGGCTGCCGAAAGACTGCGACATGAAGTGGGTCGAGCACACAGGCAAGGCCATTGAGGCTGGTCGCCAGTCACTGCTTGATCTGGTCGAGGACATGCGCCTTGCTGGAGCCAAGCTGCTCCAGAAGGAAAAGCAGACCGTCAAGACGGCCTCCCAATCCGAGGAAGAGTCGGCTCAGGAAATGAGCCCACTGCAAACCATGGCTGGGCAACTCGAGGACGCGCTTGACCAGGTGCTGCACTTCTTCGCGCTTTGGATGAAGCTCGACGATGGCGGGCACGTCAAGGTCAAAGGCAACTTCGACGTCGACTTCAGCCCAGAAACGACGATGCCGTTCCTGCTCAGCCTCAATAAGGCCCGGATCCTGTCCGACGAAAGCCTGTTTCACGAGGTGCAGCGCCGCGGCTTGCTCAGCGATGAGATCGACTGGGACGAAGAGAAGGCCAAGGTCGCCACTCAGCCCGTAAAGCCTGAGCCGACCAAGTCCGTTCAGCAGTAACCGAACACCGAACACAGCCCTGGCACTCGCCGGGGCTTTTTTATGGGCGCGATTCCGGATGGATAGCGCCGCTGCGGGCCGGATGGCTCAACAAATGGGCGGATGCCTGGAGTGAAATTGGATGACCAAGGCCACGCAGTTCTGCAAGACGGCAAGCCTGTGTACGTGTACGACGACGGCAAAGAGGTCGCATTCGATGCGGCTGGCACCGTCAACACCATCACTCGGCTGAACGCTGAAGCCAAGACCCACCGCGAGGGCAAAGAGGCTGCTGAAACCTCCTTGAAAGCCTTCGAGGGGATCACGGACGGCGCTGCCGCCAAGAAAGCCCTAGAGATCGTGTCGAAACTCGATCAGAAAAAGCTGGTGGATGCCGGTGAGATCGACGTGGTGCGCAACGAAATCAGCAAAGCCTTCCAAGGCCAGGTTGATGAGTGGTCCACCAAGGCGCAGACCTTCGAAAAGCAGCTCTACGAAGAAAAGATCGGCGGTGCATTCAGTCGCTCCAAGTACATCGCGGACAAGCTGGCAATCCCAGCAGACCTGGTTCAGTCCAAATTCGGCGCCGCCTTCAAAGTCGAGGATGGCAAGACCATCGCTTACGACCAGCACGGCCAGAAAGTCTACAGCCGCACTCGTCCCGGCGAAATCGCCGACTTCGATGAAGCAATCGAAACCCTTGTTGAGCAATACCCGCACCGCGATCACATCTTGAAAGGTTCTGGAGCTTCCGGCTCTGGCGCCTCGAACAACGGTGGGAATGGCGGCCAAGGCAAAAAAACCATCTCCCGCACGCAATTCGATGCACTTGACCCAATGGGCAAGCATGCACACGTCTCTGCGGGCGGCGAAGTTACCGACTGATCCTTAGGAGCAATCCATGAGCAACACTCTCACCGGCCTTACCACCACGATCTACAACGCACTGGACGTCGTATCCCGCGAACTGGTCGGTTTCATCCCGTCCGTTTCGTCCGATATGACCTACGACCGTGCTGCTGTCGGTCAGACCGTCACCTCGCCAGTGGCGCCGGCCGCAACTGCATCCGACATCACCCCGGCTGTGACGCCGCCAAACGACGGCGACCAGACCATCGGCTCCGTGTCGATGACCATTACCAAGGCTCGCCGTGTTCCGGTGCGTTGGAACGGTGAAGAGAAACGCGGCCTGGACAACAACGGCGCCTCGTACAACGTCATCCTGCGCGACCAGCTCGCACAAGGCATGCGTGCTCTGGTCAACGAAGTCGAAAGCGACATCGCCAACCTGTGCCTGAAGTCTTCGCGCGCTTACGGCGCCCCGGGCACCGTGCCGTTCGCCACAAATCTGGCCGAAGCCGCGCAGATGCGCAAAATTCTGGCCGACAACGGCGCGCCAATGAGCGACCTGCAGATGGTGCTGGACACCACCGCCGGCGCCAGCATGCGCACCCTGGGTCAGCTGACCAAGGCCAACGAAGCGGCGGATACCAACCTGCTGCGCCGAGGCGTTCTGCTCGACGTGCACGGCTTTGCAATCCGCGAATCGGCGCAGGTCAAGACCGTTATCGCTGGTACCGGTGCCTCTGCTACCACCAACACTGCCGGTTACGCCGTCGGTGCAACCGTCATCACTCTGGCGGTGGCTGGTACCGGCACTGTGTTGGCTGGCGACGTGATCACCTTCGCCGGCGACACCAACAAGTACGTGGTTGCCTCCGGCGATAGCGATGTGTCCAACGGTGGCACCATCGCTATCGCCGCTCCTGGTCTGCGCAAGGCTCTCGCGGCCTCGGCTGTAGCGATCACCATCATCGCGGCGACCACTCGCAACATGGCGTTTGCCCGCTCGGCTCTGGCTGTGGCCACCCGCGCCCCGGCTCTGCCAGAAGGCGGCGACAGCGCATCCGACCGGATGATCATCACCGACCCAACCAGCGGCCTCTCGTTCGAGATCTCGCTGTACAAGCAATATCGCCAAATCCAGTACGAAATCGCACTGGCCTGGGGTGTTGCGATGGTCAAGCCGGAACACACCGCGCTGCTGTTGGCGTAATGACTGTGCCCGGGGCTTCGGCTCCGGGCTCACTCTCTCCAGGAGATTCACATGAGTGACAAAGTTCTGAAAGTCCAGCCATGGGGCGAAGGTCAAGGCGATTATGTCGTGATCGATGCCGAAAGCTTCGACGAGAGCATTCACAAGCTGTACGTGGAAGTCGTCGAAAAAGAGCCGTCTACCAAGGACAAAAAGTCCGCGAGTGACAGCAAGAATTCGCAGTAACACGCCAAGCCGGCGACAACGATAGGTAGCGGGAGCCGAACATGCTTACTGATCAGCAAAAGTCGGACGCCAGACGCTTCGCCGGCTACCCGATGCAAGGTGACGTGACGCTCGATGACCGACGCGACACGGCGTGGGGCTGGGTGGCGCCGATGATTTGGCAAACACTGAATCACCGGCTCGATAGCCTGCGCCCTGAGGAAGAGGTCACCATGACTTCCTCGCCGGTTTGGAGGCTGACGTACTGTCCGCCACCGACAACCTGGACACTGATCAGGCAGCGGTGTGGGTGCACAACAAAAACGAAGTGTCTGACCGGATGAGGCTGTACCGGATCTGGCGTCGCGAGTTGTGTGGCTTCCTCGGCGTGCCTCCTGGTCCTTCACTCGGCACGGGCGGCATCAGCCTGGCAAGGGGCTGACATGGATGGAACAAAGCTCCAGGCCAAGATCTACATAGGCTACGGCAAGGCCGCCAAACGGATCGGTTTCGACTACCAGCAGTTCCGCGCTACCAGTGCCAATAATCCGCTGTCGACAACCGCCTTGCAGACACTGCCGGCCTCTTTCACGACCAAGTTCACATACGGCTCGCCCAACAAATACGGCGAGGCGACGTGGCTCGGCCTGTTCGATGCGCGAGAGTTCGCTGTCGGTGACTTCCTTGTCGGTCGTCAGGGCACCTTCTTCATCGCTGCCATGCAGGACACGCTGCCGATCCTCTGCGTGCAGACGAATCGAACGGTAGACGTGCTGAGGGTCGGCCAGGATGCAGGTGTGGGCCTTGGTGGATGGGCCGGTGATAAGCCATCGACCGAGACGGTGATCATGCAGGGCTGGCCAGCCAGCATCCTGCAAGGCACCAAAGGCGAGACGAACGAGGCGAAGCTGCCACAGGACGTCAAAACCCCGTGGTGGGCGATCCTCCTTCCGGCCTGGCCCGGCATCGTGTTCCGCACGAGCGACATCATCCGCGACGATCTCGACCGCAAATACGTGATTTCCAGCGCTGAACTTAGTGATATGGGGTGGCGCATCACCGCAATGCAAGCACAGGTGTGACGATGGCGAGCCTAACCGACGTAATGAAGCAGGTCGCCTCACAGGTCGCCGCAATCATGTACCCGAACGGGACCGGCCAACCGAGCGCCGCGGGCATCCCGGTACGCATCTACCCAGGCTGGCCGGTGCCGAACGAGCTCGAAAGGGATCTCGCGGCGGGGAAGGCGCATATCAGCATCTACCCGCACGGAAAGGACCGAAAGACCACGCGCTATCTCGGCGGCTCATGGGTTCCGCTGACGGACCCTGCCCACACAGTCGTGATGACGGTCGCCGGCGCAGTGGTGACGCTGTCCGGAACGATCAGCCAGCAGAACCTGCTGATCAACCTGAACGGAACCCACTACGTCTACGCCATGCAGCTCGCAGACACGCTCACGACGGCTGCTGCTGGGCTTACCTCGTTGATTCCGGGCGCCTCTAGCGTCGGCCCAGTCATCACGCTGGCGGGGGCGCACAGCGTCTTCACGAGAGTCGGCGGGTTCGGCACGGCCATCAAGGAAACGAAGCGCCAGGAGCAGCCAGTTCAAATCACGGTCTGGGCGAATACGCCAGAAGCGCGGGATGCGGTGTCCAGCCCGATCGATTCGATTCTGTCCGACAGCAACAACATCTCGTTCACCGATGGATCGTTTGGAATTATCGCATCCTCCGGCTCATTGATGACCGATCAGCTCCAGAAGGCCGACCTGTACCGGATGGACCTGTTCTACCTGATCGACTACGCCACCACGCAAACCCTGCAAGCCACCGAAGTCATTGCTCCGGTGCTGAATATCGTCAACGCCCAGTCCGGGCTTCCTGTAATCACTGTGAACCCTTGAGGCCCGACATGGACTCCGAAACCAAACCGGCAAAAGCTAAAGCTTCGCCGTACAAGCTGACCGTCAAGTTCGCCTTTGCTGACTACCAAGTCGGCCAGGAGATCACTGACCCCGATGAAGTCGCTGCCGTTCTGGCCGGCGAGTGCGCGGGCAACGTCCTGAAAGTCGCCAACGCCTAACAGGCGAAACCCACACACAAGAAACCGCCCACTGAGGCGGTTTTTTCATTAGGAGGACGCCATGCCCATTTACCCGGCAGGCAGCTTGAACACGGCGGCGCTCACTTGTACATTCAGATCCAGCCACCAAAGACCCGTTATATCAACGGCGTGGCGACCGACATTCTCGGCATCGTTGGTGTGGCCGACTGGGGCCCGGTCGGTGCTGCCACGCTGGTTGGCTCGCCCGGCGACGCCTCGCAGAAGTTCGGCACCCAGGTCGTGCGCAAGTACGACCTGTGCACCGCGATTGCTGTGTCGATCCAGGGCGGCGCCTCGAACATTCGCGCCGTGCGTGTCACCGACGGCACTGATACTGCGGCGACTTCTTCCTTGAAAGATACGGCTGCAGCCAACGGCGCCACACTGACTGCGTTTTACACCGGCACCCTAGGTAACTCGCTTAGTGCGACCCTGGCCACCGGTTCCGCCGCAGCAAGCTGGAAGCTGACCATCTCGCTCCCAGGCGTGGCCCCGGAAGTGTTCGACAACATCACTGGCGCTGGCTTGGCGCTATGGCAGAACATCGTCAGCGCAGTAAACAACGGTCAATCCGGCGTTCGCGGGCCTTCCCAGCTGGTGGTGGCCACTGTTGGCAGCTCGGTGCTGGCTCCGGTCGCGGTCACCCAGACCGTCGCCTTCACCACTGGCACTTCGGGCAACACCACCATCACCGACGCGGTGCTGGTCGGAGTGGACGGCGTGACCGGCTCGACGCGCAAAGGCATGTATTCGCTGCGTGGCAGCGGTGCCCAAGTCGCGAACCTGGTGGACGTTACCGACGGCACTCAATGGCCGACCATGCTGACCTACGGCCTATCCGAAGGCTGCTATATGGTCACTCAAGGTGTTGCGGGCGCGTCCTACACGACCGTCGCCACTGCACTGACCTCTGCGGGCTGTGACAGCTACGCGCTGAAGGTTCTCTCGGGTGATTGGGTGTACTGGCAGGACCAGGTCAACGGCCAGCAGCGCATGATTGCCCCGGCCACCTTCTCCGCCGCCAAGATCGCATCCCTCGCGCCGCACCAGAATGCCCTGAACAAGCCGATCACCAATGCGGTGTCGACTCAGCGCAACCTGTCGCAGCAGCCGTACAGCATCGCCGAGATTGGCGCGATCAACACTGCGCGACTGGACGTCATCACCAACCCTTGCCCGGGTGGCAGCTACTTCGGCCACCGCTCTGGCTTGAACTGCTCCAGCAACGGCTCGGTGAACGGCGACAACTACACGCGGATGACGAACTTCATCTCGCTGACCATTGCCGCGAGCTTCGGCGGGACGATCGGCCGACTGCAAACACCGGATGTGCGCCGCGAAACGAAGTCCACGATGGAAAGCTTCCTGCAGACGCTGGCTCAGCAAGGGATGATCGGTGACGTCAACGGCGGGCCGGCATTCTCGGTTCAGATCGACGCGGCCAACAACCCATCTGATCGCGTGGCTCTTGGCTACATGCAGGCGGACGTACAGGTTAAATACCTGTCCGTGATCCGCTACTTCCTCGTCAATCTCGAAGCCGGTCAGTCCGTCTCGATCGTTGCGTCCGCCACTCCGCGCTCCTAAGCGCTGAAACCACTTCCCAGCCCGGCCTAGCGCCGGGTTTTTCATTTGGAGAACGCCATGCCCGGTCAAGGTGGATACAACACGGGGAAAGATGTCTCGATCGACAGGCCTATCCGGCTCCCGAAGATCATGAATTTCGATTCAAAACCCAAGGTCACCAATCAGGAAATCACTCCGCTCAACGGATTGACTGATGAGCTGATGATTCCAAAAGGCTGGACGGGCACGTTCGAAGCTGAGCGCGTCGACTCTACCCTTGATGACTGGTGGGCGCAGTTCGAAAGCGACTACTACAACGGCGTGAACCAGAACCCGGCCACCATCACCGAAACCATTCAGGAAATCAGCGGTGGCAGCACGACCTGGCGTTACACGCACGTGATTCTCAAGTTCGAGGATGCAGGCAAGAAGGAAGGCGACAAGACCATTCGCCAGTCCATGTCCTTCACTGCTCGCCGCCGCCTCAAGGTTTAACCCGTTACGCATGGCAGCCCGGCAGGGCGCGGGACTCGTCACCCCGCACGCCATGCACCTTTGACGACTCGCTGACCAGAGGTTTTACCCATGAGCAAAGTTACCGTCCACGAAAGCGCTGCCGCTCCTGTTCACGTAGACCAGAAGCCACGCTTCGAAACCATTCAGGATTCCAAAGGGCGGACCATTCAGCTGCGCAAGCTGGGTCCGCTCGAGCAGGGCCGTATCGTGATGGCCGTCGGTGGCGAGACGGCTGGCAATCAGACCTACATGTCGGGCTTCGCTCTGCCGGCCGCCATGGTCGTCTACATCGACGACACCCCGTATGGCTTGCCGCAAACGCTGACCCAGATTGAAGGCGTTCTGAAAGAGCTCGGTGAAGAGGGCATGGAAGCGATCAACAATCACTTCCTGAAGAAGTACGAAGCCGCCAAGGCCGAAGCTGACGCCAAAGCACTGCAGGAAGGCCTCGGCGCCGAGCAGGCCGCAGCAAAAAACTAGCAACGAACCCCGAGTTTCGCCGGGATTGTTGGCTGGTGAAAAACGGGGTTCCGTTCGGCGGGCCATTGACCGACTACGAGCGCTTTGCCTTCTCCATCCTGTTCTCGGAGTTCGAGGGCTCAGGAACTTGGAACTGGTCCAGCATGCAGTTCGATAAGAAGGACTGACCATGGAATTCAAGAGTTTGGGCAGCCTGGCGCTGCACATGGCCGCTCAGGAAGTCGCGTTGCTGGCCAGCCTTCACGCAGGGCTTGAGGAGTGTGCGGTTCGGGTCCAAAAAACCGCAGAGGCAGAGATCGGACACTACCAGTCAGGTATTGGCCCGTTCCCCGCATGGGCAGACCTCGCTGATTCCACGGAAGAGCACAAGGCAAAGATGGGTTATCCGTCAGACGCGCCGCTCGAAGCGTCTGGCGAGATGGGCAGAAGCTTCTCGCACAGCACCAGCCCGCTGGAGGCGGTAATTGGCTCCACTGACGAGAAAATGGTCTACCACGAATTCGGCACGCTGAAGATGCCGGCACGCCCAGTGCTGGGGCCGGCGGTTTTGCGCAACAAAGAGTACATCCGGCGCGTGCTGGGATTGGCCACCGTTACGGGGCTAATCGGTGGGTCGGCGATCCACGCATCGCTTGGTTACAACTCTACTCCGTGACCCTTCGAAGATTGGCGATGATCATTTGGATAGAGTTGTTTGGCATAGAAAGAGTCTTCCCGTTTTCTCCAGATCTGATGGCAAAGGGGATTCTTCCTTCGCTTCTAAGCTTCTGGCTGCCAAAATTTATCGATACAGAAAATTCGAATGAGCAGTCTGCTGAGCCTGCTGATTGATCGATCTTGTCCAGGTTGAAATCCGTAGCGGCTATGTCGATTAGCCCCATCCCAGGGGACCTGAGAATCGCCGAACGCAGCTGAATTTCATCGACCTGTTTTTGAGTGCCGTCACGCTGAGCTGCAATCTTTTGGTGAAGTAGCTCCTTCGTTTCCGCGCTCCAGCAGACGTTTTTGTCGATCTTTGAGCATCCGCCCAGTACAGCCAACATTGCCAGTCCGGCAAATGCGTTTTTCATTCGATCACCGTATGAAAATTGCGTAAAGAGTGAAGAGAAGCGCGCATAGCGCACCTCCAGCGAAGACCATAACAAGGCTACTGCAAGTAAAAACGAGAAGCGCGGTCTGTAAATCCAGGCCTGTCGTACGCCGTCCTGCCTTTTTCGAGGCTCGCGGTTTCGCCTCCTTCATCTCTATCGATCGCATAGAGCCAACGTCTTGGATGCGGCCGTTCACCCACTGATACGTGCGATGCCCATTTGCCATGTGATTCACCCACAGAATAGGAATTTTGATTATGGCATTCGAGGCGTATACCGTCGCCGTCAAGCTTTCTCTGGTCAACCACGTCAGTGCTGGCATGCTGATGATCAGCAAAAGTCTGGCCACGGCCGGTCAGGATGTCGACAAGCTCAATGCTAAGTTGTCGTCTATCGGCAAGCAAGGCGCCATTGGGGGCCTCATGTTTGCCGGCGGCCTCGGTATTGCTGCGATGTTCAAGGCGCCGCTAGACGAAGCCAAGAAATTCCAAAATGAGGTTGAGCGTTTCCGCTCCCTCGGTCTGGGCGATGCAGTCACCAATGACGCGGTGAAATTCGCCAGCGGCATGGATACCTATGGCACCAGCATTCGCGAGAACCTCGGGCTGCTGCGTGATGCACAAACTGTCTTCGGCGACTTCCATGAAGCTCAAATGGTTGTCCCGTTGTTATCCAAAATGAAGTTTGCCAACGCCGCGCTGTATGGCGACGAAGGTGGCGCGATGAAAGATCGCGCTTTCATGGACATGCTCAAAGTCATCGAGATGCGTGGCGGACTGGCCAGCAAAGATGCGTTCTACAGCCAGGCCAACATGATTCAACAGGTTCAGACGGCAACCGGCGGGCGTGTTGGTGCCAACGAATACCTGAACCTGATTAAGACTGGCGGTGTTGCAGCAAAAGGCATGAAAGACGCGAATTTCTACTACAACATGGAGCCGCTTGTTCAAGAGATGGGCGGTTTCCGGGTCGGTACCGGCCTGATGTCGGGCTACCAGAACCTTGTGCAAGGTCGGACAACGGCGCGCGCGGCTGAAGAGCTGATGCGCATTGGCATGCTTGATCCTGCCAAGGTCATTTACAACAAAATTGGCAATATCAAACAAATCAAACCTGGAGCCGTAAAAGGCACAGATCTGATGGTTGAAAATCCATATGAATGGATGAAGACCGTCATGTTGCCGGCGTTCGCCAGCAAGGGCATCACTGACAGACAGGCCATCCTCAACGAAATCGGCGCGATCTTCACCAACCGCACGGCTTCCAACTTGTACTCGACGATGTATACCCAGATGGCCAACATCGACAAGAACATCAAGTTGAATAAAGGCGCGGCCGGCATCGACGAGCTCGATAAAAACGCCAAGAACACGCTCTCCGGCAAGCAGCTTGAGTTCGGCGCCAAGTGGCGAGACTTGATGCTCAACCTGGGCGCGGTCGTACTGCCGCTGGCAATCAAGGTGCTCGACAAGCTGAATCCGGCGCTGAAGGACTTGGCACACTGGATGAATGACAATCAAGGCAAGGTGAAGGGCTTCACCTACGCGCTGCTAGGGCTCTCGGCGTTTCTGATCACTGGCGGATTAATCAACATGGTCATTGCTGCCGGTCGCGGGTTCTGGCTTCTCGGTCAGGCGATGATCTTCGTTACCGGTACCGCGCTAGCACCAATGATTCCAGCGATTGCACGCTTCGGCACCTACTTGCTGGTTTTTGCCATTGACTTCGCCAGGGCGATGGCTGGGTTTGTCCTGGCGTCCGGGTTTGTCCGAGGCTTTCTGATGGCGTTTCTGAGCCCTATCAAGCTGATCGGGCAAGCGCTGTACTTCTTTCTGTCGCCCCTTACATTGCTACTTACGCCTGTTGGTCTGGTGGTTGTTGGGGTTGCTGCTGCCGCCTTTCTGCTCTGGAACAACTGGAAGGAAGTTAGCGGGGCGCTGAAGTTGGTATGGGGCGATATCAAGACAGGCTTCATCAAGCTGTTTCATGGCGATATCGGCGGAGCGTTCAAATCGTTCGCTCTGATCTTCCTGACTGGCTGGCAGACCATCTTCAACACACTGATCGCAGGCGCAAACCTGATCCTTCCAGCGTCGATGCAGATCTCCAAGACGACCTTTGCCGACGATTACCGAAGCAAGAACGCACCCCGCGAGCCTTGGTCTCCGTTGGTAGCTCCAGTTCCTGGCAAGTCCTCGGACAAGGGGGAGCAGAACATCAACCTGTACCTGGATGGCAAGAAACTAACCGACGTGGTGATCCAGCGAGCCGCCAAGGAAGCCGCCAAGCCACGGACGGGCACGCAGGGCTTCGACCCTACCCGCAGCATGCTGATGCCTGGAACCCCGAGCACAGCCTACCCAAGGTGATGAACGATGAGCTTTACGAACTTCCTGGACAACTTCGCTCCGGGCGGGGATCCGTTTGCCACCCGATTGATCGTTGGCGATGTTGAATTCACCGGGCTCGAGGTTCCAGAGTCGGTGGCCGTCGGTGCCAAGCAAAAGCTGGTGGTGCACAAGCTGGTCGGTGGAAGGCGGGTCGTCGATGTTTTGGGGCTGGATTACAAAAACATCGGCTGGTCTGGATGGATGACCGGCGCAACCGCCGGGGATCGCGTGACCGAGCTTGAAGCCCTTCGCGATGCCGGGCAGCCGCTCACCTTCAACATGGACGGATACTACTTCAGCGTCATTATCGAGGAGTTCGAGGCGCGGTTTGAGCACGTTTACCGCCGCAACTACTACATCGATCTGCTGGTTGTCTCGCGCCTGGATGCGCCGATCACTGAAAATGCTTTGGCCGGCACCCTGGACTCTCTGATCAACAGTGATGTCGGAGAATCACTTGGGCTTGCCAGCATCATCAACTCCGATGCGGTGACCATCAAGGATGCGGTGTCACAGGTGCAGGGCTTTGCCAATGCCACCATCGACACGGTGCAAACGGTTATTCGGCCACTGGTGGCGGCGCAGGCCGTCGTCCAGTCGGTTATCTCTCAGGTGGGTGCGTCGGTCAACGATATAACCACGCTGGGCGGCCTGATTCCCGGCAACCCGGTATCGACCGCTGCCAATAACGTCCTCCGCCAAGGGGCTGCGCTCACACAACTTGCCCCGCTGTACCAGATGCAAAGCGTGCTGGAGCGGATACAGAAGAACGTTCTGTCCGGCCCTCTGGCCAATGGCACATCCAGCGTCACCACCAGCAACTCCACGCTCCAGAAGGTCGCCGCCGATAGCTACGGCGATCAGTCGCGCTGGACCGAGATTGCCGCAGCCAACAGCATCGTCGACCCGCAACTCGACGGCATTCAGACGATAAAAATCCCAGTAGGTGAATAAGTGGACCTGAATACAGCCGAGACAGAGCAAATCGTCCGGCAGGTAGCCGGCCGCCTGCTTTTAAATGGGGTAGAGGTTCCGTTTGTATCGTGCGAGATCGACAGCAACGCCTTTTACTCAGCTGACACGTTCTCGGTGCAGTTCGCCCGAACGGA
>LNAP01003599.1_pt1 | contig 14769 bp, 19 predicted proteins | sample 602601 | NCBI WGS metagenome assembly LNAP01 (sample SAMN02440304, study PRJNA202911) | soil metagenome | biome: Subtropical and temperate rainforests or woodlands; isolation source: soil samples (1 kg each in a 20% v/v slurry with milli Q water) were... ...
GAAGCCTCGGCATTGCCCGCATTCGCCGGCTCTTCGACGCGATTGATCGGGCTGATGCCGGTGATCCCGCTGTGGCGCGCCATGAAGATTCCCCTGCCCGCGCTGGTGAGCGCGCATCCCTACGGCACGCTTTGCAGCCCGCTGATCGACCGCGATGCCCCGATCGAGGCGGCCACGCGACTGTTGCAGCAGGCGCGCGAGGCCGGCGCGCATGCGCTGGTGCTCAATGACGTCGCGCTCGACGGTGCCGCGATGACTGCGTTGAAGCAGGTCCTGGACCGCGACGGCCTGAAGCCGCGCGTACTGTCCTCCTACGTCCGCGCCAGCCTCGATGCGACGCAGGATGACGAAACGCTGCTACGCGAGGCGCTCGGCACCAAGAAGCTCAAGGAGCTGCGCCGACAACGCCATCGGCTCGAAGAGCACGGCCCCGTTGCGTTCGACGTCGCACGCCGGCCTGACGAGATCGGGCCCGCACTCGAAACGTTCCTGCAGCTCGAAGCCAGCGGCTGGAAGGGCAAGCGCGGCACCGCGCTGGCGCAGCATGCGGGCGATGCGACCTTCATTCGCCGCGCTGTGCCGGCACTGGCCGAGACTGCGCAGTGCGAGATCATCACGCTTCGCACCGGGACGGCACCGATTGCCGCCGGCATCGTGCTGCGGCATCAGGACCGCGCGTTCTTCTTCAAGCTCGGCATCGACGAGCGCTTTGCGAAATATTCCCCGGGCGTGCAGCTCACCCTCGAGCTGACGCGCCATCTCTGCGCCGATCCCGCCATCGCCAGCGCGGACTCCACCGCGAGCGCCGACCACCCCATGATCAACCCGATCTGGCGCGGGCGCTTCGCGGTCGGCGACGTTCTGATCCCGCTGCGGCGACACGATCCGGTCGTCGCACTCATTCATGGAGCGCTGCTCGGCCTCAACGCCGCGCATGAGGCTGCGCGACGTCTGGTCCGCCGGCTCCGCAAACCAGCGAAGACTACTCCGCCGCCTGCGCGTTGATCTCCGCCGAGACCTGGCGGATGGCGCGCGCCAGCAGGTTCGGATCCTGCGCGCCGGAAACGGCGTATTTCTGCGCAAACACATAGGTCGGCACGCCGGAGATGCCCTTCTCGGCGGCCTCCTGCGCGTCCGCCGAGACGCGCGCGACGTCCTCGTCGGTGGCAAGGCGCTTGCGCACGTCCTCGGCGTCGAGGCCGACATCGGCCGCCGCCTGCACCAGCACGTTCACATCGGTGAGATCGCCGCCGTCGCGGAAATACAGCTCCATCAGGCGCTGCTTCATCTCGGGCGCCTTGCCGATCGCTTCCGCCCACAGGATCAGGCGATGGCAGTCGGTGGTATTGGGCTGGCGCGCCACCAGCTCGGGCTTGTAGAGAAGGCCCTCCTCGCTCGCGGCCGCGACGACGCGCCCCGCAATGCCCTTGTAGGCCTCGACCGAGCCGAATTTCTGCGTGAGATAGGCCTCGCGGCTGATGCCCTCACGCGGCACCCAGGGATTGAGAAAGAACGGGCGAAAATTGAGCTTGACCGGGACATCCGGCACGAGCGCCAGCGCGCTCTCGATCCGGTGCTTGCCGATATAGCACCAGGGGCACACCACGTCGGAGACGACGTCGATCTGGAGCGGTTTCAGCGTGCTCATGTCAGGCGCCTCCTTCGGGCAATAAGGGTTCGTCGGAAGATAAGCCGAACCCGCCCCGAGGCAAGGGCGCTAAGTCATGGCTGCTGCCATCTGCCTGAGCCGCTCGGCGGTGCGCTCGTCGGCCGGGAAGAAGGTTTCCAGCGCCAGCTCGGACAGGGTGATGTCGACCGGCGTACCGAACACCATGGTGGTGGAGAAGAAGCTCAGGATCTCGCCGCCGTGTCGCAGCTTGAACGGGATCGCGACATTGTCGCTCGACAGCGGCCCCGCGCGCGCCGGAATCGGATAGCTCTTGAGGTCGGTGTAGAGCTTGATCAGCTCAGGATCGGCCGTCACCTCGCATTGCCGGTGCAGACGCTCCAGAAGATGCCCGCACCACTCCGCGAGATTGACGGTGCGCGGCGCCAGCGCCTCCGGATGAAAGGCGAGCCTGAGCACGTTGAGGGGCTGGCCGAGCAGATGCTGCGGAATGCCGGCGAGCAGCGGCGCCACCATGCGGTTGGCGGAGACCAGGTTCCAGTGCCGGTCCACCGCGAGCGCGGGATTGGGCTCATGTGCTTTGAGCACGAGGTCGATCGCCTGGCGGGCTGATTTCAACGCGGGATCCTCCAGCTGCCGCTGCGGAAACGCCGGCGCGTAGCCGGCCGCGACCAGCAGCACGTTGCGTTCGCGCAAGGGTACGTCGAGACGCTCGGCGAGCCGCAGCACCATGTCGCGCGAGGGCGCGGCGCGGCCGGTCTCGACGAAGCTGAGATGACGCGCCGAGATTTCGGCCTCGCCCGCGAGATCGAGCTGGCTCATACGGCGGCGCTGCCGCCATTCGCGCAAATGGTCGCCGATGTGAACCGGCTGGCTGCGGTCGGCCCGTGCCGTGGATGCATGTGCGTTCATGAGCAAAAACCTAGCATGCGAATTTCAGAGCTTCCATTACCCCCGAGGTAATCGAAACCGACCCCGCACGGCGGCATCCTCAGTGGCAACAGGAGTTCGCCATGATTGCTCTCGTGATCTACCGCGCCGTCGCCGACCACGTCGTTCCCTTCGCCGTCACCCTGACCACGCGGATGCTGGCGCGCAGCCTCAACATGCCGGAGCCGCTTTTGCATTCGACCGGCGACTATGTGGTCGCCCGGGTCACGGCCTTCGAGCACGGCGTCGGCAGGAGCCTCTGTCCGTTCCGCCTCGCTCGCCTGCTCCGCGCCTCGTGGCGCGGACGGTACTGAATTTCACCCCGAGCCCACCCTGACCATGGAGACCTCAAATGATCGACGCTTCCACCTTCCTGCGCCGCGCGCTGCTTGCCGATGCCATCTTCAGCGGCGTCGCCGCCCTCGGCTTCACTTTCGGCGCCGGCACTTTCGCGACACTGTTCAACCTGCCGGAAGCGCTGCTGCGCGAGACCGGCCTGTTCCTGATTGCCTACGCCGCGCTGGTCGGCTGGCTGGCGTCGCGCGCTTCGGTGGCGAAGCCACTGGTGCTGCTGGTCGTGGTCGGCAATGCGGCCTGGACCGTCGGCAGCATCGCGCTGCTGTTGTCGGGCGCGGTGTCGCCGAACCTTGCCGGCGAGCTCGTGGTCGTCGCGCAGGCGATCGCCACCGGCGTGTTCGCCGAGCTGCAATATGTGGGGTTGCGCAAAAGCGGCAGCGTAGTCGCCGTGTAACGACGATCGCTGCCCTCTCTCTGCCGGAATTGACCGCCCGGCCCAGGCCGGGCGGCATTGCATCAGCTCAGCAAGACCGCGCCAATCATGCCAACCAGCGTGAGCACCAGACCGACAATGAGCATCGGCACAAGGCTGCTGCCTGAATAAGGGTTGGCCGGGTCCTTGCTCGTGACGGCATGTGTCCGATGGATCATTGATGATCTCCTGTCTGATGTCGTCGAAACCTTTCGCCACGCCCCAGGAAGAGGCCCGCCCCGGTGGCGATGCCGAGTTCAAGACTTGTCGCAATCCGCCGCGCCCGTTCGACGAAATGAGCCTCGGCCTCGGGCGGGCATATTTCGCGGGCGGTCGCCTCGAACAATGCAAGCCACCGGTCGAAATGCTCGGCATCGACCGGCAGCGGCATGTGCTTGATCATCGGCGTCCCGTGATATCGCCCCGTCATCAGCGCGACCGAGGACCAGAAAGCACACATCTGCTGCAGATGCGGTTCCCAGTCGCAAATACGAGCTTCAAAGATCGGCGCCAGCACCGCGTCCTCGCGGACCCTGGCATAGAAGGCGTGCACAAGGCGCTCGATCATCGCTTCGGTTATGCCGGTCCGCTCCGAAATCTCGGCCGTGATCTGCTCGCGTCGTTCCGGTCCCGTCACGACAGCTCCTAAATATGCATTTCAAATACCTATTTATATTGCTACTGAGGATTTGCAAGCGAATCTTGCCGAGGGTATCATGCGCCTGACAGCGTTCACGGATTTTGCGCTACGCGCACTCATGCGGCTCGCGGGAGAGCCCACGCGTTCTTTCGCGACCAACGAGATCGCCATCGAGTTCGGCATTTCCCGCAATCACCTCGCCAAGGTGGTGCGCGACCTCGCAGGATTCGGTTTCATTGCAACCCAGCGCGGCGCAGGCGGTGGCTTCACCCTCGCCCGGCCCGCCGAAACGATCACGCTGGGCGAGGTCGTGCGCGCGTTGGAGGACCCCCACTCGCTGGTCGAGTGCTTTCACGACGATGGTGGCGCCTGCGTACTCGCCCCGCGCTGCCGGTTGAAGTCGAAACTCGCGGCTGCGCGCGAAGCCTTCATGCGCGAGCTCGACGGCACGACGCTCGCAGAGTGTGCTTATCCCGCGCGGCCAAGACGCAGCGCCGCACTTGCATGACCCGGCTCAGCAAGCAGGAGGCGCAATCGTGAAAACCGTCCAGCTCGAGAACGGCACCTTTCAGATCGATGCAGCCATTGTCGCCGAAGGTCTGAACGTTCCACCGAGCTCGCTGCGCGAGGAGATGCGCGCAGGCAGGATCACGAGCTTCGCCGAGCGGGGGACCGGCGCCGACGTCGGACGGCACCGCCTGAGCTTCCTGTCGGGACATCGGCGATTCCGGGTCGTCGTCGACGACAAAACCGGGGAGATCATTCAGCGTTCGTCGATCGCCTTCGAGGGCTCGTCCTTGCCAAGATTAGCCCGCAGACCTGGCAGCTAGAGAAAACCTGGCAGCTAGGAGGATTTCCGGGCCGTACCGCTTGCCGTCTTGCCGTTGAGGTGCTTGCCGTTGAGGTGCTTGCCGTTCAGCTTCTTCTTTTTCGCTGCCTTGGCGCCCGCCTTCTTGGCCTTGCGCTCGGTGCGCGCCTTCACCTTGGCGCGTTCGGCCCGTGCCTCGGCGCGCAGCTTCTTGCGCTTCTTCTCGCACGACTCGCACTTGCAACCGATCGGCTTCAGATAGGCTTTGAAATAATCGGTGCCGTAATCGTAATTGATCTCGTCGCCCGGTTCGATGTTCCTGATGGCGCGGATGAAGACCTTGCGCTCGCGCGGCCGGACGTCGGACTCGGCGTTGGGCCGGCAGGAATGGTTGATGTAGCGGGCGAGGTTCTTGCGCACCGAGCCGGCGACGCCGCCGGAACTGCTGGCGCTGGCCCGCGCGCTGTTCGCCAACGGCAACCGCCTGGCGCGCACCGCGATGGCGCTGGAAGCCACCCTCGACGATCTCGCCACGCTGCCTGCAGCGGACGCCATCGGCCGTTTCGTCGAGCACAACGCCGACACCGTGCAGGCCATCGCCACGGCGCTGCGCGAACAGCGCCCGCTGGACACCCTGCCCAACCTGCGCGCCATGCAACGCGAACTGGTCACCTCGATGCGGGGAAGCAGCGACCGCGCCACGCTGGAGCTGCTGGCGCGGATCAGCGACCGGCTGGTGGACAACATCGACACCTTGGCGTACGTGCTCAAGCGCACCCACCCGGAGCCCTCTGCGTAGGGCGGACGGTGTCCGCCCTACGGCGCAGCACCCGGGCACCTCGCTGCAACGCGCCGGCGAGCACGCCACCGCCCGTACCAGTCGGCATGTGCGGGCGCAACGCGACGCCACCGCGTGGAGGTTTTACACTGCGTAAATGCTCAAGATCGACACTCACGCGCATATCCTGCCCCGCGACTGGCCGAACCTGGCGGCCAAGTACGGCGACGACCGCTTCCCGGTGATGACCCATACCGACGGGCGCCACCGCATCTACAAGGACAGCCGGTTCTTCCGCGAGGTGTGGGATTCGGCGTTCGACCCGCAGACGCGCATCGGCGACTACGCCCGCTTCGGCGTCGACGTGCAGGTGATCTCCACCGTGCCGGTGCTGTTCTCGTACTGGGCGCCGGGCCACCAGGCGCTGGAGCTGCATCGCCATCTGAACGACCACATGGCCGGCATCTGCCGCGACCACCCGCGCCACTACGCCGGCATCGGCACGGTGCCGCTGCAGGCGCCGCAGCTGGCCGTGCGCGAGCTGGAACGCTGCATCGACGAACTGGGCCTGCAGGGCGTGCAGATCGGCTCGCACTGCGGCGACTGGAACCTGGATGCGCCGGAGCTGTTCCCGTTCTTCGAGGCCGCCGCCGATCTCGGCGCCGCGGTGCTCGTGCACCCGTGGGACATGATGGGCATGGCCAGCATGCCGAAATACTGGATGCCGTGGCTGGTCGGCATGCCTGCCGAACAATCGCGCGCCGCCTGCTGCCTGGTCTTCGGCGGCGTGATGGAGCGGCTGCCGAAGCTGCGCGTGATGCTGGCCCACGGCGGCGGCAGCTTCCCCTCGACGATCGGCCGCATCGAACACGGCTTCAGGATGCGCCCGGACCTGGTCGCCACCGACAACCCGCGCAACCCGCGCGAGTACCTCAAGCGCTTCTACTTCGACTCCTGCGTGCACGACGACCAGGCGCTGCGCTATCTGCTGGATGTGACGGGTGCCCACCAGGTGATGCTCGGCACCGACTATCCTTTCCCGCTGGGGGAGCAGGAGCCCGGCAGCGGCATCGAGGCGCTGGGCCTGGACGAGGCTGACCGCGCGCGGCTGTTCCACGGCACGGCGCTGGAGTGGCTGGGCCTGCCCCGCCACCGCTTCGCTCCCGACCCCATCCCGAAGGAACCCGCATGAGCTTCCTGCGCAGCACCACCCTCGCGATCGCCTTCGCCACCGCCCTGCTGGCTGGTGGCGTGCACGCCGCCGACGTCAGCATGGCCGACGGCAGCGTCCACTTCAGCACGCCGGACCACTGGCTCGGCATCATGGAAACCCAGGGCGACCCCGAAGCCCGCGTGTTCCAGGTGCCCGACCCCTCGCCCACCGGCAAGAACAGCCTCGCGCGCGTCACCGTCACGGTGAAGCAGGAGGCCGACGTCAACGGTTTCAACCAGTACCGCAGCGAAGCCACCGCGAAAGCCATGGCGCTGCCCGGCTACAAGGCCGCTGCGGTGCCGCCCGGCCCGAACAGCAACGTCTATACCGCGCAGGAAAACGCCACCGCCTTCAGCTACACCGAACACTACTGGTTCAAGAACGGCCACGCGATCCAGCTGCGCTGCATGCGCCCCAGCCAGACCGAAGCCGGTGCCGACTGGAAGGCCGCCTTCGACAAGGGCTGCGACGCGATCGCCGCGCAACTAAAATAGACCTTCCGCAAATCTCCGCAGGAGCGCACCCTGTGCGCGAGCTTTTCGTCACGTGACGAAGAGCATCGCGCACAGGGTGCGCTCCTACACGGAAGCCATGCAGGACGCCACCATGCTCGACTACCAGACCACCCTCGACTGGGCCAACGCCCGGGACGCTGCCGATCCGCTGCGCGCGTTCCGCGACGAATTCATGATCCCGCCGCACGAAGGGCGCGACGGTCTGCCGTCAGACAGCGTGTACTTCTGCGGCAACTCGCTCGGCCTGCAGCCGCGCGCGGTGCGCGAAGCGGTCAACGCGGAACTGGACTACTGGGGCGAGCTGGGCGTCGAGGGCCACTTCAAGGGCCGCCTGCCGTGGATGGACTATCACGAGTTCGTGCGCGACGACCTTGCCGCCGTGGTCGGCGCCAGGCCCGTCGAAGTGGTGGCGATGAACACCCTGGGCGTGAACCTGCACCTGATGATGGTGAGCTTCTACCGCCCCACCGCCGAACGCCCGGCGATCCTGATCGAGGCTGGTGCGTTTCCCACCGATCGCTATGCCGTCGAATCGCAGATCCGTTTCCACGGCTTCGACCCGGCCAGCGCGTTGATCGAACTGCAGCCCGACGAACCGAACGGCACCACTTCCATGCAAGCGATCGAACGCGCGCTGGCCGAGCATGGCCCGCGCATCGCGCTGGTGATGCTGCCCGGCGTGCAGTACCGCACCGGCCAGGCGTTCAACCTGAAGGGCATCACCGAACTCGGCCACAAGCACGGCTGCACGGTCGGCTTCGACCTCGCCCATGCGGTCGGCAACCTGCCGCTGCAACTGCACGACAGCGGCGCCGACTTCGCGATCTGGTGCAGCTACAAATATCTCAACAGCGGCCCCGGCGCCGTCGGCGGCGCGTTCGTGCACGAGCGTCACGCCAAGGCCGTGCTGCCGCGCTTCGCCGGCTGGTGGGGCCACGACAAGACCACCCGCTTCCAGATGGGCCCGGAGTTCGTGCCCACGCCCGGCGCCGACGGCTGGCAACTGTCCAACCCGCCGATCCTGGCGCTGGCCCCGCTACGCGTGTCGCTGGAAATTTTCCGCCGCGCCGGCATGGACCGCCTGCGCGAGAAATCGCTGCAGCTGACCGGCTACCTGGAATGGCTGGTGCGCAGCCAACTCGCCGATGTGCTCGACATCGTCACCCCCGCCGAACCCGAGCGCCGCGGCGCGCAGTTGTCGATTCGCGTGCTCGGCGGCCGCGAGCGCGGCCGCGCCCTGTTCGAACACCTGATGGCAAACGGCATCATCGGCGACTGGCGCGAACCGGACGTGATCCGCATCTCGCCCGCGCCGCTGTACAACCGCTTCGCGGATTGCCTGCAGTTCATGGATGCGACACGGAGATGGTCCGGCGTTCGGACCTGAAAACGATCTGCCCCGCGCGGGGCAGATCGCAGGTGCAACGACTCGCTTAGTGGACCTGGATATTGCCGCCCTCGACGGGAATCGATGCCGGCACAAGTGGAGAGGTGCACGGCACTCCCGGCGGCCCGAGGAAGATGAACACCAGCGAGATCAGATCCGGCGGAGCTCCCGCGCCTTCGCCGTTGTCGACGACCTGGAACCAGACCGGGTCTCCGACGAAGGCGCCCGCAACGTTGTCCTGGGTAACCGTACCGCTCATCGTCGCAACGTTGCCTGCAACATTGAGGCAGTCGACGGCCATGTGCAGCCGAGTGCCCGAATTGCGATTGAAAAGCTCAGCCTGGCCTCTCGAGTTGTTGTTGCTGTCCGTCCCCGCCGTGAAGCTGAACGTGCGTAGCTCGGTGCCGACCGTGATGTGCCCCGAGCCTGTCGCCGAAGCGACGATGCCGTTACCCGCGAGGGCTGTCCCTGCGCTCATTCCGGCTCCCACCGCCAGCAGGGTGGCGATCAAAACGCTTGTCGTCTTCATTGTTGCCTCCACATACAGACTGTTGAGTTCCCGGCCGGGCACTCGTGGAGTCGCAACATCGATCTTGTGCCTCATGCCTTCACATGGCATGACGCACTCTCTCACGGCCGCCGGGGGCGGACCGTTCGAGTACCAAGCATGTCAACTACGGCGGTCATCCCCTGCTTATGACCGACCATGCCATGAACGGTCACGCTATCTATCAGTATGGACTCCCATGCGTTTAGTCAGAATCAACGACTCGTTTAAGTATCATGCAAATCCTGAAATCCAACTCATTCGGATGAAAGTAAATATCCCCGGCAAAGCCGGGGGCTTTACGACGGCTCGCCCCTCAAAGGGACCTATTCGCCATCGGTGAAAATCAAGAGCCCGAAGCAAGATGAATCGCCCCGGGATTTGAGGAGGCTTCAACTCTTGGGAGAATGGAGCCATGAACAAGTCCACCAAGTTTTCCCCTGAGGTCCGCGAGCGCGCGGTGCGCATGGTGCAGGAGCACTGCGGAGAGTATCCATCGAAGCGGGAACCAAGGTGCACCGACGCACTCGCAACCAGAAAACTCCCAAGCGCGAACCTCCCGAGTCTTGAACGCAATGCCGGAACTGTTGCGCGCAAGGCATTCATGCTCTCCGTCCACCCCCGGTCTTTCGCGCGCGACCCTCGCGACCTCGCAGCGGCAAGGGTCGGAGCGTCGCGCGCGACGCCTGCCGGGACGGCCGCGAGGGTATTTCGGGCACGGACGATGGCTTGACCTTCGCGCTTGCAGCGGGTGACCTTTGCGATCCGAGGTTATGGACCTTGCGCCTCGGGCTTTTCCGCTTGCAGGCAAAGCTGTCGCGGGTGCGGGCGAAGGTCGGAGGGTCGGGCGCGTCGTGGAAACCGTTGCGGGTGGAGCTCGACCTCTTGCAAGGGAGGGTGGGGAGGTTACACAGTGAACGGGGTCAGGTTCACTTTCCAACAACCATTTTGGGCCGAGAGCGGGCATTCAACATCACGCCGGGCTCCGCGGATGCCGCACCTGCCCTTCCCCGCGCACCACGAATCGCTCCACCGTGAGCGCCTCGGCGCCCATCGGGCCGTAGGCATGCAGGCGGGTGGTCGAAATGCCGATCTCGGCGCCGAGGCCGAGTTCGCCGCCGTCGCTGAAGCGGGAGGAGGCGTTGACCATCACCACGGCGGAGCGGATCGCCTGCACGAAGCGTTGCGCGGTGGCTTCGTCGGCGGTGGCGATGACTTCGGTGTGGTCCGAGCCGTAGCGGCGGACGTGCGCGATCGCCTGGTCGAGGTCGTCCACCACGCGCACGGTGAGGATCAGGTCGAGGAACTCGGCGGCGTAGGCACCCACCGTGTCGCCCGGCAGCAGCGAGGCGCGGCCGCCGGCCAGCACCTTCGCGGCGCCGGCGTCGATGCGGATGCGACCCGGCGCGGCATGTGCGTGGCGCAGCCAGTACTTGCGCGCCTGCAGGCGCGTGAAACCGCGGCGAGAGCTGAACCGGCGGCGACCCGGAGCACGCCGCCACCGGCTCATCGCCCGGCAAACACGATTGCCGGCTGCAACTTCACGACCGGACGCACGCTGATCAGGGCCGCCGCCACGCTCACCAGGACGACACCCAGCAGACCCGCCAGCGGGGTGAACCACATCATGCGGAACGGAAAGCCCAGCCGGACGACGACCTCGCCGGCGATACCGCACAGGCCCAAGCCCATACCGGTGCCCAACAAGGCGCACATTGTGGCCTGCACCAGCACCATCGCGGTAAGCACCCTGGACGGCGCCCCCAGCGCCTTGAGTACGGCGTACTGGCTCTGGTGTTCGTAAGTGAACATGTAGAGCATGACGCCGGTGACGCCGAACCCCATGGTCATCGCCAGCGTCAGCATCGCCGCAATATCGCCGACATCCTCGGAGTTGACCAGGAACCAGCGAACCGTATCGGACTTGAAGTCGGCCGTGGCGCGCGCGCGCAGGCCCGTGCGCTGCTCGATGTGCCTTGCCACCTCCCGTGGCGAGGCGCCCGCCACGACCCGCACCATCACGAAGGTCAGCGTATGCGGTTCGACCGGAAGGATGCGCAGCGCGTTGGGCAGCGTGGTGTAGAGCAGCGGCCGCGGCGGGTAGCGCGGCAATGTCGAGGACTGGCCCAGCACGCGCACCAGATGCTCGTTGACCAGCAATTCGTCGCCGGCACGCAACTCGCGCGTCGGCGCCTCCAGGTGCGCGCCGTCGTGCGGCCACTGGTCCCGCGCCAGCGCCGGCGTCTCCAGTTTGCCGGTCGTGCCGCCCGCGTCGACGATCACCGCATTACGCGCGCGCAACTCGTCCGGCTTCCGCCCGGGCACCACCGGCGCGCCGGCGAGCGACGCGTCGTCCACACCGATTATCTGGAAGGTCTGGAACTGCCCGTTCGCGAAGCGCACGTCCGCCGTGCCCATCGCCAGCGGCACCGCGTGGCCGACGCCCTGGACGCTGCGCACCCGGTCCAGCGCGGACGTAGGCATGTTGATGGTCTGCTCCACGGACTCGACCGCCGGATCCATCACCCACACATCGGTGGCGCCATTCTCGGCAATCAGGGCGAAGCCATTGGTCATGAAGCCGCAGAAATACGAGGCGGCGAAGGTGACCAGGAAGGAGGTGAACGCGATCCCGAACAGCAGCCCCACGCACTTCGCGCGATCCGCCGTCAGCATCTTCAGTGCGATCCGAAACATCAATGCGGTCCGGCCGCCGGTTTTTTCGGCGCAACCGGCACCTCGATGAAGGCGTCCATCTGCTGTCCGAGGTACACCGGCAACGCGCCGCGCTCGAAACTGTAGATCACCTGCAGCACGCGGACATCCGTGCGCTCAGTACTCTGCCCCGTCAGCGACGTCTTGGGAGTGACATACGGCTCGATGTATTCAAAGCGCAGCGGAATGGACAGCTGGGGATTGCCACGCACGAACGCGCGCGCCTGCATCCGTGGACGAACACGCCAGGCATCGTTCTCATCGATGTCCACGCGCAGGTACATGCGCTTGTCATCGCCGATCAACACCAGCGGCCTGGCCACCTCGCCTGCGGGCGCGAACTCGCCCACCCGCACGTTGACCTGCAGGATGCGCCCGACGATGGGGGCATAGGCTTCCGACCGACCGATGTCGACCTCGATTTGCCGCACGGTCGCCGAGGCCGTCTCCACCGCTGAGGCGGCCGCCTCCATGTCGTCCCTGGCATTGGTCAGGGCTTCGACGCTGATGGCGGCCTTGTCGAGGTGCTGCAGGCGCGTGAGGTAATCCAGACGGTGCGAAGGCTTAGCCAGCGCCGCCTGGGCCAGCCGGACATTGGCCTTGGCGACGCCGAGTCGCGCCTGCAGGTCACGGTCATCGGTCCTGAAGAGCGGAGCGCCAGCCTCGACTTCGTCGCCCGGCCTCACGTAGATCGCGCTCACCACGCCGGGAACGGCTGTGCCGATCGAGACATTGCCCAAGCCGGTTTCGGTGATGCCGGTACCGACGACATAATCGGCGAAGGGCACCTGCTCGACCAGCGCCGCGGAGGTCGTCACCACGTTTGAATCGCCGGAGCGCAAGACAACGGTCACCGCGACCACCACACCGACTATCGCCAGAACAGCCAGGCGGTAGATCCGCTTCTCGAAGGGCGCCATCACGACTGCACTTCCTGCGGTCCGCCACCGCTGACCTCGAGGATCCGTCCGTCTTCCATACGCGCCATGCGGTCGGCGTAACCGAAGGTCCGGTTGTCGTGTGTGACCACGATGAGGGTCCGGCCGGATGCACGGACCACACCACGCAGAATATCCATCATCTCGTGTCCCGTCTTCGCATCGAGGTTGCTGGTCGGTTCGTCGCACACCACCAGCTTCGGATCGTGCACCAGGGCACGCCCGATGGCGACGCGCTGCTGTTGCCCGCCGCTCAACTTGCGCGGCAGCGCATCGGCCCGTGCCGCCAGTCCGACCTCTTCGAGCACGGATCTGGCGCGCTTCTCGGCCGCCTCACGCGCCATGCCGGACAGCAGCAGGGGCACCGACACGTTCTCCACCGCCGTGAGCGCAGGCAGCAGGTTGAAGGCTTGGAACACGAAGCCGATGGTCTCGCCGCGAAAGCGCGTGCGCTCGCTCTCCGGCATGCGACCAACGTTACGGCCTAGCACTTCGCACGTGCCACCGTCCTGGTCGAGGATCGTCGTGATGATCGAGATCAAGGTGGTCTTGCCGCAGCCCGACGGCCCCACCAGCATCAGCAACTCCCCGGTGCGCACATCGAGATCGACGCCACGCAACGCATCCACGCACTCGTTGCCCGAACCGTAGCGCTTAGTCAGGCCGCGGCAACGCACGGCGAGTTCCTGGTCTGCGTGTGTCGTCAACGGCTGCCGCCTTCAGGAGTACCTGCGTCGGATTGTAGCCCGCAGCCCTGAATACGGCAGGCACGGATGCCGCGCAAGAAATCGCGCGTACACGCGGTTCGCATGGCATAGGTGATACGAGCGACTGGTCGAAACCGCCGTCGAAAGCAGACATTCAAACGCTCTACACCCGGCTCTGCGGATGCCTCACCTGCCCTTCCCCGCGTACCACGAAGCGCTCCACCGTGAGCGCCTCGGCGCCCATCGGGCCATAGGCGTGTAGCCGCGTGGTGGAGATGCCGATCTCGGCGCCGAGGCCCAGTTCGCCGCCGTCGCTGAAGCGGGAGGAGGCGTTGACCATCACCACGGCGGAGCGGATCGCCTGCACGAAGCGCTGCGCGGCGGCTTCGTCGGTGGTGGCGATGACTTCGGTGTGGTCGGAGCCGTAGCGGCGGATGTGGGCGATGGCGTCGTCGAGGTCGTCCACCACGCTCACGGCGAGGATCAGGTCGAGGAACTCGGCGGCGTAGTCGTCCTCCGTGACGGCGTGCATGTCGGGTACCAGCGCGCGGCTGCGCTCGTCGCCGCGCAGTTCGACGCCGCGTTCGCGCAGTGCCTGCGCCGCCTGCGGCAGGAACGATTCGGCCACGTCGCGATGCACCAGCAGCGTCTCCAGCGCGTTGCATACGCCGGGGCGCGAGGTCTTGCCGTCGATCAGCAGGTTAAGCGCCAGGTCCAGGTCGGCGGCGCGGTCCACGTACAGGTGGCAGACGCCCTTGTAGTGCTTGATCACCGGCACCCGCGCGTGCTCGGCGACGAAGCGGATCAGGCCTTCGCCGCCACGCGGAATGGCCAGGTCGACGATATCGACGAGCTGCAGCAGTTCGACCATCGTCTCGCGGCGCAGATCCTCGACCAGGGTCACGGCGGCCTCCGGGATGGCGTGCGCGCGCAAGGTGCTGCGCAGCGCCGCGGCGATCGCGGTGTTGGAATGGATCGCCTCGGAGCCGCCGCGCAGGATCACCGCGTTGCCGGCCATCAGGCACAGCGCTGCGGCGTCGGCGGTGACGTTGGGGCGCGCCTCGTAGATCATCGCGATCACGCCGAGCGGGATGCGCACGCGTTCCACCGACAGGCCATTCGGCCGCGTCTCGCGGCGGGTCGTCACGCCGACCGGATCGGGCAGTTCGGCCACCCCGCGCAGCGCGCCGGCGAT
>LNAP01003601.1_pt1 | contig 14764 bp, 14 predicted proteins | sample 602601 | NCBI WGS metagenome assembly LNAP01 (sample SAMN02440304, study PRJNA202911) | soil metagenome | biome: Subtropical and temperate rainforests or woodlands; isolation source: soil samples (1 kg each in a 20% v/v slurry with milli Q water) were... ...
CGCGGCATGGGCAGCGCTGAGAATTTCAAAATCCTTGAGCCTTTGGCTGACAAGCTTGGTGCCGCCATGGGTGCGTCACGCGCGGCGGTCGATGCCGGTTACGCTCCTAATGACTGGCAGGTTGGTCAAACGGGCAAGATCGTTGCACCCCAGTTGTATGTTGCCGTAGGTATTTCCGGCGCCATTCAGCATCTGGCGGGCATGAAAGACTCCAAAGTCATCGTGGCCATTAATAAAGACGCCGAGGCGCCAATATTCGGCGTGGCTGATTATGGGCTGGTGGCCGATTTATTCCAGGCGGTTCCCGAACTGGTCGAGGCACTGTAGTTCTTGACAGGCGCCAGAAGTAAATAGTTCATCGTAACTAGTAAAAGGGCCTGCGACGCAAAGTTGCAGGCCCTTTTTCATAGAATCTTCTTATTCAAATTAAATCAACAGTGAACTATGTCGGCGCAGCAGCCGTACCAACGTAATGTCTGCACTTCGCCTTCGTGCTTACAATTGATCTGGAAATGGAATTAGTACAGTACCCGGCAACCCAGCCAGCGGTGCTCTACAACCAACTGCTTTATTAGTCTTTTGCAGACGTTAATCACTTTGTCTACCGCTGGTGTAAGCGGCAGACTTTCGCTCGAGCACAAAACAATCTCTCTTGAAAGCTCGAAGTCCAGCGAATGAGACGTAATTGTGCCATTGGCTATCTCTGGTTGCGCAGCCGAGTAAGGTAGTATGGTGGCAGCTAATCCTTCACATACTGCAGGTATCAAAATCGCCGAGGTGCTCGCTTCGGCGAACAGGTTGCAAGTAAGCCGAGCCGATAAAAACGCGTGGTCCACGCGCGCCCTTAGCTTGTTTGGCAAGCTTGGCAGTACTAAAGGCAAGTCCGAAATACGATCGATAGCTATGTTTTTTGGCGGCAGTTTCACGCTTGGGTGGGCAAGCAGAAACAAGTCTTCAATTAACAACGCAGTGAGTGAAATACCTTTGATGGGCTGTTGATCGGGTGAAAGTGAAAAATCGACTCTTCCCTGCAGCACTAGTCGGGTTAAGTCTGCGCTGGGAATGTCGACAATTTCCAGCACGATCCCCGGAAACTCTTGTTTGACAAGCTTCATGAGCGGCAAGGCGATCATTCGCGCCGTACTTGAAGCCAGGCCGATCGATACGGTGCCGGCAATCTGGTCATCGGTTTTTGCCAGGAGGCTGCGCGTAGAGTCAACTTGTCTCAATATCGTTTGGGCGTGCCGATAAAGAAGGACTCCTTCGCTGGTTGCATGCACCCCTTTTGAACCGCGCACCAATAAACGTACTCCAAGATCCTCTTCCAGCAGTGCTATCTGCTGGCTTAGTGCTGGTTGCGCAACATACAGGCTTTCCGCTGCCCGGGTCATATTCTGCATCTCGAATACGCGCACGAAATATTGAAGTTGTCTCAGGTTCATGCTTTTTCCTGCCGAAAGAGTGCAAATGAGTTCAAAAAACTGAAATAAGTTTATCTTATGACTCGATAGTTAAAAAGTATTTTTATTGGAGCAGGTCTTTATTTAGAATCAACTGTACTTAAACAGGAGACAAGCAATATGAGCCTTCCATTATCTGGTCTGAAAGTGCTGGATTTAACAAGAGCCTTATCGGGGCCTTTCAGTACAATGATCTTGGCAGACCTGGGGGCTGAAGTGATCAAGGTTGAGCCCATGCCGGGCGGCGAGATGGTTCGTCAATGGGGGCCTTTCGACGAAGACATAAGTGTTTATTATCTTAGCGCCAATAGAAATAAAAAGGGCATTGGAATTGACTTTCGAAGCAGCGAAGGGCTGGCTCTAATCAAGAAAATGGCGCTCAAATCCGACATCGTCGTCGAGAATTTCAAAGTAGGTACGATGGAAAACATGGGGTTGGGCTATGACGAGCTTTCCCGGTTGAAGCCTGAAATTATCATGGCGTCGATTTCCGGGTTCGGAAGCAAAGGTCCCGCAAAGAACTGGGCCGGTTTTGATCAGATCGCCCAAGGCTATTCCGGATTCATGAGCTTGACCGGTACTGACCAGTCGGGGCCCACACGCGTCGGGACGGCAATTGGTGATCTTACTGCGGGTATGTGGATCGTCATCGGGATATTGGCTGCAGTTGTCGAGTGCAAGAATAACGGTCGCGGACAGCATGTCGAAACTTCTCTTCTGGCAAGTTTGATGGGTTTGCTAAGCGTACAAGGCCAACGTTATTTAAGCGTTCAGGAAGTTCCAGAGCCTTGTGGCAATGTGCACCCGGTGATAGCGCCATACGGTACGTTCGAGACAGCCGATGGTCCGCTGAACCTGGCGCCGGCGACCCAGGCAATGTGGACCAAGCTGTGTTCGATTCTTGGCCTGGAGTCCCTTGCTGCCGATCCCCGTTTTCTGACCAATGCCGACCGCATGCAAAATCGCCATGTGCTTAAAGAACTGCTTGAAACCAGTTTGAAACGCCGAACCCGCATGGAGTGGACTCCATTAATGATAGACAAGGGTATTCCAGCCGGCCCGATCAATAAGCTGGACGATGTATTTAATGATCCCCAGGTATTGGCTTGCAAATTGGTCCAGACGGTAGAGCATCCAGTTTTGGGCGAACTGAAGCAGGTAGGTCTGCCATTAAGCATGACCCATATAGAAGATGGTTCTTCTGTGCGATCCGCTCCACCGCTATTCGGACAACATACCAGTGCGGTATTTGCGGACTATGGTTTTGAGTCAACGGAAATAGCACGCTTGCTTGAGTTGAAAGTAATTCACCAGGCAAGCTGATTCCAGGGGCCGAACAGGCTGTGATGAAGTGCTAAAACCCATCGTAGTGGCGGAAAGAATGTCAGATAAAAACAGTTTCAAAAATACATCAAAAGATCCGGCTGGACCACAGTTGCACCTGCAGGGCTCCGTCGCGACTATACGGTTTCGTAAGCCCGAATACGCGAACCGCCTTAGTCCTGACGACCTCCTGACGCTTCGAGAGCATATTGACAGAGTCAATCAGGCGGAAGAGGTTCTGGTGCTTCGGTTTACAGGCGAAGGAAATTATTTTTGCAGCGGATACGACATCTCTTCGCTTGCAGCTGCAGCTGCCCCCAGTTCCATTTTTTTCGGTGAAACCATTGATCTGATAGAAAGCGCGCGGCCTGTCACTATCGCTGCGATAAATGGCGGCGTCTATGGCGGAGGAACTGATCTTTGCCTGGCTTGCGACTTTCGCATCGGGGCCAGGTCGGCAAATATGTTTATGCCAGCGGCCAAACTCGGCTTGCATTTTTATCCGGGAGGCATGGCCAGATATATATCCAGATTGGGCCTGAACCAGGCTAAACGGCTTTTCCTGACGGCAGAGAAAATAGATGCTGAAGAAATGTTGCGAATAGGCTTCCTGACGGAAATTGTCGAAGCAGGGCAGCTGGCGCCGCGTCTCGAAGAGATTAGCCACTTGCTGGCTGGCATGGCGCCTATTGCTCTTTTAGGCATAAAAAAACATTTGAATCTTATTGCCAGAGGACAGATTCAAACAGGGGATATCGAACAGGGGGTTCATCGCTCGGAGACTTCCAGCGATATTTCAGAAGGTGCATTAGCGTGGAAGGAAAAACGGGCGCCGCGGTTCAGCGGCACCTGAACACATAATCGATCCAAGGAGACGACAATGAAAAAAATTACGAAAATAGCTTTTGCTTGTATGGCGTTGGGCATTGCGGGAATGGCTCAAGGTGCGGAAAGTTATCCCGCTAAGCCCATTACGCTGGTTATTGGGTTTCCCCCCGGCGGAGGAGCCGATAATGTCGGCCGTGTTTATGCCAATGGGTTGTCCAAGCTATTGAAGCAGCCCGTCGTCATTGAAAACCGGCCTGGCGCCGGCTCGACTATTGCGGCCACCCAAGTCGCTAAGTCGAAGCCTGATGGCTACACCTTATACCTTGGCAACTCCAGCGTCATGGGAAGCGATAGTGTTCTTTATAACGTCAGCTATACGGCGGAAGACTTCATGCCGGTAGCGCAACTTACCATTGCGCCCATGATACTGATTGCCAGCAAGAAGTCGGGCATAAGCAGCGTAAAAGATCTGTTGCAGCGGGCAAAAAAGGCTCCCAATACGATTAATGTGGCTTCATCGGGAAATGGTGTCATTACCCACCTTGCCGCAGTGGAGTTCATGGGCGTCAGCAAGACTAAATTCATGCATATTCCTTTTAAGGGGGGCGCCGCGGCGACACAGTCCGTTGCCGCCGGTGATACCGATATCTCATTTGCTACAGCGCCTTCGGCCCGTACAGCTATCGACACTGGGAAAGCCATAGGTTTAGGAATCACAACGGCTAAGCCGTCCGGCATCATTCCTCAGTATCAGCCTATTTCCGGATCCGAGGTTTCCGGCTACAACATTGCTAACTGGTGGGGGATTTTCGTGCCTAAAGGTACTCCCAAGGAAGTTGTCGATGTGTTGTTTACGGCGACTAACCAAGTGCTTGCGGATAAAAATGTGCAGCAGACTCTTGCTTCCAGCTACGAGGAAGTAGCGCCGTCCAAATCTGTCGAGGAATTCGTCAAGTTCGCCCGGCAAGAGGGGGAGCAAGGTTTGCGGCTGGCCAAGGAAAGCCGCGCTACGGCCAATTAGCGTTGACATGGGCCGTTCTGGCCCATGATCCGTTTCTCGGCGCAGGCCAGCTGATTTTTTGCCGGCCAGTACGGTAGTGTGCCTGGCTTCGACTGGAAGTATGGCAAAATGATTTCAGAGACTGTTCACGAAAATCGATAGCCAAGGCTCAAATAAGTATATTGCCTGGCATTTGAGTTATGGAGAAAAAGTGAGTTACCGCGCGCCTACCCAAGATATCCGTTTCATCCTTAAAGAGCTGGCCGACCTTGATGGCATCCTGGCTTTACCGGGTTTTGAAGAGGTCTCGGAAGATCTGGTTGACGCGGTTCTCGAAGAAAACGCTAAATTCGTTGAGCAGGCAATTGCCCCGCTTAATCACACAGGCGACACCTCGCCCGCCAAGTGGTCCGATGGTGCGGTGACCACATCGCCAGGTTTTAAAAAAGCGTTTAAAGAGTTTGCTCAAGGCGGGTGGCAAGGTTTGCAGCATGATGCGCAGTGGGGTGGCCAGGGCTTGCCCAAGCTGGTTGGCGCTCCGGCCAGCGAAAATATCAATTCCGCGAATTTGGCGTTCTCATTATGTCCTTTATTGACTGACGGGGTAATCGAGGCGTTGACTGCGGTGGGTAGTGCAGAGCAGCAGTCCCGTTTTATCGTCCCCATGATCGAGGGGCGTTGGACGGGGACCATGAACCTGACCGAGCCGCAGGCTGGCTCCGACCTGGCCCAGGTGTCGTCCCGGGCAGTCATGCAAGGCGATGGCGCTTATCGTATTTCGGGACAAAAAATCTTTATTACGTACGGTGAGCACGATCTGGCTGAAAATATCGTTCACCTTGTGCTGGCGCGCACGCCTAATGCCCCTGCCGGGGTCAAAGGCATTTCGTTGTTTATCGTTCCTAAGTTTTTAGTCAACGACGATGGTTCGCTGGGGCCGCGCAATGATGTATGGTGCGCGTCCATCGAGCACAAGCTGGGCATACATGCCAGTCCCACAGCGGTACTTATCTATGGCTCCGGCAAAGGGGATGTAGGCGAGGGCGCGCTGGGATATTTGGTGGGCGAAGAAAATCGCGGTCTTGAGTACATGTTCATTATGATGAATGCAGCACGTTTTGCAGTGGGCATTCAGGGAATCGCAGTGTCCGAGCGGGCCCTGCAGCATGCGCAGGTCTACGCTCAAGAACGTGTTCAAGGGCAGGCTTTGGGAGGATCGTCGGGCCCGGTGCCGATTATTCAACACCCCGACGTGCAACGCATGTTGCAAACGATGCGGGCATTAACCGAAGGTGCCAGGGCACTGGCCTATATTGGGGCAGCAGCGTTTGATAGGTCGATACATCACACCGACCCTCGGGTACAGGCTGAAAACAAGGCGCTTTACGAGTATTTGGTGCCGATTGTCAAAGGTTTTTCTACCGAAAATGCTGTGGAGGTAGCGTCGCTGGGGGTTCAGGTTCACGGGGGCATGGGGTTTATTGAAGAGACAGGGGCCGCCCAGTATTATCGTGACGCGCGTATTCTTCCTATTTACGAGGGTACAACCGCGATTCAGGCCAATGACTTCGTCGGACGGAAAACCTTGCGCGATGGCGGCGGCGTGGCCAGGGCATTGGCGACTCAAATGCGGGCAACCCTGGCACAACTGCAAGAGGTTTCGGCTAAGAAAGATGCCAATCAACAGGCTATCTCGCTGATCGCTCGCCGTCTTGAACCTGCCATCCTGGCTTACGAGCAAACGGTCGAGTATGTTTTATCCAACGCAACTGATTCATTGCGATCGGTGTTTTTCGGTAGCGTGCCTTACTTGATGTTATCGGGCGTGGTACTGGCCGGATGGCAGATGGCGCGGGCTGCACTGACGTGCTACCGTTCCCTTCAGGTGGGCAACGCTAATGACTTTTATGTGCAGAAGCTTGCTACGTGCGTTTTTTATTTCGTGTACGTGATGCCCCGGGCTCAATCCTTATCCATCAGTGTGATCGAGGGTGGTCAGGCTAATGCTTATTCTTTGGAAACCATATAAAGATATTCAAAAATGATATTTCCAATATATAGGCATTGCTGCCACAATAATTTTCATACTTTGGTGGGGGTTGTAGTTACTGAGGTTGTATAGCTAGAGTTCCCATCTTTTCTTAACAACTACTTAAGAGACTTACTATGGCTACTTTGCGACTTGGCGATACCGCTCCTGACTTCGAGCAGGATTCTTCAGCAGGAAAGATCCGCTTCCACGAATTCTTAGGCGATAAATGGGGTGTGCTGTTTTCCCATCCTGCCGACTTTACTCCTGTATGCACCACCGAGCTTGGCTACACAGCGAAATTGGCCGACGAGTTCGCCAAGCGTAATGTCAAGGTTATTGCGATCTCGGTAGATGATGCCGATTCCCATAATAAATGGATCGAAGACATCAATGACACTCAAAGCACGTCTGTCAATTTTCCTATTTTGGCCGACTCCGATCGTAAGGTCTCCGACCTTTACGACATGATCCACCCGAATGCCAGCACAACGGCCACAGTCCGTTCCGTCTTTGTTATCGACCCGAATAAAAAGGTACGTTTGACGATTACGTATCCAGCCAGCACAGGCCGAAACTTTAACGAAATTTTGCGCGTTATTGATTCGCTGCAGCTTACCGATAGCCATAGTGTGGCAACGCCGGTTAACTGGGAGGATGGCGACGACGTTATTATTGTGCCGTCCATTAAAGATGAAGCCGAACTCAAGGCCAAGTTTCCCAAGGGTTACAAGGCGGTTCGTCCTTATTTGCGCATTACGCCGCAGCCCAATAAATAAGCTGTATTGGTCTTATTGTTTAGCTCGTGATTAGGGTGACTAATTACGTTGGCAAGGCCTCTGCTTAGTTATAAGCCACGCCCCAAAAACTGGGATTATCCGGATTTTGGGGCGTTTTTTTGTAGCGATTGGCTATGTTTTTCAGGCGCGTTGTGTTTTTATGCGTGCGTGGTTCTTTTGTGAGCTGGATTGATTCTTTAGACATGGGCTGAAGGCAGTGTGTGGCCCGGGGGACGGCTCGGCCCGGCTCGTCGCCATGCGGCGCCCACCACCGCCACGCTCGGTCGTCCGGCCCTTCGGCCTTCCTTCCCGTCCGCTCGCTCTGACCTCAAAAGTCCCCCGGGCCGCACACTGCCTCCAGCCCACTGCGGTACGGAAATGCTTCATGCCAGACAGCTGGGCCGGGAAATCCCGCAGAGTATCAAGTACCCATGACTTTATTCACAACATGCCTTGTTGAAGGAGAGCAAAGCCGGACGGAGCCGTTGAGTAAACGCAACATTTGCAAATAAACACTTGCATTGAGTACTGTTGTTTTGTACAGTTCGTTTATGGGTTAGCTGTATTTAAATACAGTGGTTTTATAAACAGTAAGGCCCTGGTTAATAACAAACGACGAAACAACCAACCATTCGAGGCATCCATGAAAAATTCCAACACACAAAATCCATCAAAATGGCCATTTCCTCCTTCCCCGAAACGCTATAGCTCAACTAAACTTACGCGCAGCGCCATGGTGGCCGATGTTTGTCTGGTTGCTGTTTGGGGCGCCACCATACCAGGGCTTATGTGGCTAGGGGTGGCAGGTGGTTTTTAAAATTCAAGATTTGGTGTAGAATAATCGGCTTTGCTAACTCATCCTCTGGCGGCGGGCTTAAATAATAAATTCCCACCGAATCACGATGACACCAGGAGTTCACTGTGAACCTAATCGCACTTCTTGAACAAGAAGAAATCGCCCGCCTGACCGGCGGACAAGCCAAACCCGAATTTGCCCCTGGCGATACGGTCGTTGTTAGTGTAAACGTTGTCGAAGGCGCCCGTAAGCGTGTTCAGGCCTACGAAGGCGTAGTTATCGCCAAACGCAACCGCGGCTTGAATTCATCGTTTATTGTTCGCAAGATTTCGTCAGGCGAAGCCGTCGAACGTACATTCCAGCTTTACTCCCCACAAATCGCATCTATCGAAGTTAAGCGCCGTGGCGACGTTCGCCGTGCTAAACTTTACTATCTGCGTAGCCGTTCGGGTAAAGCCGCTCGTATTAAAGAAAAATTGGTACGTAAGTCAGATAAAAAAGCAGCAGCTTAAATTGGCACTGTTTTTCTGATAAACACCAACAAAGGCACCCTGCGGGGTGCCTTTGTTTTATGAGTCTTATGTCGCGAAGCATACTATTACCTCCTCGAAATAAACGTATTGCTGTAGTTACTGGGTTTGACCCTCAAACTCAACCCATGGTGCCGACGTCCCAGGACTTACTGCCGCTTGAACCGGCCACCATCCAGCTGGACTTTATTTGTTCGGCATTTAACAGGCCCGTCGACTGGCAAGTTGAACCCATATTCACCGAATCATTCAACGTGGAAACTCTAGATCTGGAAGACACTATCCAGGCAGCGGTGTTTTTTCCTTTGGTGCAACGTCCCGATGGTTTGCACGTTATTTTTACGCGACGTGCAAGCCATTTGTATGATCATGCGGGGCAAATTTGTTTTCCCGGGGGACGGATCGAGCCTACCGACCGCGATGCTGTTGCAGCCGCCTTGCGGGAAACGCAGGAAGAAATCGGCGTCGACTCAAAGTTCATCCAGTTAATCGGAACGCAGCCAAGCTTTCTGACATCGACCCGCTTTACGATGAAGCCCATTATCGGGCTTGTGCAGCCGGGGTTTTCAATTCATCCTGACAAGACTGAGGTTGCCGAGGTGTTTGAAGTGCCGTTGTCGTTTCTAATGGATCCAGGCAATCATCGTTTGCACCGGGCTAATTTACCGGGCGGCGGCCATCGATATTATTTTTCGATGCCTTGGCGGAATTATTTTATATGGGGCGCAACAGCGGCGCTAATCCGTAATTTCTACCACTATTTATCAGCGGCCCAATCTGGGCGGTGCCGATAAAGTCCCCTTTCTGTTAGCCTCAACGGCTGATCCTTTTTACTGCCGCAGCTTGTACCAAATGTCAGTATCGGCTTTTGGCTTCGTTTTCAGCCAGGATTCGCTGATAAAGCTCATGACGCTCGCGAGTAATGTCGCCACGTTCCAGCGCGGCAAGTACTCCGCAACCGGGTTCATGACGATGCGTACAGTTATAAAAGCGGCAGTGCTGTATGGCTGCCGTAAACTCAGGAAATCCTTGTTCTATTTCGCTTGCGCTTAAATGATATAGGCCGAAGGCTTGAAAGCCGGGCGAGTCGATTAGATCGCCGCCGTTATCAGGCAGGTGATACAGGCGCGTGCTGGTCGTAGTGTGCTTACCCGCACCCAGGGCAACGGAATATTCTTGTGTATGGGCTAGCGCGCTGGGAACAAGCGTGTTCAGTATGGTTGATTTTCCCATACCGCTCTGTCCGAGCAGCAAACTGGTGCGATTTTTCAACTCGGGCAATAGCAGAGTTTGGACGTGTTTTGAGTCCAGAGCGCTAAGCTCTATAACGCGAATGCCTAGCTTCGATAACCCGCTCAGGCGACGACGGGCATCCGCCAGGCGTTCCGAAAGATCGGCCTTGTTAAGAATAATTAAAGGTTCGATGCCGGCACTCCAGGCCGCCACCAGTGCGCGCCCGGTTAAATCGTCGGAAAAAGCGGGTTCGACTGCGACCACAATCAGTAGCTGGTCGACATTGGCGGCGAACTGCTTGGTTCGCATGTCGTCGGATCGGTATAGTAAATTGCGGCGTTCAAGGATGCGTTCGATGGCGCCTTCTTCGGCGCCTTGCGGCGCGATCACCACAAAATCACCGACCGCAGCGCCTGCTTTTTTACCGCGTGGGAAGCATTTTCGCAAACTGCCATCGGCTAACTCAACCGTGTAATGGCGTCCGTGCGCGGCAATAATGCGCCCTTCCAGGGCGGCGCCATTAGTCATGTTTTAAATTCTGGATGCGAAGCACGGCGGGAGGGTGGCTGTCATAAAACGCAGAGTGTAACGGATCGGGAGTTAAAGTGGCGGCGTTGTCGTCATAAAGTTTAATAAGCGCCGACACAAGATGTTCGGCTGAGCACTGCGTGGCTGCGTATTGATCGGCCTGGAATTCATCGCGCCGGGAGAACCAGCTTGCCAGCGGGGCGGTCCAGAACGTAAAAACGGGCATGACCAGAAAGAAAAGGATTAAGGCCAGGGCGTCGTTGGAGCGGCCTAGTTGAGGAAGGACACCCAGGCCGGTGTAAAACCAGACTTGTTGAGAAAGCCAGCTTAATATCTGGAAAAATACTGCTGAAAGGGCGAAGCTGATCAGCATCCGTTTAATAATATGCTTATATTTAAAGTGCGCCAGTTCATGGGCCAGAACAGCCTCGATTTCGTCGACATTCAGGCGTGAAAGCAGCGTATCGAAAAATACGATCCGTCGTGCTTTGCCAAAGCCCGTAAAGTAGGCGTTGCCATGGGCCGAGCGCTTGGATCCGTCCATGACGAACAAACCATTAATCGAGAATCCACAGCGTTGTGCCAGCGCGTGAATGCGCTGCGCGATCTCCGGATTGTCCAGCGGTGTGAATTTGTTGAATAGGGGGGCAATAACGGTGGGAAAGAGCCATAGAATCAAGAAGTTGAAAATCACCCAGACCAGCCAGGCCCACCAGCCCCAGTGGGGGCCTGCGTTTCCCATAACCCATAGTACGCTGGCGGCTAGCGGGACGCCCAGGATCAGCAATAACAACGCCGCTTTCAGTGCATCGACGACAAAGAGCTTTGGGGTTACCCGATTAAAGGCAAACTTTGCTTCAAGCTTGAATTTTCGCCATATCGCAAACGGTAGCCCGACCACACTGACAATAATTAATACACTGCCAATTAACGCCAGTTGGCGCATCATTTCGTTATCAATCAGCTGACCCAGCCGTACATCCAGGAACTGCAGGCCTCCCAGTAGCGTCAGCGCCACAAGAGTGGCGGCCTCGGTGATCCATTCGACGATGGCGAGTTGAACTTTGGCATGTGTGTAGTCGGCCGCCCGCTGGTGACTATATAGTCCAATTCGAGCGGAGAACTCGGGCGGCACCTGGTCGCGGTGTTGTTTTACATGGCGGACTTGACGCGCTGCCAGCCATAAGCGCAACAAAATATCGGACAGCAGAAAGGCAATAAACAGCAAAGTAAACATAAGGTAGGGGGCGTATGCGAAAATTGTTCTTTTAAGGAAGAAATTATATGGCGGTGAATGATCAGCGTTTAGTTTGGCTCGACCTGGAAATGACCGGGCTCGATCCAGAAAAAGAACGAATTATTGAGGCTGCGGTGGTTATTACCGAGCCCGACTTGACGTTTGTTGCGGAAGGGCCTGTATTGGTTATACACCAGAGCGACGAGTTGCTTGATGCAATGGATAAATGGAATACATCGACTCATGGAAAAAGCGGGCTGATCGACAAGGTCAAGGCATCGACCATAACTGAAGAGCAAGCCGAGGAACAGTTACTGGCATTTTTGCGTGAACACGTGCCGCCGGGGAAATCTCCGTTGTGCGGCAATACTGTTGGGCAGGACCGGCGCTTTATGGTCAAATACATGCCACGTCTGGAAGAATTCTTCCACTATCGGAATCTGGATGTCAGTACATTAAAAGAACTTTCATTGCGCTGGAAACCCGAAGTGTATAAAAGCTTTGTCAAGAAAAGCCGCCATGAAGCGCTTGCTGACATTTACGAGTCAATCGAAGAGCTAAAACATTACCGCGAGCACTTTATCAAGCTGGATCCCCCAAAAGAATAACTCTTTTACGATTTTAGCGGCAACGCGCGTTCGTTGCCGCCAAAGCGTTTATAGACATAGGGCTTCAAGGCTTGGTAATGGGTCGAATCGCGCTGCAGAATTGCATTCAGATAGCGTTCCGCCTGCTCGAATACTTTCCAGTACAAGCGTCCGCAAAGTTGCCGGGCGGCATGGCCCGGCCAATTTGAAGGCAACATTTGCTGCGGTAGCTGCGGATCATGCAAGACTATGCGTCGCCATTCATGTATGGTTAGCGCCCTGACAGAAAAAGCCAGTTCAGGGCTGGTTTGCGAGTCAAAAGCATGTAGTATCGGCTTAAATGTTTCGGAAAAAGACTGGTACTGCTGCGCGACTCCTTGCAGGTCCCAGCACTGCGAAATCAGATCGCTGATTAACAGCCCGTTGTTCAGGTTCAGCTCGTGCGCGCCTAGTACCAAGGCCTTGTCCGAGACCTTGAACTTATTAAGCAATTTTTGGGCGCGAGGGGCCTGGTTGCGCGGCACGGCAAAAATGCCCGGTGCAATGGCGCCAAAGCCCGCCCAGACCAGCTCACGCCTTAGCTCGGAGCGTCCATCAAGGCTGCCATTTCCGAACCGCGGTAATACGACCAGCGTCCAGTTGCCGTCCCAGCCGGGAGACGTGCCAATGTAAATCCGCTCGGATGCCGCTGTGGTGAGCTCTTCGCCCAAATTGCTCAGCCTATACAGGCTGCGCCGGCCATGGCGTTCGGACTGCAACCAATCCTGTGCGACGAGACGAAAGACGCTGGTTCGCAGCAACCGTTCATTGATGCCCAGCGGCCCGACTAAGTCGATAAGATCGCTAAGCCAAATATTTCCCCCATGCGGGCCGATTGCATCGCCCAGTAATGTGACACATAGCGATTTTGCGCGAGGAGGGTCCCGTTCGATAAGAGCGTCGATATGGCGCGCCAGCGCACTTGACAACTTAGGCATGGGCAAAGGAGCTTTATCTTATTTAGAAATGTGCCATCTTATATGAAAGCACTTTTTTGTCTTATTTGATACTGAATTTTGATTGACATCAATATTTTTGTATTAAATAATAAGGTCATTGGTGTTAAGGAAGTTTTGAACAAGTCGAGCGGGAAGCAGGTGCCTGTGGCGGGGGACTTGTTCAGTGCTTCCTTAAATAATTATTCATCGGAGACCGCCATGTATGCCCAGCTTGTTGAGACGGGTGTAAAAAGCGTGCGCAATGTCGATCAACTGACAGGGCCTGAACGTGTTTTTCAGCAGCGTATTGACGACGGAGTGCGCATTGAGTCTAAAGACTGGATGCCCGATGCTTATCGCAAAACACTGGTTCGGCAGATTTCGCAGCATGCTCACTCTGAAATCGTAGGCATGTTGCCTGAAGGTAACTGGATCACCCGGGCGCCGACGCTTAAGCGTAAAGCCATTTTGTTGGCCAAGGTACAAGACGAGGCGGGGCATGGCTTGTATTTGTACAGCGCTGCTGAAACCTTGGGGGTTTCGCGTGACGATCTGGTTGATGATTTGCATTCCGGCAAAGCAAAGTACTCAAGTATCTTTAATTATCCGACCTTGACGTGGGCCGATATCGGGATGATAGGCTGGCTGGTCGATGGTTCGGCGATCATTAATCAAATTCCCCTTTGCCGGTGTTCATATGGGCCGTATGCGCGAGCCATGGTGCGTGTTTGTAAAGAAGAGTCCTTTCATCAGCGCCAGGGTTACGACTTGCTTATTCAAATGTGCAGGCATGGCACTCAAGCACAGAAAGACATGGCGCAAGAGGCCTTCAACCGGTGGTGGTGGCCTGCGCTGATGATGTTTGGCCCGTCCGATGCCGAGTCGCCCAATAGCGCGCAGTCCATGCAGTGGCGCATAAAACTGTTCTCTAACGACGAGCTGCGCCAGAAAATGGTGGATCAAACCGTACCCCAGGCTGATTACCTCGGTCTTAAAGTGCCTGATCCCGATCTTAAATGGAACCCGGAAACAGGGCATTACGATTTTGGCGAGATTGATTGGGATGAGTTTTATGCTGTTATCAAGGGTCATGGACCTTGTAATACCGATCGCTTAAATGCCCGCATTCAGGCGCACGAAGACGGTGCGTGGGTACGCGAAGCGCTATCAGCCCATGCCAATAAGGAACGCCGGCGCACTGCGCAGGCGTAACGCGAAACGACGAAACACTGCGGCCGGCGCCGCTTATGTTTAATGCCCTATTAATTGTTGATTGCCTGTCCGGGCGGTGATGTTAAGGAAAGCACGATGAGCCAGAATGAATGGCCGCTTTGGGAAGTTTTTATTCGTAGCCAGCATGGTCTTGCGCACAAACATGTGGGCAGCTTGCACCGCCAGCACCAATTCAGGCGTCATGCGCTCGTCGGCATCAATGTAAAACACCCAAGAGTGCTTGA
>LNAP01004100.1_pt1 | contig 14762 bp, 14 predicted proteins | sample 602601 | NCBI WGS metagenome assembly LNAP01 (sample SAMN02440304, study PRJNA202911) | soil metagenome | biome: Subtropical and temperate rainforests or woodlands; isolation source: soil samples (1 kg each in a 20% v/v slurry with milli Q water) were... ...
TTAATTATATATTGAAAAGCAGTTAATAAGCCCCATATCTAGACATAGATAAACTTTATAAATTGGAGTGACTATGATTGGAGAAACCCATGCGCTTTGATAAATTAACAACTAAATTCCAGCAGGCGATTAGCGATGCGCAAAGTATTGCGCTCGGTGCAGATAACACTGCAATTGAGCCGCAGCACTTGCTACTGGCTCTTTTGAATCAGGAAGATGGCAGTACGGCATCGTTACTGGCGCGTGCTGGTGTACAGCTTAACCAGCTTAAAACCGGATTGAATGCTGCAATTACCAATTTGCCCAAATCGGCAGATGCGAGTGGCGAAGTTGCCATTTCACGCGATTTGAATAATCTGCTCAATGTAACCGATAAGCTTTCACAGAAACGCGGTGACGCCTATATTGCCAGCGAGATGTTCCTGCTGGCACTGGCTGATGATAAAGGCGAAGCGGCTAAATTGCTCAAGCAGAACGGTCTGACGAAAGCAGCGCTGGAAGCAGCAATCCAGGCGGTGCGCGGTAACGAAAGCGTTGATAGCCAGGAGGCAGAAGGTCAGCGCGAATCACTTAAAAAATACACATTGGATTTAACCGACAGAGCACGGCTGGGTAAGCTTGACCCGGTAATTGGCCGTGATGATGAAATTCGCCGTGCGATACAGGTATTGCAGCGCCGTACTAAAAACAACCCGGTGCTGATCGGTGAGCCGGGTGTCGGCAAAACCGCGATTGTTGAGGGTTTGGCGCAGCGTATCGTCAATGGCGAAGTGCCTGATTCTTTGCGTAATAAAAAAGTGTTATCTTTGGATATGGCAGCTTTGCTGGCAGGTGCCAAATATCGCGGTGAATTTGAAGAGCGCCTGAAATCTGTGCTCAAGGAACTGGCGCAGGACGAAGGCCAGACCATTCTCTTTATTGATGAAATTCATACCATGGTCGGTGCCGGTAAGGCTGAAGGTGCAATGGATGCGGGCAATATGCTGAAGCCGGCTTTAGCCCGCGGTGAACTGCATTGTGTAGGTGCGACCACGCTGGATGAATACCGTAAATATATTGAAAAAGATGCAGCATTAGAGCGTCGTTTCCAGAAAGTGCTGGTTGATGAACCTAGCGTGGAAGCCACGATTGCGATTCTGCGCGGCTTGCAGGAAAAATATGAGTTGCATCATGGTGTGGAGATTACTGACCCTGCGATAGTGGCTGCGGCAGAATTAAGCCACCGTTATATTACTGACCGTTTCTTGCCGGATAAAGCGATTGACCTGATTGACGAAGCGGCTAGCCGCATCAAGATGGAGATAGATTCCAAGCCGGAAGTGATGGATAAGCTGGATCGCCGCCTGATTCAGCTAAAGATTGAGCGCGAAGCGGTGCGCCGTGAAAAAGACGAAGGCAGTAAAAAACGTTTTGTGCTGATTGAAGAAGAAATTGCCAAGCTTGAGAAAGAATATGCCGATTTAGAAGAAATCTGGAAAGCGGAAAAAGCACAGGTGCAGGGTTCGGCGCACATTAAAGAGGCGATTGATAAAATCAAGTTTGAGATGGAAGAGGCGACGCGTAAAGGCGATTGGCAGAAAGTCTCTGAATTGCAGTACGGTAAATTGCCGCAGCTGGAAGCACAATTGAAACAGGCATCGAATGCTGAAGCCACCACTACGCAAAGCAAAAACAGAATGCTGCGTACCGAAGTTGGTGCAGATGAAATTGCTGAAGTGGTGAGCCGCGCGACCGGTATTCCCGTGAGCAAGATGATGACAGGCGAGCGTGAAAAGCTGCTCACAATGGAAGCAAAGCTGCATGAACGCGTAGTAGGGCAGGATGAAGCGGTAAGGCTGGTTTCTGACGCAATCCGCCGTTCACGTTCCGGCCTGGGTGACCCTAACCGCCCGTATGGCAGCTTTTTATTCCTGGGGCCGACCGGTGTCGGTAAAACCGAACTGTGTAAAGCGCTGGCAGGCTTTCTGTTTGATTCCGAAGAGCATTTGATTCGCATTGATATGAGTGAATTCATGGAGAAGCACTCAGTGGCACGTATGATTGGTGCGCCTCCAGGTTATGTAGGTTATGAAGAGGGCGGAACGCTGACTGAGGCCGTGCGTCGCAAGCCATACAGTGTTATTCTGCTGGATGAGGTTGAAAAAGCGCATCCTGATGTATTCAATGTATTGCTACAAGTGCTGGATGATGGCCGCCTGACCGATGGGCAGGGCCGCACGGTAGACTTTAAAAATACTGTGATTATCATGACCAGCAATCTTGGTTCGCAAATGATACAGAGTATGGCTGATCAGGATTACCAGCTGGTGAAACTTGCGGTGATGGGAGAAGTCAAAACACACTTCAGACCTGAATTTGTAAACCGTATTGATGAAGTCGTGGTGTTCCATGCGCTTGGCGAAGCACATATTAAGTCTATCGCGTCTATTCAGTTACAATATCTGGCTAAGCGTTTGATAGCAATGGATATGCAGCTGGAATTAAGCGATGCGGCGATCAGTGAAATTGCAAATGCCGGTTTTGATCCGGTTTATGGCGCAAGGCCGCTGAAACGTGCTATTCAAAGCGAGATCGAGAATCCATTGGCACGGGAAATTCTGAGCGGACACTTTGCTGCCAAAGATACGGTCAAGGTAGATGTGAAAGCTGGTAAATTTGTATTTTCGAAAGCTGGCAGCCATACGTAAGTTATTTTAGAATGGTCGATTTGCTTAAAAAATCAGTTGTTGATGGGTTAAGGCGAGTGTTGTTTGCCGTGCTGATAATGACGGCAAACACTGCTCGTGCAGAATTCAGCCATCACGAGCTGGAAGTTTTTGACAGTGAACCGCCTGTCATTGCTGATTTGCTTAAACGCGCAGTGAGCGCGGAGCGTGATTTGCAAAATGCAGAGGGTGAATGGCAGGCCGCCAAGCTGTATTGTGAGGCTTCTCGGTATGGCAGCGCTGAGGCACAGTTCAGGCTGGGCATGCTCTATGCCACTGGCAAAGGCGTGCCGGCTAATCGTGATCTGGCGGCTTCATTATTTGTTGTGGCATCCAGTCATGGGCATTTTGAAGCGCAGAAAATGCTGGAAACCCTGGAACTGACTGCCGGTGATTTGCCGCCATGTGTGTTATCAGCTGTAGCTCCGGAGAAGGCGCCGGCAAAAGGCGAAATTGATGGCTATATCGCTAATTTACCTGCAAGCAAACGCTGGATTGTGCGATTGGTGGATACGATCTCGGCGTGGCACAAGGTAGATCCCAAGCTGGTTTTATCTATTATTTCGGTAGAGTCCAACTTTGCAACATCAGCACAATCCAACAAGCAGGCACAGGGGTTGATGCAATTGATTCCGGGAACTGCAGAGCGCTTTAATGTTAAGGATGCTTACAATGCCAGCCAGAATATCAAAGGCGGCGTTGCTTATCTGCGCTGGCTGCTGGCGTATTTTGAAGGTGATGTCAGCCTTGCTGTTGCAGCTTATAACGCGGGTGAAGGTGCAGTGAACAAATATAGAGGTATTCCGCCGTACGCCGAAACCAGACAATATGTACAAAAAGTACGCGCACGCTATCCGCAGTTGCGCCATCCGTTTGATGTAAACATAACTGAACCATCGCCTCTTTTTAAGCGGCGAGGCTAAATGGAGAACGCAAAAGTGCCTAACGGTTTTCTGGTATTGATTTTTGCAAGTCTGCTGCTGATTTCTGGCTGTGCATCAACTGGTCGCGCTGTGAATGTTGAAGGCCCAAAAATTGATAGAATTTCGCCGGAAGAGCTCGCGCGCATTATCCCTGCGCCCGTTGCCAGACTGACCTTGGAAGATCTGGTGCGCTTAACCAAAGAAGGTAACAGTGCTGAACAGATCATCGCGCAAATCAAGGCTACAGATTCCATGTATGATCTGACGCCAAGTCAAAGCGTGGATTTAAACCGTCAGGGTGTAGATGGAAAAGTGCTGGACTATATTCATGAGAGCAGGGAGGCTGCTGTTAGAAATCAGCTGGCAGATGAAATTAACCGCCGTGAAAAGCAAAAGCAGGCAGAAGTCGCCAAACTTAAAAGTCGCTTGTGGCAGCAGCAGCGTTACTACGATCCGTTCTGCCGTGGGTATTATGGACTAACGCCTTATGGCTACGGTGGTTATGGCAGGCATTTCGGGTCACATTTTGGCATGGGACTAAGTATTGGCAGGCCCCTGGGCTGCTGGTAGGGCTTTAAATAAGGTTAAGAACAATGCAGCAAAAAACACATCAGATCACAGTTTCTACACATGGCCGCAAACTCTACGATATTACTCCTGAGGTGATTGGCTGGGCAAAAGCCAGTGGCATGAAAACCGGCATCATTACTTTGTATATTCAGCATACATCTGCCAGCTTATTGATCAATGAAAATTATGACCATGATGTGCTGGTCGATATGGAAGCGTTTTTTAATCGCCTGGTACCTGACGGCGATCCCTTGTTTATACATACCGTTGAAGGGCCTGACGATATGCCTGCACATGTGCGGAGCGCACTTACTCAGACGCATTTATCTATCCCGCTGCTTGACGGCAACGCCGCCTTGGGGCAATGGCAAGGGGTATTTTTATATGAGCACCGGCATATATCCGGTAAGCGCAGGGTTCTTTTTCATTTGATTGGTGAATAAACCAACACATAAACCCTTGTCTTTTAAAAATATTTCTAATATTGTTGCACATAATGATGAATGCGCTAGAATAGAGCGTATAAATGGGGTGTTGTTAGTAAGCTATTGAATTAAATCATTGATTGTAGTTTTTTAATAAGAAGAGGAAATCATTATGTCATCATTGTTGCGTTCTTTATTAGTTTTGGGTGTTGCAGGTTTATTAGTAGTAGGTTGCGGTGAGAAAGAAGAAGCTGCACCAGTTGAGGCAGCGCCAGCTGTTGAAGCTGCACCAGCGGCAGAGGCTGCTGCACCAGCAGCTACAGAGCCAGGTGGCTATGAGCCAACTGCTGAAGAGCGTGTGCCAGGCATTACTATCGATCCAGCAACATTGGCTGCAGAAACTGCTGCACCAGCTGCAGAAGCCGCACCAGCTGCTGAGTAATTACTGATTTGCTATGCTTCAACCTGAAATGTGTTGATTAATACTCGACCATTTGAGGGTGATATAAAAACGCCTGATGATTTCATCGGGCGTTTTTTATTTGATTAAAAAGTGCTGTATAGCTGAATTTGAACTCATATTAGGCGCACTGGAGTTTAGTGAAGTAAAACAAAAAATGCACTTAAAAGCGTTTTTCGTAAAGAAATTATGATACTTATGAAATTTTTAAATAAAAAGCCAGCTTAGAGCTGGCTTTTTATTGAGACACGCAAACTGAATCTTGAAAAGATTAACCGAATTTACCGGTAATGTAATCTTCTGTTTCTTTTCGCGTTGGGCGTGTGAAAATCATATCTGTGTCGCCGTATTCAATCAGGTCGCCCAGATACATATAAGCTGTGTAATCAGAGATCCGTGCTGCCTGCTGCATGTTATGCGTCACTACCAGTATCGTGAGCTTGTTGCGTAGTTCACTCATTAGTTCTTCAATATTTGCAGTGGCAATCGGGTCTAAAGCTGAGGTCGGTTCATCAAACAGCATGATTTCAGGATCAGTTGCCAGCGCACGTGCGATACACAAACGCTGCTGCTGACCACCAGACAGATTGAATGCCAAATCCTGCAGGCGGTCTTTTACTTCGTTCCACAGCGCCGCGCCTTTAAGGGCTTCCTCGACTTTATCATCCAGCAAACGTTTGTTGCTTTCACCGCGAACGCGCAGGCCGTAGGCTACGTTTTCATAGATAGATTTCGGGAAAGGGTTTGGTTTCTGGAATACCATACTGATGCGCATACGCACTTCAATTGGATCAACGCCTTTTTCCAGAATATTGGTGTTGTCGGGATGCATGATGATCTGGCCGTCGTATCTGTTGCCTGGATATAAGTCGTGCATGCGGTTAAAACAACGCAGGAATGTAGACTTTCCGCAGCCAGATGGGCCAATCAGCGCCGTAATTTTATTCTCGTATAGTGGCATGTTAATGCCTTTTAAGGCTTGCGTACCATTGCTGTAAAAAAAGTTGAGATCTCTTGATTCAGCTTTAATCGGTGTTGTCGCGTTGATCATGTAGTTTCCTAAGTTTACGATTTCTATATATTCAGTTTAATGTTGGTAATCGAAGCTGTTGATTACCATTTAATGTTTTTACGGATCTTGTAACGCAGCCAGATTGCAGTGCCGTTCATGAGTAATGTCACCACGATAATAATTGCACCGGTTGCTGCTGCATTGATGTGGAATGCATGGTCAGGACGTGACAGCCAGTTAAACATCTGAATCGGCAGCACAGTGAAGCTCGAACTCAACCATTCAAAGTTAAGGAACGGTACTTCTGTTGTGACCGGAGAAGGCGGCAGGAATGCAATAAATGTCAGCGCGCCAATTGTAATGATAGGTGCGGTTTCACCCAGAGCACGTGACATACCGATAATGACACCAGTCAGAATACCACCCTGTGAATATTTAACGACGTGATCTCTGACCACCTGCCATTTGGTTGCGCCAACCGCGTATGCAGCCTCGCGGATTGCTACCGGAATTGAACGGATCGCTTCCCGGGTAGAAACAATCACGATTGGCAGAATCAGTAATCCCAGCGTTAGGCCTGCGGTCAAAATACTTTGACCCAGATTAAGGCCGTAAACGAATAAGCCTAGTGCGAGTAAACCATAAATAATGGATGGCACGCCTGCCAGATTGGATACATTAATTTCAATCAGGTCTGAGAACCAGTTTTTCGGGGCATATTCTTCCAGATATAAACCTGCTGATACACCGATAGGAACTGCAGTCAGAAAGGTTACCAGCATGACCAGCAGAGAGCCAACCCAGGCAGAAAGCAAGCCTGCGCTGCCGGCACGACGCGATGGAAAGTCGCTGAAAAATTGAATATTAAAGCGTGGATAACCATCCAGGACCAAGTCTACAAACAGTGTGAGTAATGCCAGTAAACCAAACATGATCGCTATCAAGCCGAGCGTTGCGAACAGTATGTCGTTACGTTTGTGGCGCTTGATCATCGCGCGTACTGCATCCAGATTTTCAATCACGGAGGCTTTGTTTTTTTGTATATTTGAATTCATATTGATTGTCCGTTTGTTCTGACTGGATTAATACTGCTCACGATATTTTTTACGCACGATGTGACCGAGAATGTTAAAGCACAAGGTCATCGCGAACAGCACCAGGCCAGCAGCAAAAATGCTTTGATAGCCGATGCTGGCGTGTGGCAAGTCACCCATGGCAACCTGTACGATATAAGCGGTAATGGTTGCGGCACCTTCAGTCGGGTCGAAAGTGAAGTTGGGCTGCTGACCAGCCGCGACGGCCACTACCATGGTTTCACCCACAGCACGTGAAATACCGAGGATATATGCAGCGACAATGCCTGAAACTGCAGCAGGCGTTACCACGCGCACTGCAGTCTGAAAGCGAGTTGCACCCATGGCATATGAACCTTCGCGCATGCTCATCGGCACAGCACGCATGGCATCTTCAGCAACAGAAGCAATGTAGGGAATAATCATGATGCCCATTACAATACCTGCACTCAGCATATTGAATCCGGGCAAATCCGGATAGATCTTTTGTAAAATCGGTGTAACAAAAAGTAGCGCGAAATAACCGAAAACAATGGTAGGAACGCCTACCAGTAATTCCAGAATTGGTTTCACAATTTCACGTGCTCGGTGCGAGGCAAACTCTGAAAGATATATCGCTGCAATCGTACCTACCGGTATCGCAACAGCAAGTGCGACAGCGGATGTAGTCAGTGTGCCAGCTACTAATGGCATGATGCCATAGTGTGCATCTTCAAACAGAGGCGTCCATTCTTTGCTGGTAAAGAACTCTACTATCGAGACGGTTTTAAAAAAACCTAGTGACTCATACAAAAGAATCGCCACGATTGCAAATGTAGTGAATACCGCAGACAGCGCGGCTAGCATTAAAATGAACTCAATAACGCGTTCTTTGAAATGGCGCTGTACATTTTTAGCCAGGCGCGGGCTGACAGTAGTTGCCAAACCAGCGGTCGTCTTACTAGAATTATTAGACACTTTGTTTGTTGCACTCATCATAAATTTAGACTTTTATTGTAACGGATTTATTGATCGTAAGGCCGTTGAATAAGAAACAGGAGCAGCGATTGCTGCTCCTTGGCTCTGCTTTGACTTATTTGATTCTGTTAATCAAGTCTTTAACCTTAATGCCAACTTCGTTCTTACCGCCAAAACCAGTACCTGGCTTCATGGCTTTAAAGTGGCTTTTAACTTCAGCGTAGTCTTCAGTAGTCAATGGTACGTATTTTACTTCTTTAACTAAAGCTGGAGCATGTTCAAGATAGTAATTCACGAATGCTTTTACTTCAGGTTTGAATGCTGCTGCTGTTGCGTTCACGTAAATAAAGATCGGGCGAGACAGTGGTTGGTAAGTGCCATCCATCACAGTAGCTGCTGAAGGTAATACAGCTGGACCACCGGCTTTGGCTGCAACTGGCACAGCTCTTAATTTGTCTTTATTTTCTTCATAGTAAGCTAAACCAAAGTAAGCCATGCCACCCATGTTGCCAGAAACGCCTTGCACTAATACGTTATCATCTTCTGATGGTGTGTAGTCGGTACGGCTGGCTTTTGATTTACCGTTAATCGCTTCAGTAAAGTAGTCAAATGTACCTGATGCAGTACCCGGGCCATATAAACTCATTGCTTTATCTGGAAAAGCGCTGTTAACCTGTTTCCAGTTTTTAACGCTGGAACCTGGTTGCCAGATTTTTTTCAATTCATCTACCGTCAGGCTCTTAACCCAATCATTTTTTGAGTTTACAGCTACGGTTAAAGCGTCAAAAGCAACTGGTAGTTCAATGTATTGAATGCCTGCTTCTTTACATGCATCCATTTCTTTTTGTGCGATAGGGCGTGATGCATTTGAAATGTCAGTTTCGCCGCGGCAGAATTTCTTGAAGCCGCCGCCAGTGCCTGATTCACCAACTGTGACTTTAGTTTTATGCGCTTTTTGGAATTCTTCCGCTACGGCTTCAGTAATAGGGTAGACGGTACTAGAACCATCAATTTTGATAATTTTTTCTGCAGCAAAAGCTGTGTTTGCTACTGATAATGTAGTGCTCAATACACCTGCAATTGTTAACGCTTTTAATAGAGTAGATCGCATTTCATGCTCCTTGTTGATATTCAGTACGTTATAAAACTGAATGCCATTTTATGAATGGAATGTGACAAATTGATGACAAATTTTAAATTAGAAAAAAATAAAAGGGGCTCATACAGAGCCCCTTGGTAATTTGACTTTAACAGACCGAATTTAAAGCAGGAAAGTGCGTCCGATATGGTAAGAGATCGCAGCGATGAGGCCTGCGCATGGAATGGTCAGCACCCATGCCCATACAATACGTGAAGCTAAGCCCCAGCGTACTGCTGAAGCGCGGCGCGAAACACCTACGCCTACAATTGCGCCTGTAATCGTGTGTGTGGTAGATACCGGAATGCCTAGCGAGGTCGCCAGAAATAATGCGATAGAGCCGGATGTTTGTGCACAGAAGGCGCCAGTTGGGCGAACTTTAGTGATGCCCATGCCCATGGTGCGCACAATACGCCAGCCGCCCATCAGGGTGCCCAAGCCCATAGCCAGCTGGCATGAAATCACAACCCAGAACGGTACGTGAAAATCACCTTCCAGATACCCATTTGCAAACAGCAGTACAGTAATAATACCCATGGTTTTTTGTGCATCATTTGCGCCATGCCCTAAACTGAACAGAGATGACGAAATAAACTGCATCTTATTAAATCTATTTTCAGTTTTATAGGGTGAGGATTTCTGGAATAACCATAGCACAGCGATCGAGAAGACCATGGCAAGCAGCATGCCGAATAAAGGAGAAAGTACAATAGCAACACCGGTAGTAATTAATTTACTGCCAATGATGATGCCTTGGGTGCCGGCATGAGCAACGCCCGCGCCTAGTAAACCACCAATCAGTGCATGTGATGAAGAAGATGGAATGCCAAACCACCAAGTGATGACGTTCCATGCAATAGCGCCACTGAGCGCGCCAAATATCACTGCATTGGTGACAATGTTGGGGTCGATGATGCCTTTGCCTACGGTGTCCGCGACGTGTAAGCCGAAGAATAAAAAGGCGATGAAGTTAAAGAAAGCGGCCCATGCTACTGCTGCCTGCGGAGTGAGCAGGCGCGTTGACACCATAAGCGCAATAGAGTTGGCTGCATCGTGAAAACCGTTCATAAAATCGAATATGAGGGCTACGACGACAAGCAACGCCATAATTAGAATAGCGTGATCCATGACTTGCCCCTTAAATGCGCTCTAATACTACGCCGTGAATTACATCAGCAACATCTTCACAGCTATCAACAGCCTCTTCAAATATGTCATAAAGTTCTTTTGAGCGGATCAGGGTGCGTGCATCTGATTCTTCTGCAAATAGGCGATGCATGCCAGCGCGCATCACGTGATCCGCTTCACCTTCAATACCGCTGATCTCAGCACAGGTGCGTAGGATTTTGTCGGAGTTTTTCATGTCAGATAACATGCTGACGGCATCACGTACTTTTTCTGAGGCACGTAACAGAATCTGGCTGAGCGCAACCATTTCAGGGGTGAATGCAGATTCACCGTAGATTTTTGCACTTTGTGGAATATCTTCCATGTAGTCGATGATGTCGTCTAATGCCATCGCCAGTTCGCGGATTTCGCGGCGATCGAACGGGGTGATAAAGGTTTTATGCAGGGAGAGCAAAATTTCTCTGGTGTATTCGTCAGCTTCTGACTCTATTTTTCTGAGTTCGGCAAAGTGTTCATCAAACTTGGTTGGATCTTTTACAGCTGACATCATGGCTAATACTTTTGAGCCTCTAACGACACAGTCTGCCAGACTGTTAAATAGTACAAAATAATTGTCGTTGCGCGGTGAAATCGCTGCCATTAAACGACCAAGTGTAGCATTTGCCATGATTCGGAATCTCCCTGATTATTACATTTTTATTACAAATTTAAATTTTCGTAAGTTTAACCGCCCGCGACTAAAACCGCGAGTATTTATTCTTGATAAGTTTAACTTATTTAAAGTGTTGTTGTTTTTTTAAGGTTAAAATCTGCACACTATTTTGTTATGTCAGGCAGTAAAAAAGGAAAAATATGAGCAGCGTTACCATCTACCATAATCCGGCTTGCGGTACTTCTAGAAATACCTTGGCAATGATACGTGCCAGCGGCATTGAGCCAGAAGTCATTGAATATTTAAAATCGCCTCCCGGTCGTGAGCGATTGCTGGAGTTGATTGCTGCAATGGGCGTTGGCGTGCGTGACATTTTGCGTGAAAAAGGCACACCATATTTTGAGTTGGGTTTAGATGACTTGAGCTTGAGTGAGGATGTTCTGCTTGATGCTATGGTGCAACATCCAATATTGATGAATCGTCCTATCGTGGTGACAAACAAGGGAGCTAAATTGTGTCGTCCATCAGAACTGGTGCTGTCAATTCTGGAAAATCCTGATATTGGCACCTTTACTAAAGAAGATGGTGAAGTCGTAAAGTCTAGTACTCAACAAACCGCATAAGTACTTGTTGTATAATGCTGGCTTTTCGTCATTAAGTTAAGTCGTTATGGAAGCGGAACAACTCAATATCATCGCCAATCGCTTAAGCGACTTGGGCGAGCGCAACAACGCCCTTCGGGGGTATCTTTGACTTTGAAACTAAAAGTCAGCGCCTAGAAGAAGTAAACGGATTATTGGAAGACCCGAAAGTCTGGGATGACAACGCAAAAAGCCAAAAGCTAGGCAAAGAAAAGCGCGAACTGGAACTGGTCGTTAGCACTCTCATAAAAGTTGAGAGTGGTCTTCATGATGCCCAAGAATTGTTTGAAATGGCACGTGAAGAAAATGATGACGATACGCTGGAAAGCGTTGCCGCAGATTCTGTCGCATTGGAAAAGCAGATTTCAGAAATGGAATTCAGGCGCATGTTTTCACAGCCTATGGATCCAAATAATTGCTTTATTGAGTTTCAATCCGGCAGCGGCGGTACTGAAGCGCAGGACTGGGCCAATATGCTATTGCGCATGTACTTGCGTTATTGCGAGCGCAAAGGCTTTAAAGTTGAGGTGCTGGAAGAGTCAGAAGGCGATGTGGCCGGTATCAAAGGTGCATCTATTAAAGTAACCGGTGATTATGCCTACGGTACCTTGAGAACCGAGAACGGCGTACACCGGCTGGTACGTAAATCACCATTTGATTCCAACGCTAAGCGCCATACCAGTTTTGCCAGTGTGCAGATATTTCCAGAAGTGGACGATTCGATCCAGATTGAAATCAACCCTGCTGATTTGCGCATTGATACCTACCGTGCCAGCGGTGCCGGTGGGCAGCATATTAACAAGACTGATTCTGCGGTGCGTATTACGCATATTCCTACCAATACGGTAGTGCAGTGCCAGAATGACCGTTCGCAACATCGCAATAAGGATGAAGCGATGAATATGCTGAGAGGTGCGTTATATAACCTGGAGTTGAATAAACGTAATCAGGAGAAGCAGGCGCTGGAAGACGCTAAAACCGATATCGGCTGGGGGCATCAAATTCGCTCTTACGTTTTAGACCAGTCACGTATCAAGGATTTGCGTACCGGTGTGGAAATAGGCAATACGCAAGGTGTGCTGGATGGCGACCTTGACCCATTTATTACTGAAAGTTTGAAGCAGGGAGTATGAGTGTGAGCAATACAGAAAATAATCAGCAGAACAATGAAGTTGTTCAACAGGACGAGAATCACGTTATTGCCGAGCGCCGTGAAAAGTTAAAGGCAATTCGTGAAGCGTCAAAAGCCAAAGGCGGCGCTGCATTTCCTAACGACTTCAAGCCAGAGCATAAAGCAGCAGAACTGCATGCCGAGTTCGGTGGGTTTGATAATGAAGTGCTCGACCCGAAAGCCGTACGTGTCAGTATCGCTGGTCGTATGATGCTGAAACGCGTGATGGGTAAAGCCAGCTTTGCTACGGTGCAGGATAGTACCGGCCGCATACAATTGTTTATCTCTAAAGATAACCTGACCTCTGCTGATAATGAAGCTATTTATGATGCGTTCAAGCACTGGGATATGGGCGATATTGTTGCCGCAGAAGGCGTGCTGTTTAAAACCAAAACCGGTGAGCTCTCAGTCAAAGTCTCTGTACTGCGCTTGCTGACCAAGTCACTGCGTCCGTTGCCGGAAAAATTCCATGGCCTGCAAGATCAGGAAGTGAAATACCGTCAGCGTTATGTAGATTTAATCGTATCTGAAGAAACACGTGCGACTTTTATCGCGCGCAGCAAAGTAGTGTCGGCAATTCGCAGCTTTATGATTGACAATCAGTTTCTGGAAGTAGAAACGCCAATGCTGCACCCGATTCCGGGCGGCGCTTCGGCCAAGCCTTTCATTACGCATCACAATGCGCTGGATATGCAGATGTTTATGCGTATTGCACCTGAGTTGTATTTGAAGCGCTTGGTGGTTGGCGGTTTTGAACGTGTGTTTGAAGTGAATCGTAACTTCCGTAACGAAGGTTTGAGCGTACGGATGATGGAATTCTACGCAGCGTATACCGATTACCTGTGGCTGATGGATTTCACCGAACGTTGTATCCGTACCGCAGCGATTGCTGCTACAGGCTCCGCGGTACTGCAATATCAGGGCCGCGAGCTGGATTTGAGTAAACCGTTTGAGCGCTTGACCATTGTGGGGGCAATCCAGAAATATGCCCCGCAATATACGCTGGAACAACTGCATGATGCAGCTTTCCTGCGTGCCGAAATCTTGAAATTCGGTACCAAACCGTTTGACCATGCAGGGTTAGGCGCATTGCAATTGGCGCTATTTGAAGAAACCGCTGAATCACAATTGTGGAACCCGACTTATATTATTGATTACCCGGTAGAGGTTTCACCATTGGCACGCGCGTCAGATGCTAACCCAGAAATCACCGAGCGTTTTGAATTGTTTGTGACCGGCCGTGAGATTGCTAATGGTTTCAGTGAGCTGAATGACGCTGAAGATCAGGCAGCACGTTTCCAAGCACAAATGAAGGCAAAAGAAGCGGGTGACCAGGAAGCGATGTACTACGATGCTGATTTTATCCGTGCACTGGAGTACGGAATGCCTCCGACTGGTGGCTGCGGTATCGGTATTGACCGTCTGGTGATGATGATCACGGACAGCCCAAGTATCCGTGATGTGATTTTGTTCCCGCATATGCGGGCAGAAGCCTAACGACACCGTGTTCAATTAGTTAGCTGCAAGTTTCAGAAAGCCCTCAAGTGGAAACTTGAGGGCTTTTTTGTGTATTCTGATTAGTGCATTGTAGTTAGTACGTTCGTTGCTCAATAAATAGAGAATTACCAGTCATTTTTTTTGCTTGTTTTTTTGCAATTGCGGCAGCACTTGAAACTTCGTGCGGCGATTCAAACTGGTCAGGCGCGGCGATGACGGCACCTATCGAGATGCTCATCAGCGGTTGGAACGTGCGGTTACCTTGGCGATCTTCTACTTCCATGCCGCCACGTTCTCGTTCCTCCGGGCTATAGAACCATTTGGCAACCTCTGCAAAGCGCGCAAGAATCGTTTCGCAACGCTGCTTCCAGTTTTTGCTTTGAAACAGCACAATAAAGTCATCGCCACCA
>LNAP01007086.1_pt1 | contig 14760 bp, 15 predicted proteins | sample 602601 | NCBI WGS metagenome assembly LNAP01 (sample SAMN02440304, study PRJNA202911) | soil metagenome | biome: Subtropical and temperate rainforests or woodlands; isolation source: soil samples (1 kg each in a 20% v/v slurry with milli Q water) were... ...
GGATTTTCCTGATTCAGCAAAAAATTCGAAGGATCGTTGAGGTGCCAGTGGCCTTGTTTGTCGATGCCGATCAGCACCGGTTCGAAGCGTGAACGGTCCAGCGCATCGACGATGTTTTTCGCCGATTGCAGCGACACCTCATGCTCAGCCGAACGGCCCCCGAAAATGATCCCCACGCGCAGCTTGCTCATGACCTGGCCTCACCTGACGAATAGAAAAAAACGACCTGCAGAGAATGCGCCACACAGTGCAGTATTTGCCCTTGGTTTTCTAGCGTACCTGTCGCCTTGCGATCAGCAGACAGGGAGTCGCTGACTGGGTTACCGTGTTGCGCATCGAGCTCAAGACAATCATCACCATGGCCAAGTACCCGCCTCGCAATGACTGGTTCCATCGCGCGCCCGATGTCGGCGGACTACAGCGTTTCGAGGCGTTTTTTGCCGGCCATGGCTACGATCTTCACCGCCACGACACCTATGCCATCGGACACACCCTGGCCGGGGTGCAGAGCTTTCAGTATCGCGGTGGCTGGCGTCACAGCCAGCCAGGCGCAACGATCGTGCTGCACCCGGACGAAGCCCACGATGGCGAGGCCGGCACCAAGTCCGGTTTCCAGTACCGGATGATGTACATCGAACCGGCGCTGATCCAGCAGATGCTCGGCGGCCAACCGCTGCCGTTCATCAAGACCGGACTGTCGAACGACCCCCGCCTGTTTGCTGCCACGGGAGCCTTGCTGCGCAGCCTTGATTGCCCGCTCGATCCACTGGAAGAACAGGATGCGCTGTTCGATCTGGCGCAGGCCTTGAGTACGGGTTCCGGTGTGACAGCCAAACGCTCGGGTTTCGATTACGTGGCCGCGCAACGCGCGCGGGAATACATCCACAGCGCCCTCGATCGCACCGTGACACTCGATGAGCTGGCGCAACACAGTGGCCGGGATCGCTGGAGCCTGTCCCGGGATTTTCGCTTGTTGTTCGGTACCAGTCCCTATCGCTACCTGACCATGCGACGCCTGGACATGGTCCGCACGCTGCTGACTCAGGGGCAGACACTGGTCAGCGCCGCGCTGATCGCTGGCTTCACCGACCAGAGCCACATGACTCGGCAATTCAGCAAAACCTACGGCTTGCCGCCGGCCCGCTGGCTGAACCTGCAGCGGCGCTGAGCCACGCACAATCGTTCAAGAATCGCGCCGGATTGCTGGCTATCGTGGCCCAGGATCAACCACGAGAGCCCCATGATGAACGCCTACGAAAGCCTGAACTTCGCGGAAAAACTCGCCCGGATCGATTCGCACTGGTCGCCCCGGGTCATCGCCGAAATGAACGACTACCAGTTCAAGGTGGTGAAGCTGCTGGGGGATTTCATCTGGCACGACCACTTCGATACCGACGAAACCTTCATCGTTCTGGAAGGCCAGTTACGCATCGACTTTCGCGATGGCCATGTGCTGGTCAACGCCGGGGAGATGTATGTGGTGCCCAAAGGCGTCGAGCACAAACCCAGCGCGGGGCAGGAGGTAAAACTCCTGCTGATCGAACCCAAGGGCGTGCTCAATACCGGCCGCGAAGGTGGCGAGCGCACGGCCGAGAATGATGTCTGGATTTGAGCGCTGGCCGCCTCACGCCTGCAAGGTCTTGCCGTCCACTGGATCACCAATGGTCAAGAAGTGCCCGCCCGCCACGTGGTGCAAGGTGCGCAAGGCGTCTTGCCCTTCGAAGTGCCAGCGGCCTTCGCTGAACACGCGCTCGTCAGCCTGGGCGGCAATCACTTCGGCCAGGAACAGATCGTACTGCTGGTGATTGTTCGGCTCCGGCAACAGGCGACATTCCAGCCAGGCCACGCAGCCTTCGAGCATCGGTGCATCGACCGCCTGACCGGCGAACGTCTGCAGGTCATAGGTTTCAAATTTGTCGCGCCCCTGAGCCTGGGTCAATTCCAGGCCGGAGGTCGAACCGACGGTCTGCACAATGTCGGCCTGGGCAGCACAAGGAACGTTCAGCACAAAAGTGCCCGAAGCTTCCAGCAGCTGGCGAGTCCAGGTGGACTTGTCCAGCACCACGGCAATTTTCGGCGGTTCGAAATCCAGCGGCATGGCCCAGGCTGCCGCCATGATATTGCGCTGACCACCGTGGGCTGCGCTGACCAGCACCGTCGGGCCGTGGTTGAGCAGACGATAGGCCTTGGACAAGGGAACCGGACGGCGGTGGGGAACGCTCATGGAAGTCTGCTCCTGGGGGGAAAGAGCCGATTGTAGCGCCCACGTAACCCTGTGGGAGCGGGCTTGCTCGCGAAGGCGTCAATTCAGCCACCGCTGGGTTGAATGACACACCGCTTTCGTCGGAACGCCGCCCGGAGCAAGCCCGCTTCCACCAAGAGCTGATCGCAGGTCAGTTGGTGAGTTGATTGGCAAACTGCCCCACCGCGTTGACCACTTTCTGCGCGCCGTCCTGGATCTCGACAATCACCGTACCCGCTTCCGCCGCCAGTGCCAGGCCCTGCTCGGCCTGAAGCTTGCCGTCGGTCATCAGCGCTACGGCGTTGCGCGCCATGTCCTGGTTCTGCCGCACCACGAGGACGATTTCGTCGGTGGCCTGGCTGGTGCGCGAAGCCAGTTGCCGGACCTCATCAGCCACCACGGCGAACCCCCGCCCCTGCTCGCCCGCACGGGCCGCTTCGATGGCCGCGTTGAGCGCCAGCAGGTTGGTCTGCTCGGCAATGCCGCTGATGGTTTTGACAATGGTACCGATCACCAGCGACTGCTCGTTCAGCGCTTCGATGCCATCGCCGGCGGTTTGCATATGCCTGGCCAGGTCGCGCATCACGTCCACGGCCTGGGTCACCACGGCGTTGCCGCGCTGGGCGCTTTGGTCGGTTTGCTGCGAGGTGCTGTAGGCGATGTTGGCCGCCTCCGCGACGGCTTGCTCCTGATTGACCTGATCGGTAATCACCGTGGCGAACTTCACCACCTTGTAGAGATTATTGTTGGCATCGGCCACCGGGTTGTAGGACGCCTCAAGCCAGACCGTACGACCATGGCTGTCGACACGTTTGAAACGGTCGGCCACGTACTCGCCCGCGTTCAGGCGACGCCAGAAGTTATGGTATGCGTCACTGTTGTATTCTTCCGGCAGGCAGAAGGTGCGGTGATGCTTGCCCTTGATCTGCGCCAGGCTGTAACCCATACCGCTGAGGAAGCGGTCGTTGGCGGTCAGCACGTTGCCGTTGAGGTCGAATTCGATCACCGCCGTGGAGCGCACCAGCGCGCCGATCAGGTTCTCGTGTTCGCGGGAGGCCTCGATGGTGCGGGTCAGGTCGCTGGAGAAGATCGAAAAACACTTGATCCGCCCGTCCGCCGAGCGCACCGGTTGCAGGATCGAACGCAACCACGCTTCCTGGCCGGTACCGCGCAACAGACGCACTGCGCCGGCGAAGTGCTCGCCACGGGTCAGCGCGTTCTTGAAGCGCAGCTGGAATTCATCGGATTTCACGTGATCCGGGACCAGATCGTCGATGTGTCGGCCAATCAGGTCGCCGCTCTTGTAATGCATTTCGCCAAGGAAGTTCTGGTTGACCGATTGAATCCGCCCGCTGCTGTCGAGGGTCAGCACCAGCATTTCGCTTTCCAGACTTTCCTTCACTTGCTGGAGGCTGGAGAGTTCTTCACGAAGAGCCGACAGCTCCTGCTTCAAGCGTTTATTGAACATGGGAAAGCACCGATGGACAGGGGTAGAAAGCGATATGCAGCCTAACCATCGGCCTTGGAAACATTTTCTTAAGCGTGCTCCAGGCTTGTCCTACAAAAAATAGTTACGACATGCCCGATCAATGCGCGCCAGCCGCAGGACAGCCTGCGATTCTCGGCATCCGCGCACCGAAGTACGCCGCACTGCCCATGCCCACCGCGCCCATCACCGCACTGAACATCACGCAGATCCATGGACTCCATGGCATCAGACCGATCAACAACAGCGGTGTGACACTCGCCCATGCGGCATAGGCAATGTTGTAGGTGAACGAGATCCCCGAAACGCGAATCCGCGCCGGGAACAGGCTGACCATCACCGATGGCACCGCGCCAACTACCCCGCAGCACAGCCCGGCCACCGCGTAGGCCAAGCCGATCCAGTCGCCGCCCATGATCAGGCAGGCATACAGCACGCCGATGCCCAGCGGCAGGAGCAGGCTATAGAGCATCACTGTGCGCCAGGCGCCGATGCGGTCGACCAGCAACCCGGCGAGCACGCAGCCGATGTTCAGGAACACGATGCCCAGCGCGCTCAAGGCGAAGGTACGGCTGGCGGTCATGCCAAAGGTTTTCTGCATCATGGTCGGGGTGATGACTACGAACACCACCACCGCCGAGGTCAGCACACAAGTGAGAATCATCGCCGGCAAAATGGCCAGGCGATGCTCGCGCAAGACCGTACGCAGAGGCAGCTCACCGGCCGCCTCGCGCTGCGCCTGCATGGCCGTGAACACTGGGGTTTCGCTGAGCCAGCGACGCAGCCACACGCCAATCACCCCAAACACGCCGCCTAAGAGGAAGGGATAACGCCAGGCGTAATCGAGGATTTCCGCCGCAGTGAACGCCTGCGCCAGGAAGGTCGCGGTCAATGCGCCGATCAAATAGCCGAAGGTCAGCCCCGCCTGCAAGAAACCCAAGGCATAGCCGCGGTGGGCGATGGGTGCGTGCTCGGCGACGAATACCCAGGCACTGGGTACCTCACCACCCACCGCCGCGCCTTGGAGGATGCGCAGGGCCAACAGCAGCAAGGGTGCGAAATAGCCGATTTGCGCGTAGGTCGGCATGATCCCGATCAGCAGACAGGGCAACGCCATCATCAGGATGCTCAGGCTGAAGACTTTCTTTCGCCCCAGACGGTCGGCGAAGTGCGCCATCAGGATGCCCCCCAGCGGTCGCGCCAGGTAACCGGTGACGAAGATCCCGAAGCTTTGCAGCAATCGAAGCCACTCGGGCATTTCCGGCGGGAAGAACAACTGGCTGAGGGTCAGGGCGAAAAACACGAAGATGATGAAGTCGTAGATTTCCAGCGCCCCGCCGAGAGCGGCGAGCCCCAGGGTCTTGTAGTCCGAGCGGCTGAACGGCGTCGGGCGCGAATCGGTGTTAGTCATGAAAGGAACTCTGGCACAGGCAAAAACCAAGGCGCCCATGGTCTACGCAAATGCACCGGCGGACAACCCGTTAGACCAAAGTCCCATAGCCACGAAACAGCCCCGCAAAAATCCTCGGCTTGAATTAATGTTGGCGCCTGTCCAGACGGGCGGTTACTGCCCCGAAGACCACTACAAACATAATAAATCCGAGGTACCCCCCGTGGCCGCTGATATCGAAGATAGCCGCTCCGCCCGCTTTGCCCTGCGCTGTTCAAGTTTTGCCGAACGCTGGTTTCCCGACTCCTGGGTGTTTGCTGCCCTGGCGGTGATTATCGTGGCCCTGGCCACCATGGCGATGGGTGCCAAGCCCACCGATGCCGCGGTGGCGTTCGGTGACGGCTTCTGGAGCCTGATCCCGTTCACCATGCAGATGGCGTTCGTGGTAATCGGTGGTTACGTGGTCGCCAGTTCGCCACCGGCGGTGAAGCTGATCGACCGCCTGGCGAAAATTCCGAAAAACGGCCGCTCCGCCGTGGCCTGGGTGGCGCTGATTTCCATGGTTGCGTCGCTGCTGAACTGGGGTCTGTCGCTGGTGTTCGGTGGTTTGCTGGTGCGCGCTCTGGCCCGCAGAACCGATCTGAAGATGGACTACCGCGCCGCCGGTGCCGCTGTCTACCTGGGTCTCGGCGCGGTTTGGGCCCTGGGCCTGTCATCGTCCGCTGCGCAATTGCAGGCCAACCCGGCCAGCCTGCCGCCGTCGATCCTGTCGATCACCGGGGTGATCCCTTTCACCCAGACGATCTTTCTTTGGCAGTCCGGTGTGATGTTGCTGGCTCTGATCATCGTTTCACTGATCGTTGCCTACGCCACCGCCCCCGGCCCGAACTCCGCGCGAGACGCCAACGCCTGCGGGATCGACCCAAGCTTCAACCTGCCACCGCTGCAACCACGCACCCGCCCCGGCGAATGGCTGGAACACAGCCCGCTGCTGACGATTCTGCTGGTGCTGCTGGCAGCCGGATGGCTGTTCCATGAGTTCTCGACCAAACCGGCCATCAGCGCGATTTCCGGGCTGAACACCTACAACTTCCTGTTTATCATGCTGGGTGCGCTGCTGCACTGGCGTCCGCGCAGCTTTCTGGATGCCGTGTCCCGTGCGGTACCGACCACCACCGGTGTGTTGATCCAGTTCCCGCTGTACGGCTCGATCGCCGCACTGATGACTACGGTCAAGGGTGCCGATGCGCAGACCCTGGCGCACCACATCTCGACCTTTTTCGTCAGTATTGCCTCCCACGACACCTATGCCCTGCTGATGGGTGTGTACTCGGCGATCCTCGGCTTCTTCATTCCGTCCGGCGGCGGCAAGTGGATCATCGAAGCGCCGTACGTGATGCAGGTGGCCAATGACCTGAACTATCACCTGGGCTGGGCCGTACAGATCTACAACGCTGCCGAAGCTTTGCCGAACCTGATCAACCCGTTCTACATGCTGCCGCTGCTGGGCGTACTGGGGTTGAAGGCGCGGGATCTGATCGGTTTCTCGTTCGTGCAGTTGCTGGTGCACACGCCACTGGTGCTGATTTTGCTGTGGGCACTGGGCACGACGCTGACGTATACGCCGCCGGTGATGCCGTGACCCAGATGGTGGTGATGACATAGAACCCTGTGGGAGCGAGCTTGCTCGCGATGACAATGTCACTGACATATTGATACTGAATGTGCCGACGCCATCGCGAGCAAACCCGCTCCCACTGTGGTTTCTCCCACATTGAGAGTGCACGCTGCCTGACAGCTTTTTGCCTCCCCCTCTAGACCAACCGCCGCCTGCGGTTTCAGTATGTAGCACCCACGCCAACGGGAAACCACGCTGAAAAGGATCTGAGCATGCTAAAACTTGCAGGACTGACTCTCGCAGCCGTCACCCTGAGTGCCGCTGCCCACGCCGATGTTGCCCTGAAACTGGGCAGTACCGAACGCGTTACCCGTCTCTTCGCCTATCCCAATAACTGCAACGTGATCTGCTTTCGCAACTGGACACTTGAACAGACCGTCGAGCATTACCTGACCCAAAGCGTGCAGCGTGATGGCTACACAGGGGCGAAGGTTCTGATCAAGACCGATAACAATCAGCTTTATGCCGAAATCAGCGGCGTACCCAACGGCTATGAAAAGCCCCTGGCCGCGCTGCTCGACGCCGGTGACCTGGCCTACAACGGCGCCAGCAAACTGAATGCCGATGGCAAGTGGGCGTATAGCTGGTACCTGTTCCTGCCGTTGGGCATGGCCCTGGAAAACCGCAAAAGCGTCGAACTGCTGCACTTCCCGCCAGACTATTCACTGACCCAGGCCCAGGATTATCTGAGGTCCGCCACTACGGATCGCTGGGCCACGCTGCTGACAGCCAACGGCATCCCGGCCGGGCAGACGCCGGGCTACCAGACAATCATCGACATCGCCCCGATTGCCGCACCGTCCAACGCGGGCAAAGACCTCGAAGGTGTCTACGGCTACTTCAAGGATTACCAGACCACCATGGTCAAGGAAGTCAGCCTGAACGCCAGCGGCGCAGCCCTGCCGATGGTCGCCTTCGGCACGCCGGTACGTAACTGGATCAAGGAGCAATACGGGCAGACGGTGAACGTGTTGGGCCTGGTCCAGATCACCCCGGACAACGGCGTGAAAGTCCCCGTGCTGGGCTCCAACCATCCGAGCTACATTTGGTACGCCGCCGATCCGGCAAGCTACACCGGCAGTGACGCCCAGGCCAAAGCCGATGCGGCAGGGCTGAAAGTCATGGGTCAGGATTTGAGTGCTGCGTGCTGGCAGGCCGCCATGGGTCGCCAACCGGACAGCAATCCGGACGTTGAGCTCAATACCTGCAGGCAAACCTGGCAAGTGGCCCAGAAAGAAAAAACCTGCGAGCTGTTCTACACCTCGATCCGCAACCTGTCGCCCCAACAGGCTGTGGGCAAATGCGCGACAGCTTCGATCGTGTCCCAGCTCAAGCAGCTCAAGGCCCCGGCACCAGCCACGGCGAAACCTGCTCCGCCGTTGTAACCTGATGAACGGCGAAAAAATCTGTCACTTATTACAGTAGACCGCCCGTGGTATCTGCGAGAGGCTTGGGCTGAACCCATGTGCTGCTGTGCTGACAGGACCGTCGGTGCAAGGAAGTCGCAGCACCCAGCAGACAGGGATTGCTATGAAAACTCACGCCCCTCAACGAAAACGCCCACAACCGCCGCAAGGCGTTTACCCCTTTTCGGAGCTGCCCGTTCGCCTGGGATTTCCTTCCTTGGCCGACTTCGAAATCATTGAAAACGCCAAGGGCGAAGCCACGGGTATTGCCGCACGGCGCGAATTCCCGCGAATCACCCGTATCTGCCGGGCGTCGGGGCGTTTGCTGCCCTACCGCTGCCGGCATACCCGCCAGCTCGCCCCGGGTGTACACGTCTACGACCCGCGCTTCTGTGGACTGTTGCGGCACTCCTGCGACCCCAATGTCTTTCTGGACTTGAGCGAGTTGTGGTTATGGGCGCTGAAGGACATCAGCAAGGGGGACCGGTTGACCATGGACTTCGCCACCACAGAGGACAAACTGCAACGCCAATTTGCCTGCCAGTGCGGCTCATACGAGTGCCGTGGCTGGATTACCGGCTACGACGAGTCGCCAAACGCCGACGGCCAGGCGTTTCTGCAACGCTGGCGTCGGCAACGTCATTATTGACGGGTATTACTGAGGGTCGACCGGACGCAGGCGGTACTGCGGCGGCAGTTGCTCGAAGCCGCTGATGGTGGTGTTCAGGCTTTTCCAGCGACCATCCTTGATGCCGTAGATGCAACCGTGGACCGACAGGCTCTGCCCGCGGTGCCAGGCATTTTGCACAATGCTGGTATGGGCGACGTTGGCCACTTGCTGAATCACGTTGAGTTCGCAGAGGCGGTCGACCTGTTCCTCTTCGGTGGCCAGTTTGGCCAGCTCTTCGCGCTTCTCGTAGTAGAGATCGCGAATCGAACGCAGCCAGCCGTCGATCAGGCCGAACTGGCGATCCTGCATCGAAGCGCGTACACCGCCGCAGCCATAATGGCCAGTGACAAGGATGTGTTTGACCTTGAGCACATCGACCGCGTACTGAATCACCGACAGGCAGTTGAGGTCGGTGTGCAGCACGACGTTGGCCACATTACGGTGTACGAACAGATCGCCCGGCAGCATGCCGACGATCTCGTTGGCCGGCACCCGGGCGTCGGAACAACCGATCCACAGGAACTCAGGGGTCTGTTGGCGAGCCAGCTTGGCGAAGAAGTCAGGATCTTCCTCCTTGATCGCAGCGGCCCAAAATCAGATCTTGTAATTCGTTCATGCTTTGAAGCCTCAAGAATGATGCGCAGCTTTGACTGACAACCGTCCGTCGGGGTCACGCGCGAAAATGCAGATGCTTTCCCGATCCGGAACACAGGGCTCCATGCCGGTGGAATTCTCGGTACCCACGGAGGTCAACCGTAGTAGGGCCTACAGTATGAGGAATTGCCATGAATGATTCACGACGTCCGTACGATGCGGTGCAACCGGAACCCGTCGATGACAACGAAGACCGCATGGGCTCGGTGCGTGAGCTGGATTTCGACGCCGAAGAACCCAGCACCAGAATCGGTGACGAACTGCCGGAAAAGGAGCGCGAGCGACTGCTGCCTCGCCAGCGCGGACGTGAAGCGGGCCTGACCGCTGCTGCCTCGACCGGTGACCATCAACCTACCGATGACGATCTGAGTCCGGAAACCCTGATCCGCGAGGACGGCGCCCGGGATGCCCATGAGGCGGGCAATGATAGCCGTGCGGATTGGGACCTGAGCATCGTCGATGAGGACGACATTGGTGGTGGCAATGGCCTGGATGAGGCTGAACTGGCTCGGTGCGATCCGATGGACGGCAAGCGATAATTTTTTAGTGCCTGCTCGCGAAGCTTTTAAGCTCAATCCACCAAAGTGCAGGCCATGACCACCGCATCTTCGCGTCCGCCCACCGCCGGGTAGTAATCCCGACGCCGGCCGATCTCGTTGAAACCATATCGTTCATACAGTTTGAACGCAGCGGTATTGCTGTCGCGCACTTCCAGGAAACACTCCCGGGCGTCTGCCTTGTAGGCGATCGACATCAAATGCTCAAGCAATGTCAGCCCCAGGCCACGCCCCTGGTTTTCCGGCTTGACCGTAATGTTGAGCAGGTGCGCCTCGTCGAGGATGATCTGCACCACACCGTGGCCGACCTGTTGCTGACCTTCGAACATCAACCAGATCTGATACTTGCCCAGGCCATCGAGGAAAATCCCGCGGGTCCAGGGATGGCTATAGGCCGCATATTCGATCTTCAGTACAGCTTCCAAGTCCGCCTCGGTCATCGGGCGAAACGATACAGCGTCACTCATTCGATTCTTTCCAGCGCGCCATCAGCCGACGCATGGCTTGCCAGACATCAGCCTTACATTAATAATTCCAGGCCCGGTACCGCCCAGGCCGAGCCCAGGCCTTCGATCTGCAATTCACGATTGAACGCCTCGGCATCCGCTTCGCCGGCAAATCGCACCGCAGGCAAGCCGATCAGCCACAAGCAGGCGCAGGGCGTTTCTTCCATGCGCACCGAGAGAAAACCTTGCACGAAGTCGCGGGCCGCTTCCGGGCCCTGATCCATCGTGCCACGCACCAACAACGGCCAACGCACCGGCTCACCGACGATCTGCGGGCTGTCCGGCAGACCGGCGGCGCGCAGCATGTCCTTGAGCAGCAGGTAGGCAGGATCGCGAGTCTGGAAGGATTCACCTGTGGGTAACTCCACCAGCAGCAGGCAACGCCCGGCCCGCAATAATTGCAGGGCGAAACGCGGGGGCGGCACGATGGGTGCCTTGACCACGGCTGGCGTCTCTTCGGCCTCTTCCACTGGTTTGGCGCCGGAGCGGGTGCTGGCCAGCGATGGCCGAGGTACCTCGATCTTCGCCCGCTCGGCCGGCTTGGCCACAGGCGCCACGGGCGTATCGGCCACAACAGCGGGCACGACAGGCGCGACCACAACCGGCTCGGGAATCTCCAGCAGCTCGGGCCGCGACGGTGCGGCAAAGGGCAATTCGGTGCGCGGCAGCCAGTTGACCACCTGCATGGCGGCCAGATAAGCGCGACGACGGGACTCGATAAGCAAAGGTCGGCCACTTGTGGATAACTAAAGTGCGCTGATTCTACCGCCGTTCGCTGAAGATCGCCCGCAGTTGATCGATGCACCTTACCGAAAAGAAGGCGACAGTCCGTCCCGAGAGTGAATCGCATTGCCCCCGATGCAGTACAATCGCGGCTTTTAATCGCCAACCAGCCGGCCATTCCGATGATCGAACCCAAGCGCGTCTTGCGCGCCCTCGCTGAACACTGGCTGTGCGAGCACTTCGACCAAGGCACACTGAGCCTGAACGAACTGCGCACGCAACTGGCCGCCCAGCAACTCGACAGTACGCCGCAGGACATCACCAGCCTGCTGGATGTGTGGATTCGCCTCGACATCCTGGTTCCCGTGGCCAAAAGCCCGAACCGTTTCGAGCTCAATGCGCAGATTCACGACTTCCTCGCCTATCTGCGCCGTGAACACCGTCTGGGCCTGTGCCTGGAGATCGAAGCCTATCTGCGCCATCTCGAGCGTCTGGCCGGTTATATCCAGGACGCATTCGATATCCGCGACGGCAATGACCTCGCCCGCCAATTGCGCCTGCTCGACATGCGAGTGCGTGACGTGCTGAAAAAACTCGATAACGACGAACAGGCACTGGTGGCCGTCGCCGAACGGGCGAAAACCAGCGACCGGCAGATTCCGTTGCGCCAGCGTTACGCCGAAGTGCTAGCGACCTGGGATGAATACGTCGAGCCGATGATTGATCTGGTGAATGCCGACGGCGCCTTCGAACAAGGCGTGCGCAAGGTCGAAACCGTCCTGCTGAAGATGCTCAGCGAACAGCAGCGCCTCGGCCACCTGGTCGACGACGACATGTTGCTGCGCACCCACGCGCGCATCCTCGAAATGCAGACCAGCGCCCAGTTGACCTTGCGTCACGCCCGCGAACTGCTGCTGCCGCTGCGCGAAGAAGCGCGCCGGCACAACGCCGTGACCCGTGGCGCCGCATTGGCCCTGTCGATGATCCGCCGCAAAGGCATCGACGCCGTGCCACAAGCGGCGATGCCGATGTTCACTCGCCCACAGAGTACCTTCCTCGGCAGTGCCAGCCAGGTCGAAGCCTACGTCTATGCCTTGGCCCGCTTCGAACCGAAACCGGCGCGCTTCCCCAAGGCTCACAAGACCCAGAAAGGCGAAGCGCCACGGGCGCCACGCACCGTTCGGGAAATGCTCGAGCGCTGCGAAGACGCCCTGCCGATGCCGGACCTGATGACCTGGCTGCTGGAGCAGGAGCCGGACGGCGCCACCGACGAATTGTTGTACTGGTTCTCGCGCCTGTCGCGGGAAAAACGCTTCAAGCGCGAGCGTCTGGAACGTCGCGAATACCATACTCACGAGCACCAGGTCAGCCTGCGCTCCTTCGCCCTGCTCTCGGTCAGCGACACCGCCGCCGAGGATTCTGCGAGCACTCCCTATGCATCTTGATCTATCCGAACTGTCCCAGCTGGCGCCGATCTTTCGCGAGCTGTTCAAGGGTTATCACGTCAGCCGCCGCGATCCGGAGCTGTACGCACAGTTGTCGAACTTCCAGGACCAGTACCGCACGCTGTTCAAGGCCCTGGGCTTTGAACTGGTCTGCGACACCCGTGGCTTCTACTACTTCGTGCCGGACCTCGCCGCGGCGGCGGTGAACAAGACCGCCCAGCGTCTGGCGCTGTTCACCTTTATCCTCGTCGAGCACTTGGCCGATCAGGGCCGCGACCCGATCGCCGTGCTCGACGGCGGCAGCCTCGGTCGCGATGAATTGCCGTCGCTGCTGGAAAAGTACCGTGACCTGTTCATCCAGGCCGAAGTGCAAACCCAGGACGAGCTCGAAGAAAAGATCATGCGCCGCATGACCCAGCTCGGTTTCGCCAGTGAAGAAAACGGCATCTACCGTTTCCTGCCGCCGATGCACCGTTTCCTCGATGTGTGCCTGTCGGTGCAGCAGGACCGCGACCTGGCCGCCAGCCTGCACAGTGTCCTGCCGTTGCCGGTGCCAGTGCTGATCGACGAAGACAGCGACGAAAAACTGCTGCAGACCGATGACCCACTCGACCTCGCGGAATTTGAAGACGAGAGCGAAGAAGACGCGCTGGCCCGCGCCATCGCCGAAGAACAGGAGCTCGACGCATGAGCAAGGAACGTTACGGCATCCGCCGCTTTGCCCTTTTGAACACCGCCGGCTACAGCCCCCTCTGGAAGAGCCGCTATCGGTATACGGCGCCAACAACCTGGGTAAATCCGCCTCGATCAACGCCCTGCAGTTCCCGATCCTGGCGCGCATGTCGGACATGAGCTTCGGCAAGTACAGCCTGGAGCAGTCCCGGCGCTTCTACTTCGCCTCGGACACCAGCTACATCCTGGTGGAGGTGAACCTGCCCCACGGCCCCCACGTGATCGGTGTGGTCGGTCGCGGCCCGGGCGGTGGCTTCGGTCACCAGTTCTTTGCCTATGCCGGCAAACTGGACCTGGCCCACTACCAGAAAAACGACACCTGCCTGCGCCAGAAAGAACTGTTCACCAACCTTGAGCGCGAAGGCCTGAAAGCCTACGAACTCAAACCGGACGAACTGCGCCGCCTGCTGGTTGGCGGTCACACTTCGATCCCGCTGGACCTGACGCTGATCCCGCTACGCTCCACCAGCGAGCAGAGCCTGAAGACCTTCCGCGCCCTGTTCATCAACCTGCTGCACATGCGCGAAATCACCGCGGCCAAGCTCAAGCAGCTGTTCCTCGATGCCTTCGAGCACAGCCTGCGTTCCGGCAGCGTCGACTACATCGCCGCGTGTGAAGAAGCGTTCCGCGATGTACGACGCATGGAGCAGGACTACAACTCGCTGGTCGCCGCCGGCCCCTTGGTCGAAGCCTTGGCCAACGGTGTGAAGCAACGCGACATCCTGCGCGGCAAACTGCACCGGATCTCACCGCTGCTCGACTCCTTGCTCGGCACCTGGTCGGACTATGCCAGTGCGCGCAAGGAAGAGCTGACCATTCAGGCCGAACACTACCGCAATGAGCAGGACGCCCTGCAAAACGACCAGCGCGGCGGTACTCAGGAACTGATGCGCCTGGAGCGGGAAATCACCGGCATCCAGCGTTGGCTCGGCGAATTGTCGGTGCTCAAGCATCGCTTTGCCCTGGTCGATGATGTCAAGGTGCTGGAACAGCAGTTGCTGGCCGCCAAGGACGCTCACGATGAACTGGCCGGTGCGCTGGCACAGTCCCGCCAGTTCAGCGCCGAAGACCTGGACGAGCGCCTGCGCGACCTGGAGAAACGCCTGAAGTCGGTCAAGCAGCAGCTCGATCACGCCGACAACAACAGCTACGCCCGTCTGCGTGAAGAATTCTCGCAGCAAGACGTCGAACGCCTGATGCGCCTGTTCAACAGCGCACTGTTCAGCCTGCCGCTGGGTGAACACGGCATCACCCTCGACGACGACGGCGAG
>LNAP01010197.1_pt1 | contig 14760 bp, 13 predicted proteins | sample 602601 | NCBI WGS metagenome assembly LNAP01 (sample SAMN02440304, study PRJNA202911) | soil metagenome | biome: Subtropical and temperate rainforests or woodlands; isolation source: soil samples (1 kg each in a 20% v/v slurry with milli Q water) were... ...
CCGAGCACCGACGCCGACGCGCTGATCCCTATCCATCCCGGAGCTGCTACGTACTACAACGGAAACCAGCAGAGCTTTCTCGATAAGTATGACGACAAGCTGTACTATGGGTCATTGCTGCTGGGATCGTTGATCTCGATCATTGTTGCAGCTTGGCGCTTCGCAGGTTCTGGGAATACCCCGCAAAGCATGCTCGAACCGCTCTATGAGTTTGGCAACGAGATCAAGGGTGCCAAGAGCGAAGCCCAACTGGAAGAAATAGAAAAGCGTATCGACGATATCCTGAAGTCTGAACTCGCCAGGAACGCGAATGGCGAGGGGGCCGACAGCCCCGCTATGGCCGCGCTAAGTCTGATCGCCCACAGGCTTCAATACTTGATGAGCCATCGCCGGACCATGCTGCGAAAATTAAATTAAGTGCACAGGGATACGACAACTCCGCGGCTCCCGTGGTGGAGCTGCCTAGCTGCTCACTTGTTCACCGTCCGCCGCGTCGGCGTCACGGTGCTGGTCGGCGCCATCGGTGAGATCGAGAACGTCACCCAGGTATTCCATCCGGATGGCCGGTTCTCGGCGGCGAATTCGCCATATCCTTTCAGGTTGAGATATCCCTGCATGTCTCCAACCGGAAACAGAAACCCGATTTGCGGTCCAATTCCGGCAACGCGGGACCGGAATCCGCCAAGGATGGGGTGTTGACCGAAGTCGTCGGTGATCTGCTGATAGGCGTATCCGACAAACCCGACGAAAACCTGCTTCGAGAGGAATTGGGAGACGCCCCAGTCAAGGTGGAAATCGATGCCGTTCTGATACTGGGTGTCCTGGTTCTTGAAGTTGTAGGTAAAGCCCGCGACGGCCGAAAACTCTTGTCCTGCCGCTGGATTGAAAAAGGTGTAGCCGCCGCCACCGTCGATCGCGGCGTGACCGATGCCGAGATTGGAGAGGCGGCTGGGATCGTAGGCGCCAACCGGAATGTCTCCGGTCACGTAGGTCATGAAATTATGCACGCCGGCGTTCCACTTCAGTGTGGCCTGTGGATACAGGTCCCCAACCGACGTAAGCGAATCGGAGATGCTTCCCGTCCGGGTCGTCACAAGGGGTCCAACTGCTGTCGTGAGCGTACCGTCGATGCCGGTGCTGGCTCGACCGAACAGGCCGGTAACACCTATGGCCAGTTGTCCACCCAGCACGGGTGTAGCGAACGTGTATGTCGGGTTAAGCAGCACGAGGTCGGCCTGGGCATTGAGACTTGCATTCAGGCTGACGTTGACGTTTGCGGGTATCCTTCCGATCTGGATCTGCTTCGCGGCCGCCACGCCTCCGGATGCTCCGACTGAGGTATGATAGTAGACTTCGGCCCAAGACCAGCCCGGCACCTGGGGAGTGGCAGCCAGACTGCCGAACCGCCCAGGCAGCCAGTATGACACGCCGCTTTCGTCCGCATAGGCCGCGCCAGACAGCGAGCCAAATAGCAATATGGCCAGGCCTGCGGAGTGTGCTAGCCGATGGGTGGACGCCTGCTCGGCGATACAGCCCGTCATCTGCATGTTATCCTCAATATCACCGTGCCCAAGGTCGCAATTGAGCATCCGACTGCTGGCAATGACTATGCAAAATCGGTCGTCCATCCACCTCGGTTTCTGACTGTGGCTCTAATGTCACGCTCAGGTTGTCGCGGCTTGTGCGCTAAAGGTGCGCCGCGCGAATTCTCACATATAAGATTCGACGCAGTCTTTGTGATCGGCGGTCCGGACCAAGTGCGCGCTTGCACTCGATGCGCGTTGCAGCGTTTGGGAGGGGCTTTCGCCAAACGCTCTTCGGTACTCAACCGAGAAGCGTCCCAATTCCAGGAACCCAAACCCGGTTGCAATTTCTGTCACAGTCGAGAGATCGCTGTCTGTGTCCATCAGCGCGCGTCTTGCCTGTGACAATCGCAGCATTCGAAGATGCCGGCAGGGCGGAAGACCACGGACCCTGCGAAATGCCTTGCGAAGCCTCCACTCGCTCACCGAAAGAGCGGCGCAAAGAGCCGAGATCTGGAGGGGCTGGTCAACTTCGGCGAGCGCCAGGACCTCAGCCCGTTCAACGAGGTCTCGACAGGGGCTAACGGGGTGGGCACTGAGAATTTGCGTCCCCATAATGTCAGACAGATGAATTTTCATCGTGGCCCCGCGTATCGCTAGAACACGGCAGAAAGGTCTGCCCGGCGCCAAAACACCACAGCTTGATATCCCCGCATATTGTCCTTGAGGGCAACGTGGGGTGGCATCGCTGCCTTTTTCACTCCCGCTGGCCTTGTCCTGCCCCATTCTGGATCAAGCATTCCAAGACCAATGAAACTGGTGCGATAGGGGCCGAGGGTCAAGGGAGATATACCTGGGCCGCCCGCGTTTCGATCGGGGGCCGGCGCAGCACTGTCGCCAGCCTGGTACCACGGGTTTGCCAGACATTCGTCGAACGTGCGGACGCCGAGGCTTGGCATCGCTGATAGAGCATCCTCATCTTATTCCGGTTCATATCCGGCGGCTTTGAAGTACTGCTGACATCGGCCATGTGACCATCGTCAAGCAAACGAGGCCGCTTTCGCGGCCTCGCCCTGCGTTTCCGAGTACGTTAGCCTTAGCTCACCTTAACCACCTGCGGCGGCTTCCAGCTCCCATCAATAATCGAAGGCGAAGTCTCCGAGGGATAGTACATCCGCATCATGAGAATGAAGTCGCCTCTCGGAGCGGGCAGCCAATTCGACTCCTTGTCGGCGCCTGGTGATTCGCTCTGGAAGTAGAGCGTTATTGAGCCGTCAGCGTTGGCCTTCAGGTTGTCTCGGGCACTGACGGTGAACTTGTTCAGGGGGTTGGGGGTGAACCACCAGCCCTTGTCGATCATGTACATCGTGATTGACCAGAAGCCCTTGACGGGGGGCGTCTCGCCCTTTGCAAAGGTCACGGTATACTTGTTTGCGCCTGTCAGTTTTTGGCCCGAAGAATCGACTTCCGTGAAGGGATAGACCGCGTCTTTTTCCTGGTTCGCAGGCCAGCCAAACGCAGCAACCGTCGCACGTTTCAAGTAGTCGCCGGGGCCATAAGTGCCGAGCCCCTTCGAGATCGCCCACCCGTTCACGACAGAGCCCAAGTTGTTCCTGTTGGCCTCGATCTTCTTGAGCGCCGTCTGCGGGATGTCCTTCAGCGCAGCCTGGACTGCTGGGTCGAGCTTGCTCAGTTCGAACGTCTTGCCGGGCTCAACTCCGATTTTGGCCATGGGGGTGAGCATTGGCCCGTCTGTCGGGGCCGGTGGTGCATCCCCCGCCATCAGCTTAGCCAGAAGATTGAAATAGCCTTCGGTTCCCATGGCGAGAATGACCGATTGGGGGTCATCAGTCATGCTGAAGCCGGGGTTTGGATTCACCGGCGCGGCCACGGGAGTGTACGGCTTGCCCCACGCGGACAGCGGCGTGATCTTGTACTGTGCCTGCAACGCATTGACAGTTTTGTAATCCTGTTCGGTCCCATCGGCGTAGGTGCGTCCGGCAATGATCATGTAGCGCGTCGCAATCGGAAAGTGCTTCATCCCTGCTGGAACTTCGCCTTTCCATCCCGGCGCGGTGAACAGGTAATTCGCCGCCTTTCCATCAGCCGTACGCGGGCTCGGCGATCGCTCTGAGTCCGACATCCAAAGGTCAACAACCTCGAAGATATGGTAGCGGTTACCCATGTCGGGGTGACTGAACACTTGCGGTTCGGTAAGGTCGAGCCATGCAAATGAATAGAGGGTGTCGGCGTTAGGCGCTGAAATGAGGCGAAAGTCGGCGGGGGGATACTTCTCGACGTTACCGAACTGGCCGAGCGGCGCCTTTATCCCTTCCGGCTTGGCACGGTTAGTGCTCTGCACGCGCGTGACCTCGGTCGTGATGAGCGAATAGCCGTAGACGTAGGCATCCTCAGCAATTTGCCGCGCTTCCGATGGCGAGATCGATTGGGCTTTTGCAGGCATCGGCATGGAAATGCCAGCGGCCACACCAATGCTCAATCCGCCTAAAGTAACGGCACGACGGGTAATCTTCATCGGTTCTCTCCAATTCGATTGTTGATTCCACGAGGCGGCGTCACGATAGGAGGCCGATTGCGTACTGCCTATGCAATATCGGCAACCGTCGCCTTGAGAACCTACTTGGTGACCATCCAGCTTGATTGATCCGGCCCGCTATTTTCAGCACCGTCGGATTCTGCATAGCCTCTACCGATGACGTTGCGCATACTTACTGCTGGTTCGTTGGTTCTCGGTGGCGTTTCGATAAGCGCGAACGCTATTCCGCTATTGAGCCATCATCCAGCGCTTCAGGATGCCGTTTCGCTTCGAGCAGAACCCGTCGCCGTACGGCGAAGCGCCGTGGTCGTCCATGGTCCGCAGGGCGGGATGGTCGCCCGCCGTACGACAGTCGTTCGTCCCGGTGTTCGTCCGGTGCATCCAATTGCGCGTCCAGGAGTTCGCCCGGTTGGGCGTCCTTGGGTCCGCCCGGTATAATTGGCGACCCGGTGGCGCCATCACCGCCGGTGCGGCAATCGGCTTGTCGCCGCCGCATCCGTCGGCGCATATGCCGGAGTTGCTCCAGGCCCGAACTATTGCTGGTACTACACCGATGCCAGCCGTACCAAAGGCGTCTGGGATGTATGTCCGTGAGATGGCGGGAATTCGTTTCGTCGCGAAGAAGATGATTCGTCTCGCGATGGTGGTCTGGCGAGACTACTCGAAAATTCCTATCGGGGATCTTCGGCATTCGTCGCGGCCGACGGCGCCAAAAGTCCGATCCTCTCCGCGACGGAGACGGCCTCCGCAAACGTCTGAACCCGCAGCTTTTCCATCACCATATGCCGATGCGCTTTGATGGTTCGCTCGGAGGTGCCGAGCTCAAAGGCAATCTGCTTGTTCATTTTGCCACGAACCATCAGCACAAAGACCTCGCGTTCCCGGGGCGTCAGGGTCGCTATCAGGGATCTGAGCAAATCGATCCGATCCTGTTGCTGCTTCGTTGCCGCAAAATTGGCGAGCGCGCGACCTATCGCGTCGAGCAAGGTCTCTTTGGCTACGGGTTTCAGCAGGAAATCTTCGGCGCCGGCCTTGATCGCTCTTACGCTGGTGGGAACGTCACCGCGGCCCGACATGAAGACGATCGGCCAACGCATTGACAGTTTCGCGAGTTCTTCCTGGAGCTGTAACCCATTAACCGACGGCATGTTCACGTCGAGCAGGATGCAACCCGGTTTGGCATCCTCAATTGAACGCAGAAAGCAACTCGCGGAATCATAGTCCGCCACCGCATAGCCCGCGATTTCTAGCAAGCGCGAGAGCGCACCGCGAAACGATGTGTCGTCGTCAACGATATGAATTACAGGCGCCGCCATCATTCCAGCACTAATCTTCCACTCTGCGTAGGCCCCATTGGACAACATCAGCCGCGGGCAAGCTGAAGCCATTCAAGCGTTGGGTTGTCGGGAGATTAACCGGGGCGCGCCGAAGCGGTCAACGCGGAGGCTCGGCCGCCGTGCGGCGGCACCAATATGCAGTTGCACCAAGGCGTCCTTACCAAGATACCTTTATTGCCGCATTGGTCAGAGGTAAGCGGTATACGAGCTGACCCAGACCAGAATAGACGCAAGCAGGCCAATAACGCCTGCATTTGCGGCGAACGCGGTGGCGCTTCCGGACATGCCCAGCCGAAGCGAGTCACGGCTCATTTCGTCCGGAATGGAGATCACCGCCGGGAAAGCCGACGCGCCGCCAATCGCATTGGTCCGCGCCAGCGTCCCGGATGCCGCAATCTGTCCCTGACCTATCCCTTTTGGAATTTCAATGATCTTGGCGTGATAGATTCGGCCTGGAACATTATCGAACACGATATTGACGGGGGCGCCAGCCTTGATGGTCTGAAAGCCGTTCTGCGAAAACATCCCGACAATTGCAATTTCATTTTCGACGATGAACGACATCACCGACCGCAATTGGGAGGCACGATCGCCCACCGTCAGGGCCACCGCCGTTGCGTAGCCGTCCGCAGGCGCGCGGATCGTGGTTTGCGTCAACTCCCAGACCGCGTTCTCCAGTTGCGCCTGCATTTGTGCAACGGTTGTGTTGACCCCGCCGATCTCCGAATCCAGGGCCAGCTTGGCACTTTGCTGGGTTGCCCTGGCGACATTGAGTTGTGCCCCAACCGTCTCGAACTGCACCTGGGTGTCCTGCTCCTTGAACTCGGTGTTGGATCCGCTGGCGTAGAGCTGCTGAATATCGTCCAGGCGCTTGGCGTTGTATTTGTACTGGGCCTCGAGCCCGGCAACGTTCGCGGTCGCCTGATCGTAATTTGCTTTCAATATTTGTGTCTGCTGTTTCGCGGCGGCCAGTGACGCCTGCAATTGTGCCACCTTGTACTGGAAGGGCGCCGGATCGAGTTGAAACAGGATATCACCCGACTTCACGGGGACGTTCGGCTTTACCGGGATGGCGATCACCTGACCGGTTACGTTCGGTGTCACTTCGATCACCCGGCCGGCGACGGTGACCTTTCCCGACGGTGTCAGATTATTGAACAGCGCGAGAAATATCGCGAGGATGAACGCGCCGATCAGTATCGAAATCGTCCCCGACAGCCAACCCCAGCGCACGAGTTTGAACCTGGAGAATACGGCCCACATCGCAGCTACATAAAGGCACAGGATAATGACCACGGTGGAGCCCCCCAGCGTTCGGGTACAAGATCGCCATTAGCCGGGAATCGATCAACGCGCGCTATGCAAAATCGGCGCGGCTAAAATCTCCGTACCAAACGGTCGCCGTGCTGGTTTTTGCATAGTCGATGCAGCGTGACTTCTCCATGGTGGCCGGCGAGCGAGACCATTCGCCGGAATCATCGTGACCGTTTTTGCATAGCCAACCCATCGCGCAGGGCGCCTAACATTTACCTGCTACCCAAATTCGCTTGACCGCAAGCTGCGAACCAGAAGGAATTGCTCTGATGTTTACGAAGCGAGATTTACTTCGCTCCACCGCGGCTATCGCCGCGCTCGCCGTCACCACGGCGAAGTACAGCCCGGCAATTGCGCAGAACAAAGCCGATTGGCCCAGGCTGTTAGAGGCCAAGGATATTGCCGAAGAAGGCTTCATCTATGGCTTGCCGCTCGTGATGTTCTATGCGGTCATGCAAGAGTTTGCCGTGGACAAGAACTCCGGGCAGTTCAAAGCGCCGTTCAACGAAATCAACAGCCTGCACCACGTCGCCACGCCAGAGGATACGGCAGTCATCACGCCGAACAGCGACACCCCTTACTCGTTCATCTGGTGAACCGATGGTTATCTCGGTGCCGATGATCGAAAAGGATCGCTACTACGCGGTCCAGCTGATCGACGGCAACACCTACAATTTTGGCTACATCGGCACCCGCGCCACGGGGACCGAGCCGGGCGACTATCTGGTGGTCGGCCCCGACTGGAAACGTGAAACGCCGCCCGGGATCAAGAAGGTCTTCCGATCGACGACGCCGTTCCCGCTCGCGCTTATCCGCACTCAACTCTTTAACCCCGGCGACATATCGAACGTCGAAAAAGTCCAGGCCGGCTACAAGGCCCAGCCGCTTTCCGCCTTCCTTAAGCAACCGGCGCCACCCGCCGCGCCGAAGATCGATTTCGTTCCTGCCACCACTGCGGGGATCAAGGATAACTTCTTCCAGTATCTGGACGCAGCCCTGCAATTCGTCCCTGAGACGCCGAGGGACAAGGCGATTCGCGCGAAACTTGCGAGGATTGGCATCGGTCCCGGCAAGACCTTCGTGTTCAAGGATCTATCGCTCGAACATAAAGCCGAAATCCTGGTGGGGATGAAGCAGGGTGACGACAAGGTCGACAAATGGCTGGCCGGCGGAAACAAAAATATCAACGGCTGGAACGTCGGCTCGTTCTTTGGCGACGAGGCCTTCTACAACAGCGATTGGGTGATGCGGGCCGGGGCTGCAAAGGGCGGTCTCCTGGGCAACGATGCCGTGGAAGCGATGTACCCCTATACCCGAACGGACGCGACCGGTGAGCCGCTCGACGGCAGCAAGCACAAGTACACAATCACATTCCCGCCCGGCCAATTGCCACCAGTGAATGCGTTTTGGTCCGTTACGATGTACGACGGCAAGAGCCAGCTCCTGGTCAAGAACCCGATCAATCGCTACCTCATCAACTCTCCGATGTTGTCGGCGATGAAAAAGGACGCAGACGGCTCGCTGACGCTGTACATTCAAAAAGACAGCCCCGGCGCGGACAAGGAAGCAAATTGGCTTCCGGCGCCGGACGACAAAATCTATCTCGTGATGCGCCTATACTGGCCGAAGCCAACACCGCCATCGATCCTGCCGGCGGGCAAAGGGACATGGGAGCCGCCCGGCATCAAGCGGGTTTGATGGCACTTGGACCAATCATGCTACCTGGAAAATTACTTGAGCGCTGGAACTCGTGCCGACCTCGTTTTGGTCGACGCGAGTTCGGGCGTGATTCACAGGTTTTGAAGCAGCAAGCGAGGAGTATAGTGAGGCGATTACCACAGAGCGTGAGTTCTTATTTTCCGGGCCGGGCAAATTGCTGTTTTCGACGGTCAGATCCTTTCAGCCTCTGGGCCAATTCGGGTAACCTGAGCGTTGGATTCATTGTTGTCGGCCCGCAGTCCATTGGAGTGCCGCCTCGTACGCTACTTGGTGGGACAAGCTCGCAGCCAACTCTGGCGTTCCTCAAACTCGCACAATCAAAAGCCGGCTGCGCGTGATGAGTCCACGCTCTAGCTCAAGCACCAGTCATGAAAATCGCTGTGGTTCGGCAACGCGGAGATTTGCATGCCGCTGGCATATCGAACCTGTCGATACGCTGACAAGCCCATGTCGGATTTCGAATGTGTCGTCCTGTACTGAGGCGACTCGCTTCATGTTTTCCGGTCGGTTCGTTTTTGCATAGTCGATGCTTCATCGGACACCCATAGTGCGGTTAGCGCGACCGACCGCAGATGACATTAGCGATAACCCGAATCCCAACAGGAGAAGCAGACATGACGAGTGCAAGATTTGTTCAGATGGCCGGGCTGCTCGCGGTGACGGCGATACTGGGCAGCATGGCAACGGCTAGTGCTCAAACCGCACAGGCGCCGCCCGCGTTGAAAACGATTGGTACGCCGGCCGCCGCAGCCAAGCCTGAGATCGTCCCCTCGCTATTCGTGCTCAATTCCCGTGCGGCGACCTTGCAGGGCGAGACGCTGGTGCTGACAGGCATTGCCCCGAACTCCATCATATTTGCCGACCGCCCGGTGCGATCCGCTGGCCATCAGCCCACCGCCGACGTCATCGCGGAATGGGGGTCGGGCGACGACAGCTTTACCAAGAATCCCCCGAACGCGACCTTGTCCGTGTTCGGCAAGGATGGCGCGGTGAAGGATGCAGTCGTGGTGCTGAAGAATCCGAAGCTCGAGGGCGACAAACTGACGTTTACAGTTCAGACCCTCGAAGGGGATATCATCGGCGCGGACGGTGGGGCGGCGCTGTTCATTGACATCATCGGCCGGCCATTCACACCGATGTCGTTTGCCGGCGTCGCAAGGCGTTCGGCATTCCGGGGCGCGATGTATGCCGGCGCCGTTGGTACCGCCGCGTATGCTGCGCCATATCCGTACGTGCGGCCTGTGTGCGGCTATTATCCCTATCCGCCTTGCTACTGAAGCGAACGAGAAGGCGGGGAAGTGCGTGCTTCCCCGCTTTCAATCGATAGGTCGCTTTTGATCCACGATCTGACATTTAGAAGTCAGCCCTAAAGGAGATTGTAATGAACATCACCCGTCGCAACCTCACCATTGGCGGTATAAGCCTGCTCGCTGGCAGCTCCATGAGCACATTAGGCCGCGCCGAGTTTGGCGCCTTCCTCGGCATTGGCGAAGGAATCGAGGATTTCGCACTCGCCACCGATGCGTACATCTTCGGCTATCCGCTGGTGACGATGGAGATGACGCGAAGGGTCATTACCAACGTCGCAGCACCGGCAGGGTCGCGGGCGCCGATGGGCCAGATCATCAAGCTGCGCCAGTACCCTGACGCGTCGTACCGGGACGTGACGGCGCCCAATGCTGACACGCTCTACACCAGTGCGTTTTTCGACGTCGGCAAGGAGCCGTGGGTGCTGAGCATTCCCGATATGAAAGGCCGTTATGCCTTGTTTCCGATGCTGGACGGCTGGACCGACGTGTTCCAGGTGCCGGGCAAGCGGACCACCGGCACTGCGGCGCAGACCTATGCAATCACGGGTCCGGGATGGAAGGGCGGCTTGCCGGCAGGCGTGAAGGAGTTGAAGTCTCCGACCGCCATCGTGTGGTTGCTCGGCCGCATCTATTGCACCGGCACGCCGGAAGATTATGCCGAAGTGCACAAGTTGCAGGACGAGTTCAAGCTTGTGCCGCTGAGTTCTTATGGCAAGCCTTATACACCGCCAGCCGGCACGGTCGATCCGTCCCAAGACATGAAGACGGCGGTGCGCGAACAGGTCAACCGCATGGATGCGGTGGCCTTTTTCACGCTGCTCTGCAAGCTCATGAAGGACAATCCACCGGCCGCCGCGGATGCGCCGCAGCTCGCCAAATTCGCCAGGATCGGGATCGTGCCGGGCCAGGATTTCGATGCGAGCAAACTGAAGGCGGATTTCGTCAAGCGAGTTCCGGAAATCGGATTCGACCGGATCATGCTCCAGTTCAAGATCAACAAGGACATGAAGGACGAGCAAGGCTGGGGATTTACGACCAAGACCGGCCTGTACGGCACCGATTATCTGATGCGGGCGCTTCTCACCGCGATCGGGCTCGGCGCCAACCGGCCGCAGGATGCGGTCTATCCGACCTCGCAGAAGGATGGCGAAGGCAAGAAATACAGCGGCACGAATAAATATGTCATGCGCTTCGCCAAGGGGCAGTTGCCGCCGGCCCTCGGTTTCTGGTCTCTGACGATGTACAACGCGGACTATTTTTTCGTGAGCAATCCGCTCAACCGCTATTCGATCAGCGCGCGGCAGAACCTGAAATCCAATCCGGACGGCTCGACCGATCTGTACATCCAGAACGAATCGCCCGGCAAAGACAAGGAATCCAATTGGCTTCCGGCTCCTCCCGGTGACTTCATTCTCATGCTGCGGATGTACTGGCCGAGTGAGAAGACCCCGTCGATCATCAATGGGTCCTGGAAGATTCCTCCGGTGAAGAAAGTCGCCTGAACCATTGATTGCGTCGGCGCTTCGGCGCCGGCGCGTTTGTTACAACCAGCACCAAATGGAGCGCAAAAATGTACAGGTCCCTGATTTTCGCAACGATGCTGTCTGCGGCGGCGATTCCAGTTGCCCGCGCCCAAGTCGATCTCAGCACCTATGCCGACGCCAACGGGTTCCTGAATGTCCAGAAATTGACATGCGCTCAACTCGCCGGGACCTGGCAAGGCGATGCCGACCGGCTGACGGCTTGGTATAGCGGCTGGTACAACGGACTCGCTCGCAAGCATTATATGGATATCGTCAAATCAAAAGAGGCGGAGCACGAGATCATCGTCTATTGCAAGGCGTCATCGAGGCGATCGCCGTCGTGTTCAAGGACATGCGGGCGAAGCTGGGGATTGAAATGAAGCCCTGAATCTGGCGGTTTGCCATTACGACAGCCTTGGCGCCCTTTGCCACAGCGGCGGATTTTGCATAGTGCCAAAAGGACATCGGTGCAGACTGCTGTTTGCAAGCCGCGCGCTGGAGCTAATCCGATCGCGGTCCGTCTGGGACTTGCTTTTCTTGCCGTGGGATAACTGCAAACGGCCAATGATCGTTTCGTCATGCGCACCATAGCTGTCATCGATGACAATCCCAGCATGCTGCAAGGTCTAAACCGCCTTCTGTCGGCCCATGGCTTCCGCGTCCGGACGTTTGCATCGGCGGAGGCTTTTTTGGAGGCCTATGTCGAGTGTGAAGCGGATTGTTTGCTCCTGGACATTCACCTTGGCGGAATCTCAGGCATCCACCTGCAGCGGCAATTGATCTCGTCGGGTAGGGAATTACCTGTCATTATGATGACTGCCATCGATGATGAAGTTACCCGGCAAGAGGCGTTCGACGCGGGCTGCGTTGCGTATTTGAAGAAGCCGTTTTTGTCAAAACTTCTCATCGATGCCATCGGCAGGATTCCCTGAGGAAGGCAACCCAATTCCTTAACGATTGCAGGGAATTGTCGCGGAAGTTGAATTGTTTTCCCAGATGCTGGGCAAGTCGAGTACCATTGGGCTACCCAGTCATGTTGTGACATCCCGCGTAAACGGCCGCCCTACCGCATGATACCTCGAACACTTTTCATCTCGATCGTTCTTGTCCTGGCGATGACCAATGCGGCGTTTTCCCAGCCGAAGCGGGTGCTGATTGTTCATTCCGTAGGTCGCGATTTTTCGCCGTGGAATGACTACGCACAAAAGATCCGCGAGGAGTTGAGGCTTCAGTCGAAGGATCCCATCGATATCTTCGAGGCCTCTCTGTCGACGGCCCGCTTCCCCGACGGGAACGAGGACGCCTTTGTCAACTATTTGAATGCGGTGTTTTCCGAGCGCAAGCTCGACCTGATCATGACGATTGGCGGTCCCGCGGCCCGATTCTTTCAGCAAAACCGTCAGCGGATTTTTCCGTCGATCCCAACCTTGTACGCGGCCCTCGAGCAGCGAATTTCTCCAAACGCACCGGCGACCGACGCGATGGTGTCCGTGTCTATCGACGTATTCGGAACCGTCGACCAGATCCTGAAGCTGGTTCCGGAGACGACCAAGGTTTTCATCGTGCACGGGAACTCTCCGATCGAGAAGCAATGGCTGGTGGAGTTTCGCAAGCTGCTCCAACCGCTCACGAGCCGGGTCGAGATCACTTATTCAAATGAAATGTCGCTGGAAGAAATACTCAAGCAGGTGGCTGTGCTGCCACCCCGGACTATCATCGTCTACGCGCAGATGCTGGTGGACGCGGCCGGCGTCGTGCACGAAGGCGGTCGAGCCCTGGAGCGGATTCACGCGGTCGCCAACGCCCCCATCTTTTCAGAACAGGACACGTTCTTTGGCCGAGGGATTGTCGGCGGTCGGATGACGAACATAACCGACGTTAGTCGGCAGACCGCTGCAGTTGCCGTCCGCATTCTGGGCGGGGAGTCGCCGGGCAGCATCAAGACGCCTCCTATTCCAGCGGCATCGCCCAAATACGATTGGAGGGAGCTGAAGCGCTGGAGTATCAGTGAAAGCCAGTTGCCGCCAGGCAGCGAAGTTGTTTTTCGTGTGCCCAGCCTCTGGGAGCAGTATCGACCGCAACTGACGGCTGTTATGGCGGCCATCCTGCTGCAGGCCGGTGTCATTGCATTGCTGCTCGTCGAGCGGCGGCGACGTCTTGTCGCCCAGGCGGAGGCGACCAGTCGCCGTCAAGAGGTCGTCCGTCTGAATCGGGTCACGACCGCAAGCGTTCTGTCGTCCTCGATCGCTCATGAACTCAATCAGCCGCTCGGAGCTATCTTGAGCAATACCGAGGCCGCGCAGATGTTACTCAAGGCTCATCCACTCGACGTGGCTCAGCTCGGCGAAATCCTTTCCGATATCGTTCGGGATGAGCAACGTGCGAGCGAGATCATCAGCGGTCTGCGGAATTTGCTCAACAACAGAACGGAAGCCGATCTGCAGACGCTCGATTTGAACGACACCGTGCGCGACGTCGTCAAGATCGTGTCTCCCGAAGTCACAAGGCGGGGAGTGATTTTACGTACCATTCTTGCCACGGAGCCATTAAGGGTGCGCTGCAATCCGATTCATCTGCAGCAAGTCATCATCAACCTCGTGATGAACGGCGTTGACGCGATGGAAGAGGTGGCCAACCCGCATACTCTGACGATCCAAACAAATCTTGCTGATACCGGCGACGTCGAGGCCAGAATATCCGACTCTGGCCCGGGTATCCCCAACGACAAGCTAGCCAGCATCTTCAATGCGTTCGTCACGACGAAGCCGCAAGGGACGGGGCTGGGACTCCCAATCGCGCGGACGATCCTCGAAAGCTACGGCGGCGAGCTCTGGGCTGAGAACCGCACCCGCGGGGCGGTATTCTCCTTTAAGCTTCCGCTGGCCAAAGCTTAGGTAAAAATGAGCGGTCACATTCGTCGCGCGCGGTTAAGCCACTGGATCGCTGGTGAGAGCTGCCAGACGGTCTGACCTTCTCCAAGGCCGGCATGTAGATGTTCCCGGCCGTAGCCGAAACGGTGGGTTTGGTCTAGGAAGATCGAAAATGTATTATCTTTCAACGAAGATTAACTGACTCCCTCTCCGCACCGCACTTTTCTCCCTTGTATTCGATCGTTCGAATCGACGGCAAAACAGATGAGGGGTGCGACAAAGGCCGTTGCCGTTAGTTACGCGACGTCACCCGTAGTCACCGCGCAAACCGTAGCCTCCGAGATGGGGCGGAGGACAGATTTCGCGATGAAGAATGTGGGGGTAAGCTCAAGCCGCCCGACTGCATCTTCTGTACGCCTCCGAGGAAGGCCGCCTTGCGAAGCAGGCGTAGCTGATTGACCTTATGGATATGCATAAGGACAATCATCAAGTCATCGGCCTGGAAGTAGTCAACACCGGCCGGCGACGTCGGTGGACGAACGAAGCGAAGCTCCGGATTGTGGAGGAGAGCCATTCCAGCCCACGGCAGGCCTCGGCGACAGCGCGG
>LNAP01003603.1_pt1 | contig 14759 bp, 17 predicted proteins | sample 602601 | NCBI WGS metagenome assembly LNAP01 (sample SAMN02440304, study PRJNA202911) | soil metagenome | biome: Subtropical and temperate rainforests or woodlands; isolation source: soil samples (1 kg each in a 20% v/v slurry with milli Q water) were... ...
CCAGCGATTCACCCCAGGGCGAAAGCTTGTTGGCAAGCCAGGCGACCCCGACCGCGGGATGGCCCTGGACGCCAGCGGCCAGGCCGGTTTCCTCGACGACGCCGTTCTGCCGCAGCACGGCGCCGCACCAGGGCAGGTCCAGCGTGGTCGGTGCCGCGTGGCCGGCACCCACGACGATGCCGGCGTTGGCGGCGTTGTCGCTGATGGTGTCGAACACCTTGCGCATCGCCTTGGTGTGCCGGTCGAACTGTTCGATGCGGGCGTCGATGATCTCGATGGCCGGCGTCACATAGTCGGTGGCGGCCAGCACATCGTCCACGGTGATCTGGCGGCCGCCCTCCAGGCCGGGGCCGCGCAGCGGCGCCTTCAGCACGAAGGCCAGTTCTACCTCCACCCGGGGAGCGATGAAATCGGCTGTGGGAATGTCCAGCACCTCGCCCGGCGTGCAGGTGTAGAGCATGTTGTCGAGCAGCGTGCCGTAGTCCGGTTCGTCGATCTGGCTGGCCATCTGCATGGCGCGCGAGGTAAGGCCGATCTTGTGGCCGATCACCTGGCGGCCCGCCGCGCGCTGCAGCGCGACCCAGGCGCGCGAAACGCGGTAGCCATCGGCGATGTCCATGCCGGGGAAACGGCGGGAGAAGTGCTCGAGCTGCTCGCGGGTCTTCTGGCTCTGGTCCAGTTCGCGGGCGAGTTGGTCTATCAGGTCTTGGGAAAACATCGGGCGTGTCCTTGTTCGTGTGGAGGCCTGCCGGCGTCAAGCTGGCCCGAGAAGCGTAGGTGCGCGTCTCAGCGGTTGAAAAGTGGGTGCAGCGTGCTGTGCTTGCCGTCGTACACCTGCCCTGGGCTTTCGTCGATCTGCAGCGTGATGCCGATCAACGCGTGATCGAAGACCGGTGCCATGTGCTCCTTCACCCGCGCGAGCAGGCGGTCGCCAGTGTCCTTTTTCACCTGGCCGCTGCGGCCCGAGCCCATGCGCAGGTTCAGGTACATGAAGCCATAGTCGCCGCGGCCGTCGGCGACGGCGTGGTGCGCGGCGGGAAAGGCCAGCACGCGCGTGCCGCCGGTGGGGAACACCTGCTTGCCGTCCTCATCGAGGATGGTCAGCATCTCGTCGGCGAGCACGCGGCACAGGCGCGAGAGGTCGGTCTTCGCCTCGATGTTGGGCGTGTAGAGGATCACAAGGTGCGGCACGGCGGACAGCCCTTACAGGCGCTGGTTGATGTTGGAGTAGCCCTCGGCCGACGAGGCCTGGGCGGCCGGAATGGCCGAACCATCCTGCGGCGTCACCGGGAACACCACGTTGATCTGTCCGGTGCCAGAGGCGCCGAAGTACGGCGTGACGACCTCTGCCTTGCCATCGTAGGCCGACCAGCCCAGCGCCCCCATCAGCATAGCCGTGTCATGCATGAAGCCTTCCCCATGCCCTTTGGCTGCGTACTCTGGCAGCATGCCGCAGAAGGTCTTCCAGTCCCCCTCTTGCCAGAGGCGGATGACCTCGCGGTCCAGGGTTTCCAGGAAGGGGCTCCAGATCTTGAAGCCGTACTCCGGCGCCAGCCCGTTCTGGGCGAAGCGGTGCGACAGCGATCCGCTGGCGAGGATGGCGACCGTGCCGTCGTAGTGGTCCTCGATCGCACGGCGCATGGCCCAGCCGAGGCGCGCGCTGTCGTTCAGGTAGTGGACCTGGCACAGGGCCGACACCGACACGACCTTGAAATGCTGGTCGGCATTCATGTAGCGCATGGGCACCAGCGTGCCGTACTCGGGATTGAGCGTGGTGGCGTCGTGGGCCAGCGTCTCCACGCCCCGGTCGTTGCAGGCCTGGGCCAGCAGCTTGCCCAGGCCGGGATTGCCAGGGAACTCGAACTCCAGGTTGCTGATGAAGTGCGGCAGTTCGTTGCTGGTGTACAGCCCCTTGAAGTGCGGAGCGCAGTTGATGTGGTAGTTGGCGTTGACCAGCCAGTGGGTGTCGAACACGACGATGGTGTCCACGCCCAGTTCACGGCAACGCCTGCCGATCTCGATGTGGCCATTGATCGCATCCTGCCGCGTGCCCTGGCGTGCGCCGGGCAGCTCGCTCAGGTACATGGACGGGACATGGGTGATTTTGGCGGCGAGCGCGAGTTTTCCCATGATTAAACTCCCCAGTGTGGAATGTGATGAGAGCCGAGCGAGACGGCCACGTTTTTCGGTTCGCAGAACACCTCGTAGCTCCAGGTGCCGCCTTCGCGGCCCGTGCCCGACGCCTTGGTGCCACCAAAGGGCTGGCGCAGGTCGCGCACGTTCTGGCTGTTGACGAAGCACATGCCAGCCTCGACCGCAGCGGCCACGCGGTGGGCCCGGCCGATGTTCTCGGTCCAGACGTAGCTGGAGAGGCCGTACTGGATGTCGTTGGCCAGCTCAATGGCATGCGCCTCGTCGCGGAACGGGATCAGGCAGGCCACGGGGCCGAAGATCTCGTCCTGGGCAATCTTCATGCGGTTGTCCACGTCGGCGAACACCGTGGGCCAGACGTAATTGCCCTTGGAGACGTGGCCGGGCAGTTCGGGGGCGTAGGACGGCCGGTCCAGACCGCCGCACAGCAGCGTGGCGCCCTCCTTCGGACCCAGCTCGATGTAGCTGCGCACCTTCGCCAGGTGCGCCTGGCTGATCATGGGCCCGACGATGGTGTTCTCGTCCAGCGGGTCACCCACCGTGATGCGCTTGGCGCGCGCCACGAACTTCGCGACGAAGTCCGCATAGATGCTCTGCTGCACCAGGATGCGGCTACCCGCCGTGCAGCGCTCGCCGTTGTTGCTGAAGATCATGAACACCGCCGCATCGAGCGCGCGTTCCAGGTCGGCGTCGTCGAAGATCACGAACGGGCTCTTGCCGCCCAGTTCCATGCTGAACTTCTTCAGCCCCGCGCTCTGCACGATGCGGTTGCCCGTGGCCGTGGAACCGGTGAAGCTGATGGCGCGCACGTCGGGATGGGCCACCAGCGGTTCACCGGCTTCCTTGCCGTAGCCGTGCACCAGGTTCAGCACGCCGGGCGGGATGCCGGCTTCGAGCGCCAGTTCGCCCAGGCGCGCGGCGGTCAGCGGCGACAGTTCGCTCATCTTGAGCACGGCGGTGTTGCCAAAGGCCAGGCACGGCGCGACCTTCCAGGTCGCGGTCATGAAGGGCACGTTCCAGGGGCTGATCAGCGCGCACACGCCCACCGGGTGGAACAGGGTGTAGTTCAGGTGCGTGGGCGTGGGGTAGGTGTGCCCATCCACGCGGGTGCACATCTCGGCGAAGTAGTAGAAGTTGTCGGCCGCGCGCGGCACGAGCTGCTTGCCGGTCTGCGAGATGGTCTGGCCGCAGTCGTTGGTCTCGGTCTGCGCGATCTCGGGCACGTTCTTGGCGATCAGATCGCCGAGCTTGCGGATCAGCTTCGCGCGCTCGGGCGCGGGCAGGCCAGCCCATTTGGGAAAGGCTTCCTTGGCCGCTGCCACGGCCGCGTTGACTTCCGCTTCGCCGCCGGAGGCGACTTCAGCCAGCACGCCTTGCGTGGCCGGGTTCACGGTTTCGAAATAGTCCTTGCCGGCGACGGATTTGCCGGCGATCAGGTGGTCGATTCTCATGGTAGTCCTTGGATAGTGTTCTGTAGGGCACCGAGGTGCTCGATCTCGGTCACGATGACGTCGCCCGGCTTGCAATCGACCACGCCATCGGGCGTGCCGGTCAGGATCAGGTCGCCGGGGTTCAACGTCATGAAACTGGAGAAATATTCGATCAGGAAGGGCACGTCGAAGATCATGTCCTTCGTGTTGCCGCTCTGGGTGACCTGACCGTTGACGGTAGTGCTCAGCGCCAAAGTCATCGGGTTGGGCACATCCTTCGCATCCACCTGCCACGGACCCAGCGGCGTCGCCCCGTCGCGGTTCTTCACCCGCAGGTTGGGCCGGTACCAGTTCTCCAGGTAGTCGCGGATGGCGTAGTCGTTGGCCACCGTATAGCCTGCGACGAAGTCGTAGGCATCGTCACGCTTGACCTTCCGGGCCGGCTTGCCGATGACGATGGTGAGTTCGCATTCGTAGTGCATGAACTGCACGTCGGCCGGGCGGTGGGTGAACTGTCGGTGGCCATTGAGCGAACGCTCGCCTTTCAGGAACACGAGCGGTTCCTCGGGCGCCTTGAATTCCAGCTCCTTGGCGTGGTCGGCATAGTTCAGGCCCAACGCAAGAATGGTGCGTGGACGCGCCACTGGCTCCAGCGGCGGCAGCCAGGTGACGGCGTCTTGAGCCACCCGTCGACCGTCGACCAACAGGAGTTGGCCATCAGACTCCAAGGCTTTGTGGGTCTCGCCCTGGTAGATGATGCGTGCGTGCTTCATGCAGCCTCCGCCACTAGGGTATTGGTGAGGGTGCCAAACGCGGGCATCGAGATGTCGATGCGGTCACCCACGTGAGCACGCGGCCGACCAACATCGCATCCCAGCATCAACACGTCACCCGGGCCCAGCGTCATGAACTCGCTGACGTCCGCCAGCAGTTGCCTGGCCGGGCGCACCAACTGCGCGAAACGCACTGTCTGCTTCAGTTCGCCGTTGATGCGCACCTCCAATTCGAACGCGGCAGGGTCGCCTGCCTGCTCGGGCGATCGGACGTGCTCGCCGATGCCGAGGAAGCCGTCCAGGCACTTGAACTTTACCGGCGGCCGAAAGAAGCTCTCGTGCGGGATCGACAGGTCGTTCATCAGGACATAGCCAGCCACCTCTATGCCCGACTTCATCACCATCGCAACCGTGGCGCCCACCTCCACTTCGACCACGCGTGCAGGAACGGAAATGGCTGCGCCGTTCTCGCTCCAGGTGTTGGCCGGCTTCACATAGAGCACCGGTGCCGTGGGAGGCGCCTTGTAGGGCACCTCGTTCATCTTCACCCCGAGTGCTTCCAACTCTCCACGAAAGTTCAGCAAGGTGCCATATACGGTGGCTCGCGCCGCTGCGATCATGAGTTCTCCAATGCGATAAGTTCATCCAGCAGCTCATAGAGCTGCGCGAGTTTTTGTCTGCCCAACGACTTCTCCAGCTCCTGGTAATGCGCCTGGACGCCACCCGACAGCGTCTGCACCAGCTTCAACCCCTTTTCGGTGGCCTCGACCACTGAACAACGCTGATCATTGGGATCTCGCTCACGCCTCACCAGACCACTTTGCTCCATCCGCGTGAGCACGCCGGTGAGGCTGGGGCCGAGGATGAAGGCCTCGCGGGCCACGCGTCCTGTCTCCACCGCCCCGCGCTCGCCAAGGACCCGCAAGACCCGCCACTGTTGGTCCGATAGGCCCTGCGTGCGCAGGCCGGGGCGGGTGTGGGACATCACCGACTCCCGCGCCTGCAGCAGCAGAAGTGGGAGATTGCGGTGGCTGAATTGAGTAGGCATCAGTGCGGCGGTTGAGTTAGGAATATATTTAACATGTTAAATGAGTGCGCCAATGCCCGCAAGGTTGCCAAAATCAGTCGACCGTGGCGCCGGAAGCCTTGATCGCCTTGCCCCAGCGCTCGGTCTCCGTACGGATGTAAGCCTCCAGTGGCTTCGGCATCATTGAGCCGGGTTCGAAGCCGTCGGCAGCCAACCGCGCACGCAGTTCGCGTTGGTTCATCACCTTGGCAAGCGCGTCCGCGTACTTGGAAACGGTCTCTGGAGGCGTTCCAGCCGGCGCCACCAAGCTCTGCCACGCAATACCCTGGAAGTCGGCTGTTCCTGGCTGACCGGATTCGGCAATGGACGGAACATCCAGAAGCGTAGGCTGGCGCCGCGAGGAGGTCACGGACAGGGCACGCAGGCGACCTGCTCGCACATGAGGCAGCGCGGGAGGAATATCACTGAACATGACGTGGATCTGGCCGCCAAGCAAATCGGTCACTGCTGGTCCGCTACCCCGGTACGGAATGTGAGAGAGATTGGCTCCGGTGGCGGCCTTGAACATCTCCGCAACAAGGTGTTGCGGGCTGCCATTGCCAGCCGAACCGTAGCTCAAGCTGCCAGGCTTCACCTTAGACAGCGCAATCAATTCACCAATGGAATTCACCGGAACGGAGGGGTTCACCACCACCACCAACGGCACCGCCCCGATCATGCCGACCGGGACAAAGTCCTTGATGGGATCGTAGCTAATCTTACTGTGTCACAAACGTAGCCGAACGTTAACCGTGGCGCAATGTGGGCAATATCCCAAGGCGCGTACCAGTGTGACGCTCAACTCAAGACGCAACGTCCTGATCGAGTCCGGCACGTGTCGCTGCGCGCGCTGGACTCCCCCGAGGGATGTAATCCGGGGGAACGGCAGGCACTTGGCGTTCGACGAAGTTTTTTTTACCGTCGGCATCGCTGTCGGCTTTCAGCCGCTGCGCCATCAGGAAGCCGTAAGCCGCGATGCTCAGGCTGGCGTGGTGGTGAAAACCCCGCCAACCCCGTCCCTCATAGTGGCCCAGCCCCAGGTCCTGCTTGAGATCCTGGTAATCGCGCTCGATGCGCCAGCGCATGTGCGCGGCGCGTACCAGGTCGTTCAGTGCCGTGGTTTCGGGCAGCGTGGACAGGTAGTACTTCTCGGGCTCGGCCTGGTCTGCGGGCCACTCGATGAGCAGCCACTGCTGGGGCAGAAGACGCGCCTTGCCGACGTTGCCCCCGGCGCAGCGTACCCGCAGCGCCGCAAAGCGGCCCGTCAGGCGCTCGTTTGTGCCTTCGCGCCAACTGATGTTCTGAAATGTGCTGTCGGGCAAGGACTGCGCCAATGCCTTGACGCTCACCGGCTGTCTCTTGGCGGTGCGTCGTGGCATCACCGGTGGACGGCCCATGCCGCTGTAGGGCTTCGGTGGCAGGGGCTCCACTCCGGGTGGCCAGACCACCACGGCCGAGGTGATCCCGACCACGTAGGGCAAGCCCAGATCGGTCAGCCCCTGACGAAACGCGTAGTCGATCCCGTAGCCGGCGTCGGCCAGCACGCAGTGCCTGGGTGCTCCTTCAGAGAGCAGGCCCCGTAGCTGTTGCAGGGCAATGTGAGGCTTGGTCGCAAACTCGATATCTTCGGGAATCCCGGCCTTATGTCTGCGCTCGGCGTCCTCGGCCCAGTTGCGGGGCAAGTACAGCTGCCAGGCCACCGGCAAGCTGCCTTGTTCGCAGGCCAGCGAGACGCTGACGGCCACTTGGCAGTTGTCCTGCTTGCCCAGCACCCCGCAGTATTGACGTGTCACGCCCACCGAGTGGACGCCCTTCTTGGGAAAGCCCGTGTCATCGACGATCCACCAGCCTCCAGTGCTGAAGTCCATGTGCGGGACCACCCACTGCGCCACGCGATTGAGCAGTTGCTGGTCGCTCCATTTGGCCTTGGCGACAAAGTGATGCAGGGCTTGGTGCCGGGCGCTGGCGCGCAGTGGATCGACACGGGCGGCCATGGGCTCAATGCTCTTGCGCGACAGCGGCAGCATCAGACCGGTGCAATACCCGGTCAATCCCGTGTGACGGTCGGCATGACCCAGCCCTTCGGCCAAATGAGCCATGTAGAGATCAAACTCTTTGGATATGTCCATCGCACCCCCCATCACAGGGAAAAGATGGGCATATCATGCCTTACTTTTTATGACACAGTAAGACTAAGCCTCTTGTAAAGCCAGGGGTTGATGGCGAGCGTCGAGCTGGTGGCCACCAGCAGCGTGTTGCCATCGGCCGGCGCGCGCGCCACGAAGGACGCGCCAACGCCGCTGCCAGCGCCCGGCTTGTTGTCAACGATGATGGTGCGACCGAGCAGGGGCGCCATTTCCTTGGCCAGCATACGGCCAAGCATGTCGGTGGTGCCCCCCGCCGCATAGGGCACAACGATGGTGATCGCATTGTCGGACTGGGCTAGAAGCGGAATCGGCACGGCCACTGCAGCAGCCGTGCCCCCTATGCGCTTGAGCAATTGGCGTCGATTCATGGTTCCTGTCTCCTTCATTTGTTGCTATGAAAACCACGCACAAGATCAACCAGCGCCAGATGGCCTTCAGGTATGCGCTCACTTCGCCAGTCAACGTGCTGGTCCGTACACAACTGCACGAAAGCATGGCGAGATGGCCAAGCCATCCGCTGGGCCCTGGATACGTTGCGGTGGCCCTGGCGTATACGAGCGCAATCTGCGGTCGCACGCGCCAAGTCGTCACACAGACACTGTGGCGGGGTCGTAGTCCAGCAGGCCGCGATCCTGCGCCGTGCGCCGCTTCTTGCTCGGGTCCTGCAGGGTGAGACCTTCCTCGCGGGACGAGAGCTGGACGTGTGTGCCGCGGGGCCTACGCGCATCTTCATACCGCTTCAAAGCCTCGCTCACGGTCTCCGATGCAGCAAATGCTCGCCCCAGCAACAGGGCATCCTCGAGGGCCAGGCAGGCTCCCTGACCAAGGAACGGCGTCATCGGATGTGCGGCGTCGCCCAGCATCGTGACGCGGCCGACGGTCCAAGTCTTCAGCGGCTCGCGATCACGCAGCCCCCATTTGAACAAGTCGCCCGCCGGGATGTTGCGAATCAGTTCCAGGAGATCCGGCTCATAGCCGGCGTATGCCTGTGCGAACTCCTCGTTCGTCGCGGGGATCGCCCAACCTTCCGCCGCCCAAGCGTCGGACTGGACCAAACCCACCAGGTTCATGATCTTCCCGCCGCGCAGGGGATAGGTGAGCAGATAGCGCCCGGGTCCCGCGCTCATCACAGACACGCGGTTTCGGACACTCGCAGGCACCAGCGCGTCGGGAATCAGCGAACGGAAGGCAACTTGACCGTTGAATTTCGGCTCCTCTTCAGGAAACATGAACGACCGGACTGCCGATGCATTGCCGTCCGCCCCCACCAGCACATCGGCCTGGGTGGACGCGCCGTTGGCAAACTTGACCGTGACACCCGCGCCGTCCTGTGCAAGACTGACGAAATTGCAATCCGCATGCAGGCTGTCGGGGTCGTTAGCCAGCACAGCCTCCATCAGCACCGAGTGCAAGTCAGCACGGTGCACCCCAAGCGAGGCCAGGCCAGACTTTTGCTGGATATCTTCACTCGTGACTGCACGCAGCACTTCACCCGTCGCAAAATGGCAGGTGTGGAACACCGAGACAACGCTGGACCGTGCCACCAGCTCTTCATCGACGCCAAGATCCTGCAATGCCCTGCGCGCATTCGCCGTGATGATCACTCCGGCGCCGATCTCGCGGATCTCCTTCGCCCTCTCGTAGACGGCAACGCGAAAGCCGCGACGTTGCAGCGCCAATGCTGCAGCAAGGCCACCGATCCCGGCGCCGATGATTGCAATTTTCTTTACATCCACGATATGTTCTCCATCACTTTTTTGACCCAACGGTTCTCACCCGTCTTCCTGGTGAACTGCTTCGAATTTCCGGCCGGCATTTCCGAACGCAACCCTGACTGGTAAGGCAAGAACACTATTGGAAGTCAAAGCTCCTCCCTGCAATAATGAATCTTCTATGCCGATTCATAAAAAAACTTTATCTATGCGCGGACTGCCGTCTGTACGACAACTGCGCGCCTTCGCCGCCGTGTACTACACCGGCCAAGTCTCCGCTGCGGCGGAGCGACTCGCACTGACCCAGCCCGCCGTCACGGTCCTGCTTCGCGAGTTGGAGGAACGACTGGGAGTCAAACTGTTCGACCGCAGCACCCGCTCGTTGCGACGCACCGAAGCCGCCACCGAGGCTATCGCCTATGTGGAACGGGCATTGATGGAGCTGGAAGGCCTCGGGGTCAGCATGGCCGAACTGGCACATGCGCGGCGTGGCAAAGTCTGCATCGCGACAACCGCCACCATCGCGCAAACGCTGCTGCCGCCAATGCTGCGCCGCTACCTTGACATCCACCCTGACGTACGCGTCGAAGTGCAGGACGTCGCGCCAACGAACTTCGTTGAGACTGTGCTGGCCGGGAGGGTCGATTTCGGCATCGGCACGCTGGAAGCTCCCGTGCCGGGGTTGCGTGAGCAGGTGTTCCTGCGCGACAGCCTGATCGCGGCGGCGCCCGCCACACCGGAGTTCCCGGCTGACCGGCCAATCACATGGAAGCAACTTGCGACGCTGCCCTTGGTCACCGTCAAATCGGGCTACGGCGTGCGCCGCAGCATCGAGGCCGCCGCTGACAGCGCTGGCGTGCAGTTGCAGATCGCGCACGAGGTGTCATTGCTGTCCACTGCATTGGCGATGGCGGCAAGCGGGCTCGGTGTAGCGGTAGTACCAGGCTCACTGCTGCAGTACGGTGCCCATCCGCAGTTGATCGCGCGGCGGCTGGTGCGACCGGCGGCGGAGCGCCACACCGCCGTGGTCCATCTGCAGGAACGATCGCTCGCACCCGCAGCGCAGGCGTTCGTGGATCTCTTGTCGCAATAGATCGCAATGTCGCTGCGCTTGAGTGCAGTCGCATCGGAGTTCATCCGCGTGGCAGCTCATCGTTGACACCGGCTATGTTGGCCAAGTTGGAAAACAACGAAACTGGCCGTTGATCTCGCGCTATTCTTCAGGCTCGATATCTCATAAGCGAATTTTTCATGATCATCAAACCGCGTGTGCGCGGCTTCATTTGTGTGACGGCCCATCCTTTTGGCTGCGAAGCCAATGTCAATCAACAGATCAACTACATCAAGGTCCAAGACCCCATCGCCAAGGGGCCCAGGAGAGTGCTCGTGATCGGTGCTTCGACGGGATATGGCCTGGCTGCCCGCATCACCGCGGCATTTGGCTGCGCGGCAAGTACGCTCGGCGTCTCCTTCGAAAATCCGGGTAGCGACAGCAAGCCAGCTTCACCTGGCTGGTACAACACGGCTGCCTTTCATCGAGCCGCTGAAGCCGCTGGCCTCTTCGCAAAGAGCATCAACGGCGACGGCTTTTCCGACGACATCAAACGCAAGACGATCGATGCAATTCGGCAGGACCTCGGGCAGGTGGATCTCGTTGTCTACAGCCTGGCGGCACCCAGGCGCACGCACCCGAGAACTGGCGAGGTATTCAGCTCGACGTTGAAACCGATTGGCAAAGGCGTGAAGCTGCGTGGGCTGGACACAGACAGCGAGAAAGTCAGGGAGTCCGTTCTTGAACCGGCAACGCCGGATGAAATCGACGGCACCGTGGCCGTGATGGGCGGGGAAGATTGGCAAATGTGGATCGACGCGCTGCAGAAGGCGGGCGTCTTGGCCAACGGCGCGAAGACCACCGCCTTCACCTACCTGGGCGCGGAGATCACCCAAGACATCTACTGGAACGGCTCCATCGGTGCCGCCAAGAAAGACCTGGACAAGAAGGTGCTTGAGATCCGTGGCAGCCTAGCCTCCCAGGGCGGCGATGCACGTGTATCGGTCCTGAAGGCTGTCGTCACCCAGGCAAGTTCCGCCATCCCGATGATGCCGCTCTACCTGTCGTTGCTGTTCAAGGTCATGAAGGAGATGGGGACGCACGAGGGCTGCATCGAGCAAGCCTACCGGCTCTACCACGAGGACCTGTACGGCACATCGCCGAATTTGGACAGCGAAGGCCGCTTGCGTCTGGATGACAGGGAACTGCGGCCCACGGTTCAGGCCCGCGTGCGCGAACTCTGGGGTGAGGTCGACGACCACAATCTCTACGAGCTCACAGACTTTGCCGGCTACAAGTCCGAGTTCCTGCGCCTTTTCGGATTTGGCATCGCAGGAGTGGACTATGACGCCGACGTCGATCCAGAGGTGCAGATTCCCGATGTCATTGCGTCGGATATTGCAGCTGCTTCGCGGCGCCCGTAGCCCAGCACTCGCTGAGCTTGCGATGGAAGCACCACTTTCGTTGGGTCGCATGAGCGGTGGAAGCAAAACGATCTAAGATGGAGACAGGAAGCGGCAACTGTGGCCAGTTCCAGCGTCTGCTGGAGATGCGGCACCTGCGCCTGATCAGCGTTCTCGGACGGGAGCTCACTCTCAGTCGATGTGCCGAAGTTCTTCACACCACACAGCCGGCACTTTCGCGCGCGCTTGCCCAACTGGAGAAAATGATTGGAGCGCGCCTGTTTGATCGGACAACGCAGCGCACGTCGCCGACGTCGGCTGGTCTGACGCTCATCCACCATGCGGACCGGGTCCTGGCCGAGCTGGATGCCCGCGGAGACAGAGGTGCGGGACATGCCGCAGGGCGTCGCGGGCGAACTGCGCATCGGCATCTTGCCGTCGTTCTCGGCCGGCGTGGCGGCGAGCGCCATTCAAAGAACCCGCGACCTGCTGCTGGGCGTGCGGATCGTGACCCATTCCGCGCCGCTGCAGCCCCTCTATGCCGACCTGTCGCAGGGCCGCTTGCATGTCGTGTTGTCCCATGCAGAACTGCCGGTGGACCTGAACCTGGTGGAGGTCGTGGCGGTGTATGAGGGACGAGTTGGCCGACTACGCGTGGGTTCTTCGACCGCAGGACTCGCCATTTCGTTCGAAGCTGAACCGGGTACCGTCCGGTCATCGTCGAGCATCGAAGGAACGCAGGTCCGATATCGAGGCGAACTCACCGAACCTGGCGCTCCACCTTCTCGCACGGGGGGACACGCTTTGGGCCTTGCCGCAGCAGCACGCCATGAGCCTCATTGCCGCGGGGTCGGCAGTCCACATCCCTTTGCCTGAAGAACTGCTCGTCGGACCCATGTGCTACATGCGGGTACGCACTGAGCAAGTTCCCGCATCCATGCGGCTGTTCCTGGGGGCGCTGCAGGACCCTGTAGACCAAAGCGAGCAGTTGATCATCACCTGATTCATGACGAAGTTGGTATAGATCAGCACAGAAACGGCATTTCACTTGATCCCCGTGGCTTCGGAGAAATGGTTGCAGAAAACATCATCCGCACCCAGGAGAAGATATGGAGACAAGCATTCGCCGCCGTGACTGGCTGCTCACTCTTTCTGCGCTCAGCCTGGCCTCGCGTGGCTTGGCACAGAGCAGCGACTTTCCCAGCCGGCCAATCCGCATCGTTGTGCCCTGGGCCACCTCGACCCCAGCCGATGTGGTGGCCCGCATCGTCTCGGACAAGCTGGCAGCAAGGCTTGACCAGGTCGTGTTCGTCGAGAACAAACCCGGCGCGGCGGGCACCGTGGCCATCCCCGAGGTCATGCGCTAGCCAGCGGATGGCTACACCTTGTACATGCTCGCCTCGGCGTCGCTCGTTGCGCCGGTGCTCTTCCCGCAAAGCGCGGTGGACTATTCCAAGGCCTTCGACGTCGTTACACAGTTGGAGTGGAGCTACAACGTCCTGGTCACCTCCGCGCAGAAACCTTACAGATCCATGAAGGATCTGATCGACGAACTCCGGCGGCACCCTTCCGATCTCACGTTCGCGTCGGGCGGCAATGGTTCGCCGCCACATCTCGTAGGCGAATTGCTGAATCTCGAAGCATCGGTGGAAGGTCGCCACGTTCCCTACCAGCAGGTGACGCAGGCGGTCACCGATCTCATCGCCGGGGTAACCGACTACATGTTCCTGGGTGCCGCCGTGGCCGTGCAGCTGATCAAGGCCGGCCGGCTGCTCGCGGTCACGAGCTCAGCGCGTGTTCCCGCGCTACCCGGTGTGCCGACGATGGCCGAAAGCGGCTACCCTGGTTTCATCATCAGGCCTTTCGATGGACTCCTGGCACGCAAAGGTACCCCGCCAGGCAATGTCAGGGAACTGGAAAACGTGCTAGAGCGTGGCGTGATCATGGTCCAGGGCGACGAACTGCTCGACATCCATCATCTGTCGAACGCCGACGACACATTGACGTCACCCAGCTTCTTCGGCATTGGCCACATGGGCCAACTCGCCACGAACACTGAAATCGATACGGACCTAGCAGCCGTTTCCCTACGCCATGAAGGATCCGCCACCTCTGTGCCTGCGCTCGCAGAGCTGCTGGTCCAGCAAGGCAAAGGCCGTCTGCTTGAAATGGAGGATGCGCTCGTCCGCGCGGCGATCCGCCAAGCCGGCGGAAACATCACGCGCGCAGCGGGTCTGCTTGGAATTTCGAGAGCGCAGATGGACTACCGTCACAAGAAGATCGACGGCAGCGCCAACTAGGCCGATCCGCATCTTTCGCTTGCGCAGTTTCAGGGAGTTGCATCGACCAGTCGCGGCCACACGCGGCGAGCAAGCAACGGGGTGGTTACCAACATCATGACCCTCTGAGCCCGCGACGCGCCGCCGTCACCACGTGGCGGGTGTGCAGCGCCAGACCCAGCTCGGCCAGGTCCGCGCTGTGGCGCCCGAGGATCTGCTGGGCCAGCGGCAGCAGGCGGTCTTCCTCGAAGCGGGCATGCGCCTGGTAGCGCGTGACCAGCTCCTGCGCGACGGCGCTGTCGAAAGGCGCATCGGCACCCTTGGCGACTTTCTCCAGCTGAGGCTCCAGGTCGCGCCAGAGCGCCTCGATGCGGCGGTGCTCGGCCGTCAGCGTGTCCACCATGGCCTGCACCTCGGCGCGTTCGGCGCCCGGCGCGGCGTGTTGCAGCACTGCGGGGAACAGGTCCTTTTCCTCTTCCTTGTGGTGGTCGAACACGGCGCCGCGGAAAAAGCCCAGCGTCTCGTTCGCGATCTGGCGGGCCCGGGCCGCGGGCTCCAGCAGGGCAGACAGCTCACCGAAGGTGGTGAGGTGCGAGATGATGCCAGCGTGGCAGTGCGAGAAGTTGCCCAGGGGCGAGACATCGGCGATGGGGGCCAGGGTTTCAGTCATTGTGTGCTCCAGGAAATGTGGGCGTCTGTGGCACAGCGCCACAGGGATCACTCTAGGCACATTCGGTCTGCACATAG
>LNAP01005066.1_pt1 | contig 14759 bp, 11 predicted proteins | sample 602601 | NCBI WGS metagenome assembly LNAP01 (sample SAMN02440304, study PRJNA202911) | soil metagenome | biome: Subtropical and temperate rainforests or woodlands; isolation source: soil samples (1 kg each in a 20% v/v slurry with milli Q water) were... ...
CTGCATCCAGCAGCGCATCCGCACAATCACAGTGGTGCCCTGACCCCGCATCTCCCCGTGCATCACCCGCATCCACATGGCCACGCTGCTGCGCCCGCCACGCACTTGTACATGAATCGAGCTGTGCACGACAGTAACGCACATCCAAGCAAGCCATTCCACTACCCCGTACACGGTCAGGCAGGACACCCAGCTGGACCACATGATTATCTGCACGCAGGAACGCATGCATACGGAGCGCACCACTCAACGCTGGCCGGGCAGCCTCACTTGCACACTGCTCACCCCCACCCACGCGCTGCAAGTCCCGTGCAGCACGATGCGCCCGGTTCCGCTCATGCGATCCATGTCGGTCACGGTGGTGCAGTGCACGTGGTTAACTTGGATGGTTCAGATTTGAATCCCCCGATGTATGTACCACCCACTGGCGCCGTCGGCTATGCCGTGCCACATACGGTGGGTCATCGTGTGGTACATCATGGTGCTGGACACCATCCCTCCGGGCATCATGACGCTGCGACTCATTTGTCGCCGCATTCGCCGGAGATGGTTGCGTACTTACAGTCCTTCCAAGTGGCAGGTGATCAACTGCATCTGGCCCAACACTCTGGTCACGGTCACGGTGGAGCAAGTGTTCCTCCGCACCACACACCAGTGCACACGACTGGCGTTCACTCTGCTGTGCACATTAGTCAGGCAGGTCCGGCAGGTCAGCCGTCCAATTTTCCTCAGGCCCATCACGCGCATCACCTCGCTGCGCCACAGAGCAACGGTTCCAGTCATCCCAATGCTGATGCGCAGGTGAATTCTTTAGTTGGCCAAGCGACCGGTGCCAGTGATTTACACGCCAACCCGGGGCATCCGTTTACTCTGCAGCACCCGCACGATCCACAACACTCTCACCAGCACGCCCACCAGCAGCCTCAATACCAGCTGCAGCACCAATATCCGCACTATCCCCCGCAGCACCTCGGGGTCAGAAGTGGCAGTGACCACACTCAGTATCCTTACCAGCCCGGAAACTTTCCAGGTGCTGGTCCTTATGGTGGAACGCTGGCGAATTACCACGCAACAAATTCGCCTGCTGGCACCGCTACGGCGAGTGCTGGTGGTGAACAGAACGTCTCGGGAGTGCAGTACAACTCTGAACAAGGTCCTATTTACCACTCCGCCGTGCACCGCAAGATTTACAGTCCCGGACAGGTGTTCACCGTAAGTAAGCCGGGCACGTCGACACATATGGCCCGCAAGCGCGTAGTGATGTTTGAGAACAGCACGCAGACCGCCCATGGCTCCATCGAGCTGCACGACCTATCGACCGTGAACGAGGAGGGAAACAACACGATTTCCAACCTCGTCCGGGCGCTGATGCTGGATGGATGGGACGACAAAGCAAGAGCGGCGATCGTGGGAAAGAAGAAGGACAAGGCGGATCCGCACACCATTATTACGTCGGCATTGGCGGTGCCAGCGTCGTTTGTGCAGGAGCACATCGATCCATTTGCCCACGCAAACCAAGTCGACGCCCCACCGGTGTACCAAGGCTTCGAACACGCCTATTTTGACGAGACAGAGTTTGAAGTGCTGCCGGGCGTGCGCTTGGCGAGTGCGCACCGTGTCGCCGCCGCCATCCGTGCTCACGTATTTGCCGAGCGCGAGAAAGAGCGGATCAAGGCCTTGCGCGCGGGCAAGCCACTAAAAGTGTCTGCTACGCCTTTGGATCACGAAGATGACCTGCACATCGGTTCTTGGATCATGTCCACCAACGTGCGCTACTGCATTCGCTCTGACGGTGCGACGTATGGCACACGGTTGAAAAAAGCACCGGCCTATATCAACGCACCTGTGGTGCCAGGCTGTGAAGCAGTGATCTTTCCCAATGTGTTCCCTGTCCAGCAGGGAGTGAACCTGGTCACTGGAGAAGGCTGCCGTCTGGGTGGCAACGTAGCTCTGCCAGAGGATGTGCTGTTGCTGCAGCTCGCAGACGATACAAAGTTTCCGCATGGGCTGACTCGCGTCGAGTTGGCGCCAATGTTGAAGCTGAGTTCCTCCCTGCAGCAGTTCTTGCAGCGCGAACATGCACTCCCAGCGGGACACCAGCTGGTGCAACTAACGCAGCATTCTGCGGTCACGTTGCCTGAGGGAGTGGAGGTCACCTCGGGTGTCACCATTGCCGCCACTCCGCCTGAATTTGATCTCCCGACAAACGTCATTCTGGTGAAAAACCCACTCAACGACGACTTGCCTAGTTACATGCACAAACTCGACGCAGTGACGAACGAAGAGGACGATCTCATTGCCGCGATGAAATTGAATGAATTCTGCTGCATCATCAAGCGTCCCAACGGTGTGGACTTCGGGCTTGGCGTGGAGATTCTGCAGCGCCCGCCTGGTCACTCTCTGCCCCCGGGGATGACTCTGCTCGACAAGGATGCCTATCCTGACGGATTGGTATTGCCGGAGGAGTTGGAACTGATTCAGCTCACCCCTCGGTTTGACTTTCCCCTGGGTTGCCGCATCAGCGCCGAGTGGAAAGTGTGGCCCCGACCAGATGGCATGCGCCTCCCTCCAGGCGTGCAGATAGTGTACCCAGACGCTACTGCGGCAGTGCCCAAGTTACCCGCTGGAGTGTGTGCAACTAACATGCCCGACATTCCTTATGGCGTTACACTGCCACCGAATTGCCAAGCCGTGGAGATATTTGGCGCCGCGGCGGGCAAGTGGGCAGGCCATCAGGGTCTTGACTACCCCGCCCCAAAAGGTACTCCCATCCGAGCAACGGCTCAGGGAAAAATCTCTTTCATTGGTGTCCAAAATGGATATGGCAAAGTGATTTTCATAGAGCATGATAATGAGTATTCCACTGTCTATGCGCATCAAAGCCGTTTTAAGAAAGGCCTAAGAAAAGGTGTCAGCATAGAAAAGGGACAAATCATTGGCTATCATCCAGTGGCCCTCATTTGCATTATGAGCTGCGCGTCAACAATCAACCGGTAGACCCCATCCAAGAAAAACGGCAACTTGCCTCCTATGTCCAAAGATGAAGTCACCTCGTGTGGCCGGCGTAGCGATAGCCCGCAAATTGTATTGATTGATCGTGCAAAGTGAGTGGGGATAGTTCCAATGGCAATAGTGATGAAAAAAGCAGGCGTGATTACCGGAGTGCTTGGGGTCCTGGCGCTCGGTGCCGGCCTGTTTATGTATGAATCCTTGACGGACACAAGACAGGCATTTATTGATCCTTCTGATCAAGAACTCGTGGCCAACGGCAAAAAAACCTACGCCAACAACTGCGCATCCTGCCATGGCGCGAAGCTGGAGGGTCAGCCTGACTGGCGTATCCGTCAGGCGAATGGTCGTTTGCCTGCGCCGCCGCACGATGAGACTGGGCACACCTGGCATCATCCCGATGCCGTTTTAATCGACATTACTAAAAATGGCCTGGTGCCTGGCGTAACAGCCCCACCCGGCTATGTGAGCGACATGCCAGCCTATAACAAATTGCTGACCGATCACGACATCCGGGCTGTGCTCGCTTATATCAAGAGCTCTTGGCCCAAGCAGGCGTTAGCTGCGCAAAAAGAAATCACGCAACAACGGCCACAGTAACGCATTGGGCGCGAAAGCCTTTTATTTTGCTTTACGCAGCCGCAATGCATTGGTCACCACCGAAGCCGAGCTCAAGCTCATTGCCAGGGCGGCAAACATAGGTGAGAGCAATAACCCCGTCCATGGATACAGCACGCCCGCCGCCAGCGGCACGCCCAAAGCGTTATAAACAAAAGCAAACCCCAGGTTTTGCTTCATATTCGCGATGGTCGCGTCAGACAGATGACGGGCAATCGAGATGCCTCGCAAATCGCCTTTCACCAGCGTGACCTGGGCGCTGTTCATGGCGACATCGGTACCAGTACCCATGGCAATACCCACATCGGCTTTAGCCAGCGCAGGCGCATCGTTAATGCCGTCGCCCGCCATCGCCACGATATGCCCTTGGCCCTGAAGTTTTGTAACCAGATCGAGCTTATCGGCCGGCTTTACTTCACCATGGAATTCGTCGATACCGAGGCGCTGCGCCACAGCCTTAGCGGTAGACACGCCGTCGCCCGTGGCCATGATGACGCGGATACCGGCGGCTTTCAGTTCATCCACGGCTTCTTTGGTGCTGGCTTTGATAGGGTCTGACACGGCAAGTAAACCCAGCAAGTCGCCGTTCGCAGCTAGATACATGACGCTCGCACCTTGCATACGCAGGCTATCCGCCTTCTCGCTTAGTATCGCCACATCGACGCTTTCTTGCTGCATCAGCGCGGTATTACCGAGCGCCAGACGTTTGCTCTCAACGTATCCGCGAACGCCAATCCCGGAGCCCGACTCAAATTCATCTACCGTGGCCAATGCCAATCCCTGCTCTCGTGCGGCACTAACGATAGCGTCGGCCAGCGGGTGCTCGCTGCCTTGATCCAGGCTAGCAGCCAGGCGCAGCACCTCGTCGGCGCTAACGCCCCCGACGGCAACCGCTTGCTCAAACGTGGGCCGCCCTTCGGTCAAGGTGCCAGTTTTATCGACGATCAAAGTATCCACCTTGCGAAAGTTCTCGATGGCGGCGGCATCGCGGAACAAGACGCCGTGCGTCGCACCACGACCCGTCGCCACCATGATGGACATGGGTGTCGCCAAGCCTAGCGCGCACGGGCAGGCAATGATCAGCACGGCTACCGCATTGATCAGACCATATACCCACGTTGGCTGTGGACCCCAGAATCCCCACACGAAAAACGTGATCACTGCTATAGCAACCACCGCCATGACAAAATAGCCGGCCACATGATCGGCCATGCGTTGCATAGGCGCTCGGGAGCGCTGCGCTTGCGCCACAAGCTGCACGATTTGAGACAACACCGTAGCCGCCCCCACTTTCTCGGCGCGTATCACCAGCGCACCCGATGTATTCATCGTGGCGCCAATGACTTTATCGCCCACGCGTTTGCTGACGGGTAGCGGCTCACCTGTAAGCATGGATTCGTCAATGGAGCTTGCGCCCTCTTGCACCGCCCCGTCCACCGGCACTTTTTCGCCCGGACGCACACGCAAGCGATCGCCTTCATGCACATGAGTCAAGGGCACATCTTCTTCAGTACCATCAGGCAAGATGCGCCGGGCCGTCTTCGGGGCCAATCCCATTAGCGACTTGATGGCCGCCGAGGTCTGCGAGCGGGCTTTCAATTCAAGGATTTGCCCGAAAAGCGTCAAGGAGATGATGACAACCGCCGCTTCAAAATACACCGCGATGCGTCCCATGGACAAGAACGTATCGGGAAAGACCTCCGGTGTAACGGTGGCCACGACGCTATAGACAAAAGCCGCAGCCGTTCCCAAGCCGATGAGCGTCCACATATTGGGGCTACGGTTAACGACTGACTGCACACCGCGCACAAAGAACGGCCAGCCGGCCCAGAGCACCACCGGCAAAGAAAGCACCAGTTCAATCCAGCTTTGGGCGGTCATACCAAACCAGCCAAACTGGTGGCCGAACATCGCCAGCGTCGTGACGATTATCGTTAAAGGCAAGGTCCACCAAAACCGGCGGGTAAAGTCCGCCAGTTCCGGATTATCGTCATCGAGTGTAGGCATAAGCGGTTCCAGTGCCATGCCGCACTTGGGACAGTTTCCAGGGTGATCTCGGCGAATCTCCGGATGCATCGGACACGTATAGATCGTGCCCGGTGCGGCTGCCTGAGTTGATTGCTCGCTCGATTGGCTTTTAGAGAGATATTTGGCCGGGTCCGCGCTGAATTTGGTCTGACAACCAGTGCTGCAGAAATAAAACGGCTGACCGTCGTGCTCAAGATGGTGTGGCGATTGTTCGGTCACCGACATGCCGCACACGGGGTCTTTTAACGTTGAGACTGAGGCCCCAGGCAATTTAGCGTGGCTGTTGCCCGCTTGCGTTGCTCCGCCGTTTAAGTCACCTGATTGGCCGTGATGGGCGTGATCGTGGTCGTGTGATGTCATGACGTGGCCGATTTCCGATTTAGTATTGGGCTACGCTGACGGCTATCACCATCTTGAAACAGCGTAGAGCCAGAATTCGCGATCGATGGCAAGTAGATTAATCATGCCACACTTTACTGTTCGCGAAACTGACAGTTTGCTGTCAATAGCATTACATTTTTGTCATGCCGCGCGCGATCGCGTTGCCAGTTCTTTCGGGCGAGAACTCCACTTGAGCGAATAGGACCCAACAGTCCGATGACGCTGGCACAACGAATACGCCGTGATTCGGTTTATCCAAGCGATGTAACTGCACCGGGAAAATGGCTCAACGAGGCACAGGAATTGCTGATGGGCAAAAAGTCCGCGCAATCAGTGCGGGCTCAAACACGTTCGTCATTACTCCCAGAGTCCCATGATCGCTCAACCTATCGATTACTTTCTTATTGTCTGGTTTGCTCTAGCGGCTTTATCCACGGCCTACGTGGCGTGGGATCAGTTTCGCCATAATCCCGAGCCGGTGGTAATGAAGTGGGGTTTCGTATTGGTGACCCTCTATATGGGGCCGATCGGCTTGCTGCTATATGTGATGGCCGATAAAGAGCCCGGACCAGGCGAGCATGAACAATTCATCAAGCCGCTGTGGAAACAAGGCGCAGGTTCGACCATTCATTGCGTGGCGGGCGACGCCACTGGCATTATCCTGGCGGCGGTAATCACGGCAGCGCTGGGCTTGCCTATGTGGCTGGATCTCATCGTTGAGTATGTAGCGGGATTCGCGTTTGGTCTTTTCATCTTCCAGTCTCTTTTCATGAAGAACATGATGGGCGGCAGCTACTGGGACAATGTCAAAAAATCATTCATGCCCGAGTTTATCAGTATGAATGCCATGATGGCAGGCATGGCCCCCGTCATGACGCTCCTGATGATGGGGCGCGACATGAGGGCGATGGAGCCGACCGAACTGCTTTTCTGGGGAGTCATGTCAATGGGCGTGATTGCCGGTTTTGTCGTGACTTATCCGGTCAATGTCTGGATGGTTTCCAGGCGGATGAAACATGGCTTAATGACCGAACGCCAAAACAAAACCGCACAGACAAAGAATCATGGCCACACTGGTGGCGGCCATGATTCGGCAAAGTCGTCTCCAGGTGACCATCACGCCATGCAGCCTAACGTGACACGCCCGCAATTAGCAGCTGTCACGATGGCCACCGGCTTAATGCTATTGGCTGGCATGACGTTTCCGGCGCTGTTTGTGAACATGCGCCTGTCTGCCCGCGACGTAGGAGGAGCGATTATGCCGCCAGGCATGATCATGGGGTGGGACACACCGGGTGCTGCCATGCGCGATATGGCAGCCATCGCACCGCGCTTGGTCGCGCATACCGCCGCGCCATACGCCCAAGGCGATACAGCACTTGAACCCCGTCTTGAAAACGGTGTCAAGGTTTTTGATCTGGAAGCGAGCGTTGTGCGTTGGAACATCCTGCCCGACGTACAGGTGGAAGGCTATGCGTTCAATCGCCAGATTCCGGGCCCGCGGCTACGCGTCACCGAGGGCGACAGAATTCGTATCAATGTTACGAATGAACTTCCGGAATCGACGACGGTGCACTGGCATGGCTTGATTGTTCCCAACGAAATGGATGGACCGGCCAACATTACGCAGAAACCCATTGAGCCTGGCGGCAAGTACGTCTATGAGTTCACGACCGAGCAGTCTGGCACCTATTTTTATCACACTCACGACCACATTGATCGACAGCAGGCCTTCGGCTTATACGGCGCACTCATCATTGACCCCAAGAATCGCTCGGAAGAGCCGCAAGCCGACCACGAATATGTGTTGCAGCTGCAGGAATGGCTTGAGCGTGAAGGACTGACCTACCCGGCCATGTTGATGGAAGGAGCCTTGCCCAATTACTTCACTATCAATGGCAAAGCATACCCGGCCACGGACACGGTGAAGATGAAAGTGGGCGAGTCGATCAAATTGCGCTTCATCGGCAGTAATAACAATTTTGTACACCCTATGCATGTTCACGGTGGGCCTTTTACCGTGGTTGCTCGCGATGGAAATGTGTTGCCCACCGCGGCGCGCTTCGAAGCCGATACAGTCAACGTCGGCCCAGGGCAACGCTATGACGTCATATGGACGGCGCTCCGCCCGGGCAAGTGGATTGTGCATTGTCACATTCCGCACCATACGACCAACAACAATGTAGAACAAGAAGGCGCCGGGGGCCTGACCATGGTCCTGGACGTTCAGGCTTAGCTCTGTTCAAACCAACGTTGCTTGATTAGTAGCTGCGATTGAACGACCCCCCATAGCGAAGGCCGTTGGGATTAAAGGAGGGCATGACACTTGCTGGTCGGTATCGTACCGCCAACATTGGCTAACTTTCCTGGGAGCGGTCATGTTCACTCGACCGAAAATAGCGCGCCGTGCGAGCATCCGCGCCGTACGTCACCTCTTGCCATTGCTGCTCCGAGCCAGTATGTTGGCCATCTCATTGCCAGCGCCCGCCCAATCGACAGCAACTCAGTCGAATCAACCGTCAATGAAGTCGGAAACCGCCAAAAACGGCATCTCTATGGATATGCGGGGTTCCATGATGGAAATGCGCAAGAGCATGGATGCCATGAAGCCCTCGGGTGATATTGATTATGACTTTGCCGCCATGATGCGGGTCCACCATCAGGGCGCCGTAGGTATGGCCGAGCTAGAGCTGAAAAAAGGTCAAGATCCTGAGATGAAACAAATGGCCAAAGAAATCATCGCAGATCAGAACAAAGAAATCGCGAAGTTTGATGAATGGCTCGCTGCGCACCCAAAGCCATCGAAATAGCTCTCAGGCCTACGGTTCGAACTCAGATCTCATTATTGAGGTGAGGACGGCGCTTCAAGCTTGTCGGCATACTTGATCATGATGTCGCCCATGGCACGCATCATCTCGCCATGCATCTGCATCATCACTTTGCTATTGGCTCCGCTAGCAGCGCCCATCATAGGACAGCTGCCCATCATCCTCATCATGTCGCCGCCCATCATGCCGTGATCTTTCATCTTGCCTGGCTTCATATCGCCCATCTTGGCCGCGTCACCATTCTGCATCATGCCTGATTCAGCTTTCATGCCCGCGGTAGTGCCATCACTGCTGGAAGTCGCTGCTACTCCCGCACCGCTTACGCCTAACAAGAGCGCCGTAATGGGCGCAATAAATAGTGCTTTCATATTCATTTGTATCTCCTAAATCCAGAAAATTGACTTTTCACGAACCGGCTTGAACTTGTGGCGCAAGAGAGATGTTGATATAGAGGTGTAGATGTCTTCCAGCGTCAGAGCAGCAAGGCGTACCAATCGTGGCGTACCCGGCTATACCATTGCTTGTATGTAGATTTTAGTCCTTGGAAAACGGTTTACCGTTAAAGTCCACAGTAACCAGATTGCCGTCCAACTCACCCATGCCTGGCGCATTCAACGGCATGCCAGGTGCCGACACGCCCTTCACTGATGAGTCAGCCAGCAATTTGTTGACAGCATTGGCCGGTACGTGCCCCTCGATGATTTGGCCAGTAGCTTCTACCACGCCCGTATGACACGATCCAAGCTTTGGTGGCACACCGAGTTTTTGCTTCACCGAAGCCATGTCGGCCGTTTTGATCGCCGTAACATCAAAGCCAGCATCCCGCATATGCTCGACCCACCCAGTGCAGCAACCGCAATTGGGATCCTGATAGACCGTGATGGCCGTGCCGGCGGCCTGTGCAAAGGATGACGCGACGGCCAAGGCAGCCGCTGCTAGCCATAATTTCATGAAACCTGCTCCAGCGTAAATGTAAATCTTGAATGATTCATAGTATAGATAAAGACCACGCTCGGGCAGATTAGTTCTGTCGTTGCAAAGTAACTTCTTTTTGCGCTTCCAGGACCTTGGGCGGCCAGCTGCTCTCGATATAAGCCAGTACCGCAATGATCTCTTGATCGCTGAGGATGTCTCGATACGCGGGCATGTCGCTAACATAGTCTGGCGGCGCAGTCTTCCAGGAACCAGGCCGTTTTCACCTTATCGACCAACATCGCATCAGGATGGTGCCAGGTATGACCAGTTTTGTCGTGCGGCGGTGCGGGCAGCCTGCCATTGGGCATGCGGTACGCCAGTTCGGCTGCCCTTGCAGGGACTCACCATGGCAAGCTGCGCAATTGCTCGCATAGATCGCCCTGCCCTGCATCACAAGAGCCTGATCCGCAGGGTCGATGAATGCCGAGCCGGATCCCCATATGGTGCTGTAAAGGATGGCGCGGCGCCGACGACGACAGCGTCGACTACCCCAAAGACCAATTTCTTCCGTGCCATTTTAATGCGCTAGATCAGCTAACTTTTACCTTGCCGACCATCCCGGCCTCCATGTGGCCCGGAATGAGGCAAGCGAAATCGACGGTGCCAGCCTGGTCGAACTGCCACACCAAGCCGCCAATCTTACCTGGGGCCAATGTAATCATATTCGGTTCGGCATGCTGCATGCCCGGCATTTTTTGCATTTCAGCCGCATGGGCTTTTAGATCGGCGAGGGATCCGATCACCATTTCATGGGGGATTTTGCCCGTGTTCTTGATAAAGAAACGAATGGTCTCGCCAGCGCTGACCTGAATGTCACCCGGTGTAAACCGCATGGTGTCGTCCATCGTCAACTCAATCGTGCGGGTAACTTTGGCCGGATCGCCAGGCTTGCCAGTCGGCGACGGTGCATTCGACATGGTGGACATATCGTGCCCAGGCATGCCATGCCCCGGCGCACCATGCCCTCCGGCATGGTTACCCGCAGCCAATGCGAGCGTCGGAAGCACGCTCAAAGCCAGAACAGAAAGGGTCTTTTTCATCATGAGTACACTCCTAGAGTTTGTTTAAGTAGGCAGCCATTTCAACCGCCCAAGAAAAGGCAATATCGAAACCGAAAATTCAAGACATCCACGAAACGGGCTTCCTGCTTCATCGCCCGAGTTAGTCACTTTAATGGCAACAGCATTGATCAATCAATTGCACTTTAACGAAGTACAACTGCCGATCTACTGACGTGCAAATTACAATTTTGTAATATAGGCACGCCCGTTCTAACCGAGGGCTTATTTGAGTTACTACGAGCACCTCCATGGCGTCCGCCATCTCTGCCACAGGCAACTGTTCCATAACATATTTGTGCCATGCGCACGGTTAAGGCCGTCGGAGCTCAGTCAGGGCGTACAATCCACGTGCTTTTCTTGGGCGAAACTTTGCCACGTTGGTACACCTCCTGCGTAGACGAGACGAATGAACCAATCGAAAACTCCTGAACAGCCTTCTGACGCGCGCGCTGGCCCATGGAAACTAGTTCTGCAGGGCTTTCCAACACCTTCGTTAGAACGGAAGCTATCGCCTGCGGATCTCGCATTGGCACAATCCAGCCATCATGTCCATTTTCGACGTTCTCAGGTAAACCGCCCGCATCACTTACGATTACAGGTATACCCATAGCCATCATTTCTCGGCATGCAAACGAAATAGTCTCTATCTCAGATGACACAACAAACCCGACGTCCAACGCTGCCAAGCATGAACGGACATCATCCAAAAGCCCGGTAAAAACCACACTGTTGCGCAGGTTTAGTGCCTCGACTCTGGCGCGCTGAGCATCTGATGGAAGGACGCCGGCAATCAAGATGACGATTTGGCTTCGTAGCACAGCAGGAAGAAGAGAGACCGCTTCGACCATATCCAGCCAGTTCTTGTACGCCGCGGTCCCCGCATTGCTACCCACAACTAACCGCCCTGCCAAGTGAGGCGGAATCCAGCAGCGTTTCGCAGCCAATCGCTCGTCAGGCGACGGGGGAACAAATCTATCCAAGTCAACACCATTACGGATTACGTGCAGACGGCACCCTCTGAAGTACGAATGGACCAACCTATTTCGCGTGTGATCGCAGACGCAAATGACATGATCTGTTGCCAGCTTTGCACGAGCTAGTGCTCCGACGCTTCGAGATAGGCGGTCACTATGTTGGGTATACACGAGCACTGGGCGCCAAGCGCCAGAACCCATCAATGCGAACATACAGGCACGATGGTCTGTCGCGCCGTTAACATGAATAATGTCAAATTGCTCACGTCGCAAGAATGCTCTAAGGCGCCGATGGCTCAGCAGCGTTCTAAGCAATCCTCCTTTGAATTCGTGCGGCATAGCCCGAACGCCAGGCAGAGCCACAGCTGATTCGAAAAGGCGGCTCCCTCTGGGCGCTGCAATGACGATCTCGTGCTCACTGCTCAGTTCCCGCGCAAGCGAGAGAATGTAAGTAGTGTGTCCTCCGCCGTCTCCTCGATGAAAGTTGGTATAGAGAATCTTCATAATGACAGCGGTGTGGTGAAACGAGATATCTTTTTCATATTCGAAATGGTCGCTATCGTTTAGAAATGGCTCAGCACATCACGAGATATCTGCTAGAGCTTGAAATGCTTCTGACCCGGGCTTTGGAGTATCCTCCTAGCCTTCCTTTGCAGCCGACTGACTACTTCGACGCCTTCGCGCATTCACGTAGAACTGCAGACTCGTTGTTTATCAACGCCAAAAACGACCTAAACTTTGACCGAGCTACGGCTCCTTAAGCGAAGCGTCAATCCTGCGTGCCGAGGGAATCAAAGCTTGTTTTCTCAGCGAATCCACGGCTATGAGGCTTGGCGGCTCTCCGTCTGCAAGACGCGAATGGTAAGCGTACAGACGTGACAAACGTCGAACTCTAGGATTACATTTTTGCAATGCACATTAGAAGCGCGCCCATCCAGATAGGCAGCTTTGAAGGCTGCAGTCTTCCCATAGCGCAATAGCGTCCGCTCGCATGAACATGGACCAATTCATAGCATTTGGCCATACAGCATTGCCTCATTGGCCGAATGACACTCAAGACAGCTAATGAATGCAAGGATTGCGCCAAAGCACAGGGCCACAACGGCAGTTAAACGAACAGAGCCGCAAGGCGAATAAAGCCCATTGCCATGGTGATTTTGTTGTGTCGTGACACTGGCGAAGCAGCGACGCAATTCGTACGCATTCTTCGTAGGTTCAACGATGAGCAAGCCACTCCGCTCTTTGAACGACATAGCGGAACAATCTACATGATCAGGCAAGCCAAAAGGAAGCGGCGCGGACCCATTTCAGTGAGTTATGTAGGCGCGAATTCCAGCGTTATTTTTGCCACCCGCATCTACGCTTGAAGTTGCTATCAACCGTCAACTCAGCTCTGAACAGCGACGTATTCGAGATGATCACGGCCTCTAACTTCAGCAAATGCTGTTCCCGTACCACCTTAATTACCGGAAGATGATCACGAGATTACATCTCCGTCAGGAAGTTCGAAATTCACGGCATGTTAACAAAGCACTGCTGAAATGCCGACAACTTCCATTCGGGAGTTTGATCAGTCGACTTCTCAAGGGGTCCTGCAACTGATCAAGGCTAATTTCTGGAGTTTTCATGAAAAAGAGTTTGCTGGTAGCCGCCTTGTTAACCGGTTTTGCAGGTGCGGCACAAGCCAATACATCCGTAACGCTATATGGTCTTTTGGATGGTGGTGTGGGCTATACAAAGTTCAAAAACGACACAGCCAGCGCATCCAAAACGGGGGGGTTGGGATGGCGCTCACTCGAGCAATCGCTGGGGCTTGCGGGGCAGCGAAGATCTGGGTGATGGCCTGAAGGCCATCTTCACGCTGGAAAGCGGTTACAGCTTGATGAACGGCACCCAAGCCCAAGGCGGTCGTCTGTATGGCCGCGAAGCGGTGCTTGGTCTGAAATCCGATGCTTGGGGCACGATCACGCCGGGCCGCCAGGGCAACATCGCCTATCGCTGGCTGGCTGGTGTCGCCACGCCCTTCGGCAACAACTTCAATCAAGCTCGTACCGCCGGCACGTTCAGCGTGGCTGAGGTACGTTACGATAACCAGATTCAGTACCTGACTCCCAGCATTTCTGGCTTCCAGGCTGGTATCGGGTATTCGTTCAATGCGGATGGCGAACAAGAGTTCAAGCAGGGGGACCATAACGAGCCGAATGTCCGCGCCGTGACTGCTGGTCTACGCTATTCGAATGGTCCCGTGGCTGCGGTCCTGACCTATGACCAGATAAAGGACGCCAAGACCGGCACCGGCGTCAAGGCCAAATCCTGGAACCTTGCAGGCAGTTATGACTTCGAGGTGGCCGAGGTACATCTGGGCTTCGGCATCACTGATGACGGCTGGTTCGGCACTCCTTCTCAACTGCGCAATTCTGAACTCGGTTTCGGCAGTATCCGCGCTTACAACGACGGCTTCCGTGCTAACTCTTACGGCGTAGGCCTAAGCGCTCTTGTCGGCGCGCGCGGTAAGCTGCTCGCCGGTTGGGGCATGGTCGATCCACGCGACAACGGTGCGGCCTACGCTGGCCGGGACCTCAAATCGCAGCACATTTTTGGTCTAGCCTACACCTATAAGCTCTCCGCGCGCACCAATCTTTATGCACAAGCCGCCTATGGCAAAAATGTCGCCTTCGTTTCGGGTAACAAGACTCAGTCGATTGGCGTCGGCCTGCGTCACAGCTTCTAAGTTGGCATGATGTCCATCAGGGTGCAGAAACTCCATGCACGCTGATGGGCGATTGTGCTTGCCTCGATAGCCGCTATGGTGTGCTGCTTTTCTTTCCGAAACGACGGCATGGCGGAGAAGAAGCCAGGCGTGATCGACTGTGTGCACTACCGAA
>LNAP01003604.1_pt1 | contig 14756 bp, 13 predicted proteins | sample 602601 | NCBI WGS metagenome assembly LNAP01 (sample SAMN02440304, study PRJNA202911) | soil metagenome | biome: Subtropical and temperate rainforests or woodlands; isolation source: soil samples (1 kg each in a 20% v/v slurry with milli Q water) were... ...
GAGGGCGCGCCGTGGCGCAGGCCGAACAGCGCGCCCGCAAGCAGCGGCAGCGACATCGCCGGAATTGCGACCAGGCATACCCTGGAGTTCTTGCCCATCAAGCGCATCGTCATCGGTATGGCCGGCGCCATCATCGCCTCGCTGCCGATCGCAACTGCCAGCAGCCCGACCGGAAGCAAGAGCAGCCAGCCCCAGCCACGCAGCAGGGCTTCGGGGCGCGACAGATGCAGGCTGACGATGATCGCGGGGATCGCGAGTGACAGCGTCACCGCGAACTTCATGTCGAAGAACGGGTTGTGCATGGCCGTCATCACGTCCGGCCGCACGCCGAGGAACGTCGCGAAGACCAGGATCGACAAGGGCGCCGCCACCAGCAGCGCCATGGTCAGCACGGAGCCGACGCGCGGCGCGCGATGAGTGTTGTCGGCTGCGAGCGAACGGATGAGTTGATCGGTGTCCATGACTAGTGGTCCCGCAGTTTAGTCGTCAGCGCCGCAAGTCCGCGATGGAGTGCGACCCGCACCGCGCCCTCGCTCATCGAAAACTTCGTCGCCGTGTCCTTGATCGAAGCGCTCTCGACCGCGATCGACTGCAGCACGTCGCGCTGGCGCTGCGGCAGGGTGTTGAGCTGGGCTGCGACTTCGCCGGCGGAGGCCGTTTCCTCGGGCGCCTCGCCCGGCAGGGTTTCGGCGAAATCGTCGATGTTGACGAAGACGCGCCTGCCGCGCCGGCGCAGCGCGTCGATCAGCTTGTTGCGGCCGATGGCAAACAGCCAGGGCGCGAAGGGGGCTTCGCTGTCCCAGGTGTGACGCTTCAGATGCACCGCCAACAGAATCTCCTGCACGATATCCTCTGCCTGGTCGGGAGGCTGACCTGCCCGGGCCAAGCCTCGCCTCGCGGCCGCGCGCAGCACGGGCGTGACCGCCCTCAACAGGCGATGATACGCCGCATCATCGCCTGCCATGGCCGACCGCATCAGGCCGGTCCATTCGTCCTCACGTCCGCGCACGCGCGCCCTCACCAAGCAATTCGGCCGTTCGTTCAATTTGTTACGCGAGCCCGACAAGATCACGAATTCGTGATCAACCTCGGGCCTAGCCGCCGATCCGGCCGTCAACCTCTGCGACGGCTCATAACAGAGATCGGCGCGTCCCGCACCCGGCGGCTGGCTCCATGGGTGCCGGTTTGCCCCGGTTTTGCCCGGTGTAGCCCGAAGATTCCCATTTTCTGCCGCGCTGTCGTCACGCCCCAGGGTCTCTGTTCGCTTCCGGGACGGGCGGAATTGGGGAGATCATCACCATGATGAAAGCCAGCGGGGGCGCGGCCCTGATTGTTCTGACCGGGCTTTTGTTGCTGTTCGGCGGCCTAATACAGGGAGGCCTTGCACAGGCGGCACCAGCCTCAGCCACAAGCAAATCGGACAGCGCAGGCAAGCAGGCCGATGCGGCCAAGCCGAGCAAGCACCGACGCCACGAGTCACGCCGCAACGGCAGCAGCAAGACGGCGCAGAAGTCGGCCGATAAGACTGATGCTCCGGCAAAGGACGAACCGAAAGCGGACACCAAGGCCGACACCGACGTGGCGGCCTCGAGCCAGATGCCGCCGGCGGTCGCCAACGCCAATGCGCAGCTCGCCGCTGATACCGCGACTTCGGCAGCGGCCTCCGCGATGACGAACCGCGCCAACGGCAATGTCCAGGCAGCAGCCGATAATACCAACGCTGCGAATGCCGAGAGCCAGAACGCCGAGATTCAGGTCGTCGCCCCCGATCAGCTCAACGACATCGACCGCGCCGCGCAACAGGACGGCCTGCCGGCGCAGAAGGCGGTGATTGCCGCAACCGAGGCGCAGCCCCGGCCGGCACCGGTGATGGCGAGCAGCCAGCAGAGCTCGGCCTGGGACCAGAGTTCCCTGATCGGCAAGATCTTCATCGGCGTCGGCACGCTGCTGACGCTGGCGTCCGCCGCGCGCATGTTCATGGCGTGAGCGCTGGCCTGAATTCCTGGCCTGATGTCCTGGCTTGAGAGACCGCCACCGGAACGCGCATCCCGCGGCATGTTCCGGCGGCCCCTTGCCCCCTTGAAGCCCACCGCGCCAGCGGGCACATTGCCCGCCTGATCAAAAGCGTGGGTGGAGCATGAGCACGTTCGAACACATCATCGTCGAAAGCAAAGGCGCGGTCGGCATCATCAAGCTGAACCGGCCGAAGCTGCTCAACGCGCTCTCCTTCGGCGTCTTCCGCGAGATCGCAGCTGCCGTCGACGATCTCGAGGCCGATGACGCCATCGGCTGCATCGTCGTGACCGGCAGCGAGAAGGCCTTTGCCGCCGGCGCCGACATCAAGGAGATGCAGCCGAAGGGCTTCATCGACATGTTCTCAGAGGATTTTGCCGCGATCGGCGGCGACCGCGTCGCGCGCTGCCGCAAGCCGACCATCGCCGCTGTTTCCGGCTATGCGCTCGGCGGCGGCTGCGAGCTCGCCATGATGTGCGATTTCATCATCGCCGCCGACACCGCCAAGTTCGGCCAGCCCGAGATCACGCTCGGCACCATTCCCGGCATCGGCGGTACCCAGCGCCTGACGCGCGCGATCGGCAAGTCCAAGGCGATGGACCTCTGCCTCACCGGCCGCATGATGGATGCGGCGGAAGCCGAGCGAAGCGGTCTCGTCAGCCGCATCGTGCCCGCCGACAAGCTGATGGACGAGGTGATGGCGGCGGCCGAGAAGATCGCCGCAATGTCGCGCCCTGCGGCCGCGATGGCCAAGGAAGCGGTGAACCGCGCCTTCGAGACCACGCTTGCCGAGGGCATGAGCGTCGAGCGCAACCTGTTCCACTCGACCTTCGCGCTGGAGGACCGCTCCGAGGGCATGGCGGCGTTCATCGAGAAGCGCAAGCCGGTGAACAAGAACAGGTAATCCGGCGCACGGTCAGGCTGGTGTAAGCCTCGACCGCGTTCCCACGGAATCCCTGTGACGAAGCTGCAACAAGCACGGATTTCATGGGGGTTATCCCCGCGGCAGTTTGCCTGCGCGACCTCGGCTGGTTAAACAGTTAAGAGGCCACCGTCGGCGGGGGCGGACAGCCAAGTTAAGCGGGATTACATGATTGGGCGTACCGCCAGAGTTGGTCGCGAGATGACGCGGCATCGATGGGGCGTGAGTCCTGCGCTTGCGACATGGACCGCGCTGGCGCTGTGCTGCGCCCTGCCCTCCGCCGCCTGGGCCGAAGCCCTGCCGGAGGCACTCGCCAAGGCCTACCAGACCAATCCACAGCTCAATGCCGAACGTGCGCGACAACGCGCCACGGACGAGAACGTGCCGCAGGCCCTCGCCGGTTACCGGCCGCAGATCGTAGCGAGCCTCAGCGCCGGCCTGCAATCGGTGCGCAATCTGCTGCCCGACAACACCATCCAGACCGGCAATCTGAAGCCATGGATCATCGGCGTCACCGTGACGCAGACCCTGTTCAACGGCTTCCGCACCGCCAACAACGTGCGCGCCGCCGAACTCCAGGTGCAGTCGGGCCGCGAGGCGCTGCGCAATGTCGGCCAGGGCGTGCTGCTCGACGCGGTCACCGCCTACACCAACGTGCTCGCCAACCAGTCGCTGGTCGAGGCGCAGCGTTCCAACGTCGCCTTCCTGCGCGAGACGCTCTCGGTCACCCAGCGCCGCCTCAACGCCGGCGATGTCACGCCGACCGACAGCGCGCAGGCCGAAGCGCGCCTCAACCGCGGCCTTGCCGATCTCAACGCGGCCGAAGTCGCGCTTGCCATCAGCCAGGCGACCTATGCGCAGGTGATCGGCAATGCACCGTCGCAGCTGCGGGTCGCCGAAGCTGTCGATCGCTATCTGCCGAAGAGTCGCGAAGACGCGATGACGATGGCAATCCGCCAGCATCCGGCGGTGATGGCCGCCGGCTTCGACGTCGATGTCGCCTCCACCAACGTCCGCATCGCCGAAGGCACCCTGCTGCCGAGCGCCACCATCCAGGGCAGCGCCAGCAAGAGCCGCAACAACGATCCGACGCTCGGCACCTTCGCCGAGGACCAGGCCTCGATCGTCGCCAACATCACCGCGCCGATCTACGACGGCGGCCAGGCCGCCGCGCAGACCCGGCAGGCCAAGGAGATCACGGCGCAGAGCCGGCTCGTGCTCGACCAGGTTCGCAACCAGGCGCGCACGGCGGCGGTGAGCGCCTGGGTTGCCAATGAAGGCGCCAAGATCACCGTGTCGGCCTCGGAATCCGAAGTGAAGGCCGCAACCGTCGCGCTGCAGGGCGTACAGCGCGAGGCCGCCGGCGGACAACGCACCACGGTCGACGTCTTGAACTCGCAGGCCGATCTGATTCAGGCCAAGGCCCGCCTGATCGGCGCCAACCGCGACCGCGTCATCGCCTCCTACACGCTGCTCAGCGCCATCGGCCATCTCGACGTCAAGACGCTCAGCCTGAACACGCCGGATTATCTGCCCGAGGTGCACTACCACCAGGTCCGCGATGCTTGGCACGGGCTGCGCACGCCCTCGGGGCAGTAGCAGTTCGCAACGCAACGCCTTCAAGTTCCCTGCCCACCGCAGTGGCGTGCGACTCCATTTTGACATTCTGTCGCCCATGGGCTACATGTATGCCTCATGATCGAGGTGAGGCAAACCGAGCGTTTTTCGGAGTGGCTGAATCGCCTCGAGGATGCCAGCGCGGTTGCCCGGATCACAGCCCGCATTCGCCGCATGGAGATGGGCAATCCCGGTGACAGCAAAGGCGTTGGCCGCAACCTCCGGGAAATGCGCATCGATTACGGCCCAGGATATCGAATCTACTACGTCCAGCGCGGAAGGCAGATCACGATCCTGCTGTGTGGCGGCGACAAGCGCACCCAAAGACAAGACATCAAGCTAGCCCAGCAACTAGCGGAGACATTTTGATGCCAAAGGCAGTGAAGACGACAGTCAAAGCGACATCCAGGACGACACGCTTCGACGCCGCCGACTATCTCAACACTGAGGAGCGCCAAGCTGCCTACATTGCGGCTGCATTGGAGACTGGCGATGCCGATTTCGTGCGCGACGCGCTCGGCCTCGTCGCGCGTGCGCGCGGCATGAGTGCGATCGCGAAGAAAGCCGGTTTGAACCGCGAGAGCCTGTACAAGGCCCTCGGCGAGACCGGAAATCCCGAGTTCGGCACGGTCATGCGCATTGTCGCAGCATTGGGTCTGACATTGTCGGCTCAACCCACGACAAGCGGACGAATGCCAAAGCGCCGCCGGGCCGCGTGACGGAGCGCGCCGCTCGGCGCGGTGCACCGTTGCGATCGCTGCCCCTGGCCGCCAAGACGGTTCAGGCAGTCTCAGGACGTGACCATGAAAAGCCGCCGCATCCACCTGACGGGCGCCTCCGGCTCCGGCGTGACGACGCTCGGTCGCGCGCTGGCCGGCCGGCTTGCGCTGCCGCATCACGACAGCGATGATTATTTCTGGCTGCCGACCGTGCCGCCTTACCAGACGACGCGCCCCGCCGTGGATCGGCTGCGCCTGATGCGCGAGATGTTCCTGCCGCGGTACGACTGGGTCTTGAGCGGAACCGCCAGCGGCTGGGGCGACGAACTCATCGCGTATTTCGACCTGGTCGTCTTCGTGGTGACGCCGCGCGAACTACGATTGGAACGCTTGCGGACCCGCGAGGCCGCGCATTTCGGTGCTGACACCGTCGCGCCGGGCGGCTGGCGCCACGCCGAGACCGAAGCCTTCCTCGAATGGGCCTCCCATTACGAAGCCGGTGACCGCGACGGCCGCAGCCTCGCAAAGCAGGAATCCTGGCTCGCCGGCCTGCCCTGCCCGACGTTGCGCGTCGATGGCTCACGCCCGCTTGCGGACCTCGTTGAGCAGCTATGCAGCGAAGTGCAGCGGCTGCCAGGCTGATGTGATAGTGTCTCGGCATCGTCGTTCAAATAACGAAGCAGGGAGAGAAACCATGCTCACGCGGCGTCCCGTTCGCCTCCCTTGCCGCCGGAGCAACCATGACCAAAGCCCACGCACGTGCCTCGCAACCCGCAACGCCGGTCAATTTCGAGGTCCCGCTGCACGCCTGCGACTGTCACACCCATATCCATGGCGATGTCGAAAAGTTTCCGTTCTTCGCGGGGCGCGTCTATACGCCGGAGCCGGCGAGCCCGGACGAAATGGCAGCCCTGCACAAGGCGCTGCATATCGAGCGCGTGGTGATCGTGACGCCGAGCGTCTACGGCGCCGACAATTCCTCCACCCTGTTCGGCATGAAGGCGCGCGGCGCGACCGCGCGCGGCGTGGCCGTGATCGACGACGAGACCACCGAGGCGCAGCTCGATACGATGCAGCAGGAAGGTTTCCGCGGCATCCGCATCAATCTGGCGACCGGCAGCATCAGCGATCCCGATGTCGGCCGCGCCCGCTTCACCGCCGCCGTCGAGCGCATGAAGGCGCGCGGCTGGCATGTGCAGCTCTATACGACGCTGCCGATGATCTCCGCGATCAAGGAGCTCGTGGAGGTCGCGCCCGTGCCCGCCGTGTTCGATCATTTCGGCGGGCTCGAGGCCTCGCTCGGCCTGGAGCAGCCGGGATTTGCGGACCTGGTTGCGCTCGTCAAATCCGGCAAGACCTATGTGAAGATCTCCGGTGCCTATCGCTCGTCGAAGCTCGCGCCCGACTACCAGGACGTGGTGCCCTATGCACGGGCGTTGATCGCGGCGAATGCGGACCGCGTCGTCTGGGGCACCGACTGGCCGCATCCGGATTCCGGCCTTGTCGAGGGACGCAAGCCCACCGACATCGCGCCGCTCTATCAGATCGACGACGGCCGCCTGCTCAACCAGCTTCCGGTGTGGGCACCGGACGCCGATGTGCGCAAGAAGATCCTGGTCGACAACCCGGCACGCCTCTACGGATTTTGACGGTCAGCGTGCGCGGCGCGAGAAGAACGAGATCAGGACCGGCAAGGTCACGAGGATCACGATCGGCGCCAGCATCATGCCGGTGACGACGACGACCGCGAGCGGCTTCTGCACCTGCGAACCGATACCCTCGGACAGCGCCGCCGGCAGCAACCCGACGCCGGCGACGACGCAGGTCATCAGCACCGGCCGGAGCTGAAGCTCGCCGGTCCGCACCACCGCGCTCATGCGGTCCATGCCCTCTTCGATCAGCTGGTTGTACTGCGACAGGATGATGATGCCGTCCATCACGGCGATGCCGAACAGCGCGATGAACCCGATCGCCGCGGAGACGCTGAATGCCGTGCCTGTTATCAACAGCCCCAGAACGCCGCCGAAGATCGCCATCGGGATCACGCTCATCGCGAGCAGTGTATCCGTCATCGAGCCGAAATTGAACCAGAGCAGCACGCCGATCAGCGCCAGCGAGATCGGTACCACGATCGACAGCCGCCGGATCGCGTCCTGGAGATTGCCGAACTCGCCGACCCATTCCATGCGCGAGGCCGGCGGCAGCTGCACCTGTTCGGCGATCTTCTGCTGGGCCTCGCTGATGGCGCTGCCGAGATCGCGCTCGCGCACCGAGAACTTGATCGGCAGATAGCGTTCCTGCTGCTCGCGATAGATGTAGGCGGCGCCCGAGACGAGGCTGATGGTGGCGACCTCGCTCAGCGGAATCTGCGTGACGGTGCCGTTCGGCCCGGGCGCGCCGATGCGCAAATTCTGGATCGCCTCGGCACTGCGGCGATATTCCGGCGCGAGGCGGACGATGATCGGGAAGTGACGATCGGAGCCGGATTCGTAGAGATCGCCCGCCGTGTCGCCGCCGATCGCGACCTTGATGGTGGCGTTGATGTCGCCCGGCGCAAGGCCATAGCGCGCAGCCTTGGCGCGGTCGATGTCGATCTGGACGGTCGGCTGCCCCAGCGAAGTGAACACCGCAAGATCGGTGACGCCCTGCACCGTGGCCAGCACCGACTTGATCTTGTTGGCGGTGTCGGTGAGCGCCTGAAGGTCGCTGCCGAACAGCTTGATCGAGTTCTCGCCCTTCACGCCGGATACGGCTTCGGAGACGTTGTCCTGGAGATATTGCGAGAAATTGAACTCGACGCCGGGGAAGCGATCATCGAGCTGCTTGAGCAGTTGCGCGGTCAGCTCCTCCTTGTCGCGGGTGCCGGGCCATTGGCTGATCGGCTTCAGCGGCGCGAAGAACTCGGCGTTGAAGAAGCCCGCGGCATCGGTGCCGTCGTCGGGACGGCCGTGCTGCGATACGACGGACTCGACCTCGGGCCGGGCGCGGATCACCTTGCGCATCTCGTTGACGTAGGAGTTGCCTTCCTGGAGCGAGATGGTCGGCGGCAGCGTGGCGCGTATCCAGAGATTGCCCTCTTCCAGCTTCGGCAGGAATTCGAGGCCGAGCAGCCGGCTCAGCGCCACCGTCATCAGCACGAGACCGACCGCGCCTCCGAGCACGATATTGCGGTTGGCGACCGACCATTGCAGCAACGGCGAGTACAGCCGGTGCAGGATCCGCATCACCCTGGTCTCGGTTTCCTCGACATGCGCGGGCAGGATGATCGCGGACAACGCCGGTGTGACGGTGAAGGTCGCAAGGAGCCCGCCGGCCAGCGCATAGGCATAGGTGCGGGCCATGGGCCCGAAGATGTTGCCCTCGACGCCCGACAGCGTGAACAGCGGCAGGAAGGCCGCGATGATGATCGCCGCGGCGAAGAAGATCGAGCGCGAGACGTCGGCGGCCGCGCTGAGGATGGCGTGGCTCTTCATGCCGAACAGCGTCTCATGGGACATATGCTCTGTCTCGGACATCGGCGTCGTCTGGGTCAGACGCCGGAAGATCGCCTCCACCATGATGACGGTGGCGTCGACGATGAGGCCGAAATCGATCGCGCCGACCGACAGAAGATTGGCCGATTCTCCGCGCAGCACCAGGATGATGACCGCAAAGAACAGCGCGAACGGAATGGTGGCGCCGACGATCAGCGCGCTGCGCAGGTCGCCGAGGAATATCCACTGCAACAGAACGATCAGCAGAATGCCGACGATCATGTTGTGCAGCACCGTGTGCGTGGTGAGCGCGATCAGGTCGCCGCGGTCGTAGATGCGCTCGATGCGCACGCCAGGCGGCAGGATGCTGGAGTTGTTGATCTGCCGGACGAGCTGGTGGACACGCTTGATGGTCGGCGAGCTCTGCTCGCCGCGGCGCATCAGCACGATGCCCTGCACGATGTCGTCGGCCTCGTCGATGCCGGCAATGCCGAGACGAGGCTTCTGGCCGACGGTGACGGTCGCGACGTCCTTGACCAGCACCGGGTTGCCGCCGGTCTGCGCCACCATGGTATTGGCGAGATCGTCGATCGACCGGATCAGGCCGACGCCGCGCACGACGGCCGATTGCTGGCCGATATTGACGGTGTTGCCGCCGACATTGACGTTGGAATTGCCGACCGCCTGGAGTAATTGCGGCAGCGTCAGGCCGTTGGCGACCAGCTTGTTGAAGTCGACCTGGAGCTCATAGGTCTTGCTCTTGCCACCCCAGCCGGTGACGTCGATGACGCCGGGCACGGCGCGGAATCGGCGCTGCAGGATCCAGTCCTGGATGGTCTTGAGATCGAGCACGCTGTAGTTCGGCGGACCGACCAGGCGGTAGCGGAAGATCTCGCCGATCGGGCTGAGCGGCGAGATCTGCGGCTGCACGTTGCCCGGCAGCGGTGCGAGCTGCGCCAGGCGGTTCAACACCTGCTGCAACGCCTCGTCATAGGTGTAGGCGAACGAGAACTGAATCTTGACGTCGGAGAGACCGTAGAGCGAGATGGTGCGGATGGTCGTGACGTTCTTCAGGCCTGCGACCTGGGTCTCGATCGGGATGGTGATGTAGCGCTCGATCTCCTCCGCCGACAGCCCCGGGGACTGCGTGACGACGTCGACCATCGGGGGGGTCGGGTCGGGGTAGGCCTCGATGTTGAGCTGGTTGAACGCGATGACGCCGCCGATCAGCACGGTGACGAACATCCCGACCATCAGGAAGCGCCGGTTGACGGCAAGGGCGACGAGACGATCCATTCAAGCTTCAGTTTCTTGGGTCGTCGTTCAGCTACCGGACGCCGCGCGGTCGATGAACAGGCTGCCTTTGGTGACGATCTGCTCGCCGGGCTTCAGATTGCTGGTGACCTCGACGAGGTTGCCGTTGATGAGGCCGATCTTGATTTCGCGCAGCTCGACCGACTTGTCCTCACGTGCGACCCAGAGGCGGACCTTGTCGGCCTCATAGATCAGCGCCTGCTTCGGCACCGCCGGCGCGGCGCGGTCGCCGGCAGAATAGATCGTGACGTTGGCGAACATCTCGGGCTTGAGCAGCCCGTCCTTGTTGTCGATGGTGGCGCGGACCAGCAGGCGGCGGGTGTTGGGGTCTATCGCGGTGGCGACGTAGTTGATCTTGGCGGTCAAGGTCCGGCCCGGCAGCGCCATCACGTTGACGGTGATGTCCTGGCCGATGCAGACCGCGGCGGCGTCGCTCTCGCGCACGAAGGCGGTGAGCCAGACCGTCGAGAGATCGCCGACCACGAAGACCGGATCGCTGGCGCCGGAATTGACGTATTGGCCGGGGCCGATCTTGCGCTGCACGACCGTGCCGGAGATCGGCGAGTAAATCGTGATCTCCCGATCGATGACGCCCTTGTCCTGGAACGTCTTGATGGCCTCGTCGGTGAAGCCGAGGATGCGCAGCTTGCTGCGCGCGGCTTCCAGCGCGGTGGCCGAGGAGCGCATGTCGTTCTGTGCCTGAACCTGCGTCGCCTCCGCCTGCTGATAATCCTTCAGCGGAATGGCGTGGCCTTCATAGAGATCCTTGGCGCGCCTGAATTGGATATCGGCAAGGTCGATCGCCGACTTCGCCTTGTTCTGCGAGGTCATCGCTGCGATGAAATCGTTCTGGGCCTGCACCGTATCGGCGGCCTCGATCGTGAACAGCGGTTGGCCCTGCTTCAGCATCTCACCCGGCTTGGCGAGCAGCTTGGTGACGCGCCCCGCATAGGGCGAGAACACCGGCGTCGAACGGTCCTCGTCGACGGCGACCTTGCCTTCGGTGACATATTCGGCGCGGAAGGCTCTGGCCTTGACCGGCTCGATCGTCAGCGATGCCCATTCCGACGGCGTCGGCGTGAAGTTCTGCGCATTCCTGCGCGACTGGCTGGATATCTCGGAGTGCTTCTTGTCCTTGGACCCCGAAGCGAGGAAGCCGTAGGCACCGGCGCCGGCAAGGCATAGTAGAACTACGGACGTGATCACCCGTTGCTTTGTAAACACCTGCAATCGCTTGGTATTTTCAACTACCATGGAGCCCGGTCGTGTCTGCGACGATCTTGGCAGATGCTTGCCTTGTCGATCGCGCTAATAGTGCCGAATTGCGATTTCAAACAACCTAAAAAACGCTGTGCGCCTTTCGGTTTGCGTTAAAATTTTGCGACATGTCAGCTTCACGTCAGCTTCGCGCCGGCCACTGCGCCGGATGACTGCCGAGCGGCATCGCCGGACGAGACCATTGCGCCGGTGTCGTCGACAGCAGCGCCGCATGACGCACCGCCTTCAACATGCCGAAGCCAGATGGCATGCTCTCGATGAACGCAGCATGTACGGCCTCGCCCGTAAGATCCGGAGTGTTCAGTCCGCCATCGAGGCGGCCGAGATTCCACAGCCATCGCCCGGTCTGCGCCAGTGACACGCGCACGTGCCAGCTGCCGCCTTCGCGCGCCTGGCGCATCTTCGCCATCATCGCGCCGAACGCCATCAGATAACCGGTGGCGTGGTCGAGCATCTGCGCCGGCAATTCCTTCGGACCGTCGATGCCGGCGGCCCTTCCTTCCGCATCGTTGAAGCCGGTGGTGGTTTGCACCAGGGAATCGAAGCCGCGCCGCTCGGCCCAGGGGCCGGTGTGGCCATAGGCCGACAGCGTCACATAGACGATGCCGGGGTTGATCTGAGCTGCGTCCTCGGGCGCGAAGCCGAGGGCAGCGAGCGCGCGTGGACGATAGCCCTGCGAGAAGATGTCGGCGTCCCGCAACAATTCGCGCAACTGCGCCCTGCCCGTCTCGCTCTTCAACTCGATGAAGGTGGTGAGCTTGCCGCGCCCGGTATCGATGGTGAGCCAGTCGATGGCGGGCAACTCCGGACCCGACACCAGTAGCACGTCCGCACCATGCGCAGCGAGCGTGCGGCCGGCGACGGGGCCTGCGATGACGCGGGAGAGATCGAGTACGCGAAGGCCCGACAGCGGGCGATCACCTCTGGGCCACGGCTTTGGCGGGGCTTCGCCGATCTTCTCGATCGAGATCAGCGGCAATCGCGCGAGCGCGCGCGCCTGCGGCAGCGCTGACCATTCGTCGTGGGAGCGCATCAGCGCAACGACGCCGCCCGCGGCGTAAACCGCGACTTCAAAATCCTCGCCCTCCCATTGCATCAGCGCCGCCTGCACCTTGTCGCGCTCCGCATCACAGCCGAGCACCTTGCAGACGGCATCGCGGTGATGCGGAAAATTGGTGTGGCAACGAACGAATCGATCGTCGCCGGCCCTGTAGACGCCGGCGATGGCGTCCCAGGCGGGCGGCGGCGGCTTGTCGTCGACGCGCAGATAGCGCTCGGAACGGCATTCGGCGACGGCGTGGCGCAGATCGACGGAGACCTCCTGCGTCTCGTCGCTGCGCAGCCTCCATATCTCGGCAGCGGCGAGACCTGCGGCAGCGATCGTCGCCTGTCCGGCGACGGCGACACGAAACGAGGACGGGATCTGCGGCTCTTCGCCGGTCAGCCGAACGCGTTCGAGCGCGGCTTGGTCTCCGCCAGCGGAGGTCCAGATGCCGCTGAGAATCTCGACAGGGCTTTGCATGGCGGCCTCCCTCCTTTAGTTTTTTGCGACCTTCCATTAGCACACAAGGGAATGCAATGGCCGCCATCGACCCCCTTACCGCAGGCGCCGTGTTCATCGCAACGGCGGCCACAGACGCAGTCTATGTCATGTTCACCTCGGCCGTCATCGCACGCAAGCGTGTGCCGGCGGCGAACTGGAGCGCGGTCTGGTACATGCTCTCCTCCTACGCCGTGATCAGCTACACGGAGAACGCCTTTTACGTTGCCTTCGCCGCGATCGGCTCCTGGGCCGGCGCTTACGCGTCGCTCACTTTCCTGCACCGCCCGCCCGGCGGCCCGCCGGTCGGCGCGGCGCCGGAGTGAAGGGGCCCGCCTCTCTCCACGTCATTGCGAGGAGCTCTTGCGACGAAGCAATCCAGACTGCCTCCACGGATGCATTTCTGGATTGCTTCGCTGCGCTCGCAATGACGATTGGAGAGTTCAACATATCTCCGGAAACGGCTACACTCTCCACATCAACAAAAAGGAAACCCAACAATGGATCTCGGTCTCGAAGGCAAGAACGCCATCGTGCTCGGCGGCACGCGCGGCATCGGGCGGGCGATTGCGGCGACGCTCGCCGGTGAAGGCACCAATGTCGCGGTGTGCGCGCGCAATGCCGATCAGGTTGCAGCCACCGTCGCTGAGCTAAAGGCGCAGGGCGTCAACGCCACCGGCGGTCCGGTCGACGTGACCGACGGCGCGGCGCTGAAATCCTGGATCGAGGGTGCAGCTAAAGAGCTTGGCGGCATCGACATGCTGTTCTCCAATGCCGGCGCGATGGCGCAAGGCCACGATGCTGCATCATGGGAGCAGAATTTCAGGCTCGACCTGCTCGGCGCCGTGCATGCGTTCGATGCCGCGCGGCCGTTCCTCGAAGCGAGCGGAGAAAGAAGCGGCGACGCCGCCTTCGTCATCATCTCCTCGATCTCGGCGGCGCAGGCCGACACGGCCAGCTCCTACGGCCCGATCAAGGCGGCGCTGATCCACATGGCCAAGGGACTGGCGCGGCAACATGCAAAGAAGAAGATCCGCGTGAATGTCGTGTCGCCCGGCACAGTCTATTTCAAGGGCGGGGTCTGGGAGATGGTCGAAAAGAACATGCCCGAACGCTACAACGACGCGATGAAGCGCAATCCCACGGGACGTATGGCGACGCCGCAGGAAATCGCGAGCGCGGCGGTGTTTCTGGCAAGCCCGGTGTCGGGGTTCACCACGGGATCGAATCTCGTCGTGGACGGCGCGATCTCGAACCGGGTGAATTTCTAGGGAAGCGGAGCATCATCATCGAAGAGCTTGTAGGTTGGGCAAAGCGAAGCGTGCCCACCGCTTTCGTGAAAGATCCTAGAAGGTGGGCACGGCGCTTACGCGCCTTTGCCCACCCTACGGCAGCTTCGCTGGAGGCAAGCACCTCAATGAAAATCCCGTGACGGCGGCAGGATGCGGACGTTGCGGGGGTGGCGGATTTTTTGTGCCGGCATGTCCGTGAGCGCGCGAGGGTCTTCGTTGAGCGGCTCGACCACGGTGGCGCCTGCCGGCCGCGGATGCTTGCGGCTCAGGGCGTCGTTGGCGAGTCCGACCAGATCGTGCGAGCGATCGATCAGGCGCTGGGCGATGAGATGCGTCACCTTCTCGGGGCTGCTCTGGATATAGCCGTGAACCTCGATGAGGCGCGCGCCCATCACCTCTTTGCGGTACTGCTCCATGATCTTGGGCCAGACCACGACATTGGCGATGCCGGTCTCGTCCTCCAGCGTCATGAACACGACGCCGCTGGCGCTGCCCGGCCGTTGCCGCACCAGCACCACGCCGGCGCAGCGGACGCGGCGCCGCTCGTTCTCGTGGCTGATCTCCCTGCAGGCGACGATGCGCTCGCGC
>LNAP01003606.1_pt1 | contig 14746 bp, 14 predicted proteins | sample 602601 | NCBI WGS metagenome assembly LNAP01 (sample SAMN02440304, study PRJNA202911) | soil metagenome | biome: Subtropical and temperate rainforests or woodlands; isolation source: soil samples (1 kg each in a 20% v/v slurry with milli Q water) were... ...
TGCGCCGCCACCGAGGTTACGCCAACGCCGCCGCGCGTACCGGCTACCGCCACCACCTTGCCGCTGCGCGCCTGACGCACCGACTGGCCGTCTTCATGGTTGACCCAGGTACGCAAGGCATCTACCGTAAGGGGCTTGAAGCGGTAATCGCAAACGCCGGCCTGCAACAGCGCCCGGTACAAGTTAACGTCATTCGTATCCCCCAGCACATACACCTTGACCGAGGGGTCGCAGGCCTCGGCCAGCCGGTCAAGGGCCGCCATGGGTTTGTCTATGCCCGAAATGTCCACAATCAGACGTTGGGGGGCTTTTTCAACCCGCCCCAAATAAGCAATTACCGCGTCAATGCTGCCGCGCGCCACATGGCTGTCGGCAACCCCCAACTGGCCCAGGGACTGTTCGAAAGCTTGCCGCCCAGGCTCGTCGGCCACAAACGCCACCAGGCTGGCATTGTATGCATCGCCTTTGTTTTTACCGCCCATGGCTCTTATTACGCTCATGACTCCTCCTGTCTTGCTCTATTTGACGCCAATGTCCGTCGACATCGTTTCGCGTAGCGGCGTCACTTCGTTATTGCGATAACGCGTAACGGCGGCACCGGCCGTGTCGGGGGACTGCCCCCGGTAGGCTTTCGGTGTGGCCAGGTCTTCCGGCCTTGCTATTTGTTCGGCCAGGTTGGTGTAGGTGGCACAGCCAAAGGCTATTGACATGCGCAGGTCGTCGGGCTTGTTGTACTGCGACGGCTGCAACAATTTACTGCAATCGGGGGCTACCGCCTGCAGGCCAGGCCCTACATGCTTAACGGTAATAATTGAAGGGTCTGGCACGCCGGCAAAGTCCTTGCGCGGGAAAGCACAGGCGCTTAACGCCAAGCTTACGCCCAGCAACAAACCCATGGTGGCCACGCGGCGCAGGCCGGACTGATCAGCGCTTATGTACACTGGTACGGTGTGAAAGAGCGACGAATGTTTCTGCAATAAACTCATGATGCTGTCCTGGCAAGCAGTGCAAGCTGCATTAGTAAACGAACCCGGCGGCCCCAGTCAGGCGCGGCACATCGCCCTTAAGCGGGTCCAGCCCTATTTTGTCGTGCAAAATATATTCAATATCGGTATTGGGGCGCAGGCTTTCCAGCGGCGACGCCAGTTGGCTGCTATCGCTGGGTTTGACCAGATAAGGCGTAACAATAATGACCAGTTCGCTTTTGTTGTTCTTGTAGTCGGACGACGAAAACAACTTGCCCAGCACCGGTATTTTTCCCAGACCCGGAACTTGCGACACGATGTCGCGAATATTATTCTGCAGTAAGCCGCCAATGGCAAAGCTTTGCCCGCTGGCCATTTCCACCGTGGTTTCCACGCGCCGCACCGACAAACCCGGAATCACCAGGCCTTGCATCACAATGCTGCTATTAGGGTCGATCTCGCTGATTTCGGGGCGCACCTTGATGCTGATGCGGTCGTCGGCCAGCACCGTGGGGGTAAAGTCCAGCGCCACGCCAAAGGGCTTGAATTCGACTGACATGCTGTCTTCGTCCTGCTTGACTGGAATGGGGAATTCCCCGCCCGCCAGGAAGCTGGCGGTTTCGCCTGAAACCGCCGTCAAATTGGGCTCGGCCAATACGCTGATCATGCCTTCCTGGTCCAGCGCGTCAATCATGGCCTGAATAGACCTGTCGCCCTTGGCATAGCCGCCCAGGAAGGAATAACCGCCGTTTCCGGGGGAAGAGAACGCGCTGCTTGTGCCAAAGCCTTTACTACTTACTGCGCCGGAAGAGTCGGTGAATGCACCGCTTCCGCTTATGGCGCTGCCCGTCAGGTTTATGCCAATACTCTGAAATGGCCGCCCGCTGATCACGCCGGCAAAGAAGTTGCCCGGCGTGGCAATGGCCGACCAGTTAATACCCAGTTGCTGCGTTACCTCGCGCGACACTTCGGTTACGCGCACGCGCAAGTAAACCTGGGTGGGGCTGCTGATGGCCATGCGGTTGATCAGGTCGTCTTTTTCACCCAGGTACGATTTAATCGTACGGCTAATGGCTTCTACTGTTTCAGCATTGGGTGCCTTGCCGCTAATCATTAGCGACCCCGGGGCCGATTCCAGCGCTATGCGCAGGCCCGGAAAACGCTGGCCTAGCACCTCGCGCATTTCACCCACGTTATGGCGCACCACGACTTTGCTTTGCACTATGGTTGTACCGCCCTCGCCCAGCACATATAAGGTGGTCTGCCCGGTTTTCTTGCCCACCACTAGCACCGCGCCTTCCGATGGCACTTGCACGTCGGCAATTTCCGGGTCGGCCACAAAAACCGTTTGCGCCACCCCCTCGAAGCGAACCAGCCGCCCCTCGCCCACCGACAAGGCTTGAGCTTGCGCCATAGGTGCGTAACAGGCTGCTACTGCGCCAGCCAGCAGCATGCCGCTATAAGCGGGGGTTAGCTTTCTTGCCGTCCATCGAGGAAAATTCAACACCATTTTTTGTCCTTCTTGTTACTGGAATACAAAGACAGCGGCCAGAACGGATTAAGCAACAATTAATGCGCCGTGGCAGACATACCGTCAAAAGACTGCGTTTCGCGCTTGGAACCACGGAAGATGGTGACTTCACGCGGAGCCACATTAGGCGTCGCCTCGACAGCCAATTTTGGCGGCTCGCCATTGCCGATGGCACGTGAAATATCGCCCGCCCAAACGGGATTGGATTTTTCTGTGTTGTTATCCCAGGCCACGACTGATTCGGCCTGTTCATCGATTGGCGCATTGCGGTCGGCCACGGCAAAGCTGCGCAATGCCATTGACAAGGTACCCAGCCGGGAAGCCACAGTAATGGCCTCGGCGGCGCGCGAGGTGACTTCCAAGGTTACGGTGCGGGCTGCCGCCGTACTAGCCGAGCCTTTGGTTTTTGAGTTACTTTGTTCTTCTGTGGGCTTCTGAAACACCGAACCCACGGCAATGACCCGTACCTTTTCCACCACCGTTTCACTAACCACTGATCGCGAACGATCGCTGTCGATGTCGTCGTTGTTGCGCTTTTGCTGGGTCAGAATCATGTCGACATAGTCGCCGATTTGAATCAGCCCGGCGTTACCCGATACATTGTCAACCGATACCGACACCGCCCTCATGCCGGGTTTCAGCACCGCAGCCAGAAAGCCCGGCGCATCGGAACGAATAACATCGCGTGCCAGAATAAAGGCCCCAGCCTTGGTGTCGCGCCGGATCAGTACGCCGCCCATGGCGTCGGCGGCCTTTGTACCTTGCACCAGGGTACCATCGGGCACTTTTGATGCCTCCAGCGGTTTCCAGTCCAGGTCTTCTTCACGCAGCAACAGCCCGGCCGGCAAGTCGCCGGCTGCCACCCTTACCTGCACCGACCGCTCGGCCGGCTTAATATTCTGGTTGGCCATATTGGCATACAACACACGGGCGGTAAAAGCCAGCACGGCTGCGCCCAGAACGAGCAAGGCAAATTTCAATGTGGTGGACATACCGCTACCCCTTAAAACTCAACAAGAACCGATTTTTACAACCCTGCTACCCACAAATTCTGCAACCCGGCTATGGCCAGGCCCACCCCATAAGGCACGCCACGCGAAACCGACAACATTCTAAGAAGACCCGCTCCCCGCGGCGTACGATTACGCTTCAAGATGCGCTGAGCAATCCAGCCGAACACCCCCACTAGGGAGCCGCAAAGCGTGGCAATCACCAGCGCCGTTACGGCCCCCTGAGGGCCCACCCATAACATAAGGGCCCCCCACAGTTTGACATCGCCACCGCCCATCACACCCAGAACAAAAAGCACCACCATCAAGGCAATGGCAATCAAACCTATGGCTGCATGCCAACCCACCTGTGTCCACCCCATGCCACTGATCCAGGCGTACACTAGAAACAGCGCCACATACACACCCGTCCATACGTTAGGTAAACGCCGCTGCGACAGGTCTCGGTACGCTAGGAGCAATAACACCGCCCCAGCACATAAAAGAATGAGTGTCTGGAGAAGTGGCATCATGAAGGAGAACCAACGGCCTACTACTTAAGGGGTAGTAGCAGTCGTAATGGACGTGCTAAGGTTTGTAAACGCTGTAAATAAGGATGTATCCAACAAGGCGACAGCCGCTGAAACCGCTGCCACAATCAAGCCGGCCAAAATTGCATATTCAAGCGCACTAACACCACGCTCGTCACGCATAAAGAGTTTGATAAACTTACGCATAAAATTTCTCCGGAAATTTACATGGAACAAACTATAAAAAATCGACCGAAGCACAAAGCCCGGCGCGTTGCCCGCCACCTGCCACGGGGTAAATTAATCTTACACGCCGCTACATTAAGCAAAATGACTTTCTTAAAAAATCAGAAAATTCCTAGATGTTTCTAAGAAAATTTCAGGTTTTTTCTTAGAAGCTCTTAGGTAAATCGCCAGAGCCGGGGGCTTTCCCTAAGTGTTCAAAATAAGACATTTCCCGCCAAACACTGTTACACGCCATACTGCTTGCCGCCGAAACAACTACGCCGACACTTCAAAAAGCAGTGTCGGCGTAGTTACAGCGGTGTTTACAACGACCTAGTTGACGGCCGCAGGCAGGTCCAAGTTAAGATTCAGCCCGCAACCCGACATGGGTATAGGCACTTCGGGAAAACGTTCTAAAAAGGCTTCGCTTTCGCCGATTTGCGTAATGGCGTTAACACCCAGTTTCAGCAAAATATTGCGTTTGTGGGCACTAATCGTTTTTTCGCTTAAGTACAATTTGTGCGCAATGTCAATATTGCGCAGGCCCTGGCGCAACAGCATCAGCACCATCAATTCTTTTTGGGTAAGCAAGTGCATTTTGCCCGTTAAAGCACCAGAGTCACTCTGCGGGGGAAAGCATTGCATTCCGCCAAGCACCATCTGAATCGTGGCGGCTATTGTTTTCTCGTCGCTTAGCTTGCCCAGATAGCCGTTCACCCCCAGTTTCGCAGCCAGCGACGCAAATAACGGGGCGTCCCTGCCTCCAAAGAACAGTATGGGGACATGGCCAACGTCTTTGCGCAGTTGTTGCACGAACACGGCCGGATGCGCCCCCGGCCCTGCCGGATCCATAATGACCAGCTTCAGGTCGGGCACAATGAATTCCTGCGCCTCGTTTGTGCTTTGCGCCTCGTGCACCGTTGATAAGAACCCGGCATCTTTTAGAACGTGACGCAATCCCGCCCTAAAAATTGGCAGTGCATTAATAATTAATATAGTACCCATGCTTCCCACCATAAAAAGCGTTACAACAACGTGCACCGCTTGCGTTACGATGGCTTATCTGCCCTGTGGCGCAGTACTGCAATGAAGCTTTGCAACGCCATAACCCTGGCCAGACCGCCACCTTTTTTAACAACTGGTAATACTACGTACTAATTAGAGCGTATGACCCCCACGAGGCACCGTCAATTAGGGAATATGGCCGATAGAAAAATCCAGGCTAAATAGCCTATGGTTATTTTTTGAAATGTATGGTAATAAAATTATTACCAGTACAAAAGCAAGGTGCAAGCAGCACATTTAAGGTGACAAAAATGGGCATAAGCAGACGGCAATGGCTGAAGAACATCGCATGGGCTTCATTTGCTTATGGCCCCTTTTCGTTCGCAGCTGAAAAATCCGTCCTGCGGCAGGCAGACGACGGGCCATCGGGCCGTTTAAAACAAAACAAAACCCGCCCTGTTATTAATGTAAAGAATTTCGGGGCCAAAGGCGATGGCGCGACCAATGACTATGCGGCCATACAGAAGGCTGTTGCGGCCATTTCAGCAACTGGGGGCGGAACACTGCTTTTCCCAAAAGGGGTTTACCGTGTCAATGAATACAAAATCGGCGGCAAGGCCAGCCCGAACGGAATAAGCGACTTCACCTTCAAAGCCATTGACGGCCTGACCATCGACGGCAACGGCAGCAAAATAGTCATGAAAGGCGGCTGGACGCGCACCGCCGACTACAGCTCGGGGAAACACTCGTACTCGTACGCCAATCAGATAGGTTTTTTATTTTTAGGATGCAGAAATCTGTCGGTTCGCAACCTTGAAGTCGATGGCGGCGCGGCAACCATTAAAAAAGGGGCGGATGGCGTTGTGGAAGGCCGGTCCCATTGCCTTTATTTACTGGGGTGCCAAGACGTTGAGCTCGACAATCTGCACATCCACCATTACTGCTCCGATGGCGCCTACATTGGCAGCTATTCCGGCGTTATCAGCCGGCACGTTAACGCGAAGAACTGCCAGTTCGCCAATAATGGAAGGCAAGGCGTATCGATCATTCAGCTTCGTTATGCCACGTTTACAAACTGCGACTTCAGGGAAACGGGCCGAACCGGACTATACGGCGGACATAGCCCCCGGGCAGGCGTGGACATTGAACCCAACGTTGGGGTTCCCAAAGTAGATGACTATACCGGCGACATCAAGTTTGAAAATTGCCGCTTCGCAGATAACCAGGGCTTCCAGTATGTAGGCACGTCCTACGAAAAAACCCCATACCCCGTCACGTTTGTTTCATGCGTGTTCAAAGAAACCCTGGGTAAATCGCGCAACCGCGTCTGCGACGTACTGCCCGCCACAAAACTGACACGATTCGAAGCCTGCCGCTTCGAGAACACACCGCTATTTCCATCGTATTCAATTAACAAAAAAGCCAATACAACAGAAGTTGTACGCTGCACATTTGTGTCCGACCAGGCCGACCAGCAAATGCTTGGCTGCCTGGCCCCAGCGGCCATCAACGTCGTGGCAGACTGCGAATTTATATTCAACGCCCCCAAGCCTGCCAGCAAAGCCAACTATCGCCGTATCCATATTAATAATTCATACACCCGCTTTCTGAACAACCGCATCTTCATTTCTAAAACGGAGCACCGTGGCGACGGATCCACCCTGGTTGCCCTGATCTACAACGCTGAAGCCGCAACAGGCAACACCTGGACCACCGACCTTGCAGCACCCGGACAGTATTTTAAAAACGCCTATGCCGACGTTGGCACCGTTTCAGATTCGTTTCCAAATCCGAAGGTATTTCGTCGGACGTGAATGGGTCGAATCAACAATGTCGCCCACCGCTACCTCGACTTCATTACTGCTGGGGTGTACCGACCTTACTCGCAATCATTTCGGCAATGGGCAAAGCTGAAGTGGCGGCCGGCGAGGGAGCATTGCATACATGCAGCATTCGTTCTGTTTGTTCAAACAGGAAGTCATGCACCAAGGTGCCATCGCGCATCACCGCTTGTGCGCGAATGCCCGCCTCATAGGGCAATAAATCGGCCTGAGTAAGGCTGGGGCAATATTTCCTGCATTCTTCCAAGTATCCGGACTTAAAAATCGAGTTCTTCATTTCCCGCATGCCACTGCTAAAGTTTCTGTATATCGTTCTCCAGAAACCACTGAACAAAGAATATTCAGATACATCTTGCAGACTGAATGAAAATTTAGGATAGCCTTCGCGTGCAAATCCAAGTACCGCATTCGGGCCAACTGTCACACTGCCATCTATCATCCGCGTCAAGTGCACTCCCAGGAATGGCAGCTCGGGATCAGGAATTGGATAAATCAAGTGGTTCACAATATTGTTCCTAGAAGCTGGAAGGCGATAGTATTCACCTCGAAAAGGCACAATCTGGTGATCAATAGACAAGCCGGCCAATTTGGCAATCCGATCCGATTGCAAGCCGGCACAAGCGATCAAATACTTTGCTGTCCAATTGCGGGTTCCAGCAACGATCTTAACGTCTAGAGCCGTTTCCTCGATTTTTGTGACTTTTGTCCCAAGCTCGACGGTGCCGCCTTTGCTGCATATTATGTCTCTCATGCATTCGCAAACTTTTTTATAATCGACGATGCCCGTTTCCGCAACGAACAATGCCCCTAAACCCACAATATTGGGCTCCCGGTTTCGTAAGCCGGCCGTATCGAGCCTTTCCACACAAATTCCATTTCGGGCAGCACGTTCAGCTAATGCCGACATTCGATCCAATTCTTGCTCATTGGTAGCGACCAATAGTTTCCCGCATTTCTGGAATGGAATCCCGTGCTCAGAGCAAAAGTCTGTGATCGCCGCCGCCCCCTTACGGCAGAGCTCAGCCTTTAGACTCCCAGGCTCGTAATAAACCCCTGCGTGTATCACTCCGCTATTGTGGCCGGTTTGATGGCTAGCAACCTGATCCTCCTTTTCAAGCACAACGATTTTCGCTTCAGGCCAACGTTCACCGAGCTTCAACGCCGTAGCTAAACCGACAATGCCGCCGCCTATAATGCAATAATCGAACTTCACTTTTTAACTCCAATATCAAACAGAAAGAAAATCAAGGAAAATTAGTTGCGCTATGCTTCGATTCGAACGAAATCGATATTTCCAACACAATGCTTTCCACGCAGTTCGGAACGGCGTTGCACGAAACGCAGCGGCCCTTCGCTTCGGATGTTTTCGGTATCCTTCCGCAAAGTAAAGCGAACCTAAAACTATCTATTGCCCCCCATGAAAGACTTAAGAACCAACAACGAACTTCATACAACTCTTAGTGACATCGCCTACGAGCGGATTCGCCAGTTAATTGTCGATAATCATTTTCCCGATAATGAGCGACTTCTTGAGACAGATATCGCAAAGCAGTTGGGCATGAGCCGCACCCCGGTCCGGGAGGCGTTGTTTCGCCTTATCAGCGAGGGTTTACTTGCACATGCCCCTCATCGAGGTGTGACCGTCCTGCACTATGACGACGCGGCGTTGTCTGAACTTTACTTCGTACGAGAAGAAATGGAGGCGCTGAACGTTGCGCAAGCCGCTCATCATGCAACCCTGGTAGAGCTTGCGCGGATGGAGGAAATCCTTAACGAAGAGCAAGCTGCGCTGCAGGCTAAAGACGTCACCAGAATCGTGCAGATCAACGACGAATTCCACGACATGATTTGCCAAGCCGCACACAATCGCTTTCTCCAAAGAATCATGCATGTCGTGCATGATTCTGTTGCTGTTTTCCGCCGAAGCACGCTTACGGATGTAGGTCGCGCGCATTTTGCGCATGAAGAACACAAAGTTATTTTCGAGGCGATAAAAAAGCGGGATGCAGTTGCCGCCGCGCAAGCCAGTCGCCAGCATACAAAAACCAATTTCGCCGCTCGCTTGAAACAGCGCAATATCAAACCACAGCCCTAAGGCCAGCCTAGTTTCCGCTAAATACCGGCTTACGCTTTTCTACGAATGCATTCCGTCCTTCGATATAGTCTTGGCTGGCGAAGCAGGACAGTATGGCGGCAACACAACCATCCCTATCATATTCTTGCGGTTTAATGGCTTCTTCAATCGCTTGTTTACTTGCGGAAAGTGTTAGCGGCGCCAGGTCCACCATAGTCTTTATCAAATCCGTAAACGCAGCATCGTCGTACACGCGATTGATGAGCCCGATGCGTAGTGCATCATCTACATCGTATTTGCGTGCGGTAAACATGATTTCCTTTGCGTTTGCCGGGCCTACCAGCCATGTAAGGCGCTGCAGCCAAAGCTGGTGGTAGCCGACGCCGACCTTCCCAGCAGGTATGCAAAAAGTCGATTCTTTACTTGCATAGCGAAGATCGCAGTGCATCGCCAAAGCTACTCCACCACCAAAGCAATAGCCCTTGATCCTGGCCACAGTAGGTTTACGCACCTTACTCACTGCGCTCACTGCCTGTTCTACCGTGGCATTGTAAAGAGCTACACCTTCAGATGTGTTCCGGCGCTCACCAAACTGAGAAATATCAGAACCTGAGGCAAATGCTTTCTCGCCTGCGCCTTGCAGCACGATCAACCTGACTTTAGGATCTGACTCAAGATCACACAAATGCCGAGGCAAACTGCTCCACATATCGAAATTCAACGCATTGTGCTTTTGTGGGTTGTCGATAACCACATATCCTACCAAGCCCTCGCGTCGGGTCTGAATTTTTGCGCTACTTTCATATGACATGTGTACTCCTTAACTCATGTATGTCTTCTGGCGAAAGACCGATTTCTCTGAATATTTCGTCATTGTGCTCACCCGGGATAGGAGCAACTCTTCGGACTCCTCCCTTGTGCTTATCCGTTCGCAGGGGTTGGCCGACAAGCCCAATTTCTCCCAATTGCGGATGCGTCACAGGCCACCGTATACCCAGATGCACCACTTGCGGATCAGAAAACGCCTGCTGTACTGTATTGACTGCACCACAGGCCAGTCCACTTCCATTCAACAGTTCGATCCAATATTTGTTTGTATTGGTAGCGAAAATTTCCGTTAACTCCATATTTAGAGCCTGCCGGTTTTGAGAGCGCTGCTTATTTGTTGAGAATCGATCGTCGGTAAGCCACTGCGAGCGATCCAGGGTGCGACAAAGTCGTTCCCACATGGTTTGTCCCGATACGCAAATATTTATTTTGCCATCTTGCGTGTCAAACACACCGGTGGGAATAATTGTGGGATGGTCGTTTCCAGCCTGTTTTGGAACCTCACCCGAAACGAGCCAGCGAGCAGCCTGAAAGTCCATAACAGCCAGCAAAGATTCCAACAGTGACGTCTGTACCCATTGGCCTGTGCCCGTTCGATCTCTATCTAGTAAAGCGATCAGTATGCCTATAGCGCCATAAAGTCCGGCAGTAGTGTCGGCAATAGCGATACCGGCGCGTACAGGCCCTTGGCCTGGAATTCCGGTAACCGACATCATGCCGGTCATTCCCTGGATGATCTGATCGTACCCCGGCCGCTTTGCATATGGACCGTCTTGGCCAAATCCAGAGATACTGGCATAAATCAGACGAGGATTGCGAGCACGCAAAGTTTCATAATCGATACCTAGACGATGCTTGACATCGGGTCGAAAATTCTCTACTAGAACGTCTGCCTCGTCCACTAAACGCAATAAAACATCCAGTCCAGCCCTGGTTTTCAAATCCAAGGTTACGCTGCGCTTATTACGATGCAAATTTTGATAGTCGGGACCCAGGCGTATGCCGCCCATTTCTGTTTCCCGTTCAACGTCGACGGGCTGTTCAATCTTGATGACATCCGCTCCCCAGTCCGCTAATTGACGAACCGCGGTAGGCCCTGCCCGGACTCGCGTCAAATCCAGGACTCGGTAAGAGGCAAGAGGTAAATTATGTTGCTGTTTATCCATGATTAGTGATGAAATTCTGCAAAATTTGATTAAAAAGATCGGGCTCCTCAAGATTGACGGTGTGTCCGGTATCAGCGAACACAGAGAGCCTACCTTTACGTAACGCGCGGCTCAGGAATATGCTGGGCTGAACGCACGGATGATCACGGTCGCCGCAAATCACTAATGACGGAATGTCGACATTCTGCAATCGCGTTTCAAGGTCCCACAATGAAGGTCTTCGGGCCTGGATATTCTGTAGCGTCAATGCCGTCCCCAACGGGGAGTTTTCGCGGAAGCGATCGACGAAAGCCTGCCATGCGCGAGGATCTTTGCGCATAAATGGCTGCCGATAGGGGCCACTACCGTACTGCGTTACGAAATCGTCGAATTTGCCATCGAACAGTTCTTTCGCCATAGTGCGGTATGCTGCCTGACGCTCTTCATAAATATGAAGCTCAGAACCCGAGCCGCATCCGACAATCGTCAGCGACAATGCCCTATCGGCGTAATCAAGCCCCAACTGCACAGTGGCGAAACTGCCCATCGACAAGCCCACAATGTGAGCCTTGTCGATGCCCAAGTTATCCAAGATTGCTATTGCATCAGTTGCTGCCTGCTCTTGGGAATAGACGGCCGGATCGTCTGGAATTGAAGAGGGCGGATACCCTCTTGCGCTATAGACGATACAACGATTTCGTTTTGAAAAATATCGTAGCTGTGGTTCCCAGCTCCGGTAGTTTCCGGCCATCTCATGAATAAACAAGATAGGCTCTCCAGCTCCGATTTCTTCATAGTAGAAATCTATCCCTTCAGCATTGATGTATGGCAATTCAGACTCCTATAGTTTTAGTTTCTCAAAATTGATTTTCGCAACCACCTTGCGCCAAAACTCGATTTCATCGCTCATGCGTTTGGTAAATTCATCGGGCGTACTCGGAATGGGTTCAACTCCAAGCCTGCTGTAGGCTGTGCGAACCTCAGTTGATTCCAGAGTAGCGTTTAACGCTGCGTTCAATTTCTTAACTATTGGATCAGGAGTGTCAGCTTTTGCAATAAGGCCATACCATGTAGGCTTGTTCAACTGAGGGAAGCCGAGCTCCGCGTATGTCGGGATGTCGGGGTAGTTGGGCAAGCGTTGCGGAGACTGGATGGCCAAAGCGCAAACCTTGCCGCTTGCGATATGGGATCGCGCCGAACTGATATTGTCGAATACCGCGTCGATGGTTCCGCTATATATATCAGTCATGGCGGGGCCCAAGCCGCGATACGGAATATGCAGCATTTGCGTGTCTGTTTCCGCCAGGAAAGCGGCGCCGCTCAAGTGAGCGAGCGTGCCAATTCCAGCTGAACCATATTGCAGTTCATTGGGCGACTTTTTAAGCTTGTCTATCAGGGTCTGAAACTTACAGTCAGGTGTAGCCTTTTTGCTCGTTATCAGCACCCCTGGCGCGACGACTAAAGAACCGATCGCGCGAAAGTCCTTGAGAGGATCGTAAGGAAGGTTTTCGTAAATATTTACTGCAACGCCGTGAGAGGTCGCGGAGGCTATTCCCAACGTATAGCCGTCGGATGGTGCGTTCAGCACATGCCGAAGCCCAATTAACCCCCCTGCACCAGCTTTATTTTCCACTACTACGGTTTGACCTAGGTGCTCGCCCATCTTTTGCTGAATTAAACGCACAATTAAATCCGTCGGTCCGCCTGGAGCCATTTGGACAATCGCTGTCACTGGTTTGCTCGGATATTCTTGTGCTATTGAGCCCGCTGAAAAACTCATCATTGCGGCGCTTGTCATCAGCACCTTTGTTAATTTCCTGTTCATATAAGTCTCCTTTTTTAGAGTTGAGCCTGCATTGTATGCAATGTATACACTGTATGCAATATGTATTTACACTACTGCAAATGAGACTCGCAAATAGACTAATTTCTTCATGGTTTACGCTGGCAAACAGACAGTCAGGATCCACGTACAATGGCCGGGCACTCAAAGCGTTTATATTTATAGCTATGGCTTACCGGCTTGGGGCACATGACAAACTCTACTGTTTCGCCTTTGGCCGACCCTGAAGGCTTATTTGATTTGATGACCATGAATACAGAACCATTGCTTCCGCCTGAAACCGAACGCGACGTTACTCTATTGGGCTATGGGCCCATGGATAAAATTCACCAGGAATTCGACACGCTGGTCCAGTACACGCTTACCTGTCCAGATGCCGAACTGGCGAAACAAATCAAGCTGTTAAAACAGCATCTTCAAGAGCACTTCCAGGCCGAAGACAGCTGGATGAGGGAAACAAGCTTTCCAGCCGCCGACTGCCACATTAACGAACACGCCGCCGTCCTTCAATCAGCCAATGAAGTCAGCGACCAGGTCGCAACCGGCGACGTATCGTCAGTCCGTTCGTTCGCTGCGGCGCTGGCCGATTGGTTCCCCGGACATGCGGACTATTTGGATTCCGCGCTGGCCCACTGGATGTGCAAACTGCGGTTTGGCGGCAAGCCTGTGGTTCTGCATCGCAACCCGCCGGTCGAGCGGGCCTCTTTGGCGAATAATTAACGCAACTGCTGCTGAGTCCAGCGTGCTATTTGCAAAAGCGAATAATCGGCGGCATAGCGCCCTACCAGTTGCACACCTACGGGCAAGCCATGGGCGCCGCTTGTTACGGGAAGCTGTACGCAGGGCAAGCCCAGCAAAGTCCAGCTTCGGCAAAACAAGGGATCGCCAGTACCCAGGTCTGCAAGCGGCGCTTCGCCCCGGGCGCCTGGCGTTAGTAGTGCATCGTATTCGTTAAAAACAGCGTTCATGTTGTGCCGTGCCAGCTTGGCCGTGAGCAAATTATTTTGATGCCGCTCGAAAGAAATGCTGGCGCCCTGCTCTTGTAGCTGTTTAAGCCTGGCGCTTATTTTGCCGGGCGCTACTTCTTGCTCGTGGCTTAATGCCTGAAAAGCCTCGAAAGCCATTACATCTTGCTGAATTTGCACAAGACCTGCGAAAAAATCGGGCAGTTGCACATCGGAAACAACAGCGCCGGCTTTGGATAAAGCCGTGGCAGCCGATGCAAAAGCCGACTGAGCGTCCTTATCGGCGGAAGACCAGTCGGAAGTGCGGCATAACCCTATACGGGGCGCCATGTCGGCATTTAGATCAAGCAAGCGGTGATCATGCGTAATCGCAGCCGCCAACAAGGCCACGTCTTCAACCGTACGCCCAAACCCGCCGACAGTATCTAATGATTCGCTCAGGCTCTTGACCCCCGCGCGTGTAACGTGGCCGAAACTGGGCTTGTAGCCGACAATTCCGCAGAATGCGGCGGGCCGGACAATAGATCCTGCCGTTTGCGTGCCGAAGGCCAGGTGGGCCATATAGTCGGCAACGGCGGCGGCTGATCCGCTTGATGAGCCACCGGGCGTATGGCCGGGGTTCAAGGGGTTGCGCGTGGGGCCAGGCTGAAATGTCGCAAACTCGGTGGTAACGGTTTTGCCAAGAATGACCGCGCCCGCCCTGCGGCACAAGGCTACCGTAGCGGCATCCGCGCGAGGCTGATAATTTGCATAAATGGGCGAGCCATAGGCCGTTGGAAGATCAGCCGTATCGAAAAGGTCTTTG
>LNAP01009119.1_pt1 | contig 14746 bp, 13 predicted proteins | sample 602601 | NCBI WGS metagenome assembly LNAP01 (sample SAMN02440304, study PRJNA202911) | soil metagenome | biome: Subtropical and temperate rainforests or woodlands; isolation source: soil samples (1 kg each in a 20% v/v slurry with milli Q water) were... ...
GGAAGACCTCTTGTCCATCAGCGCCATCGCCGCCGACCTGGCCGACGGCGTGGAAGGCTCACGCCGCTCCGTAGCCCTGGCGCTCAGCCGCATGGCCGAAGGGGTGCATTTGCTGGTTGAGCGAGCGCTGGATCATCTGGATGAACCGGAAATGGCGGCAATTTTCGCCAAGCAACAAAGCCGAGCCAGCTGACCTGTAGATAGTCGGCTTGCTGGATAGAAAAAGGGGGACGTTAAGTCCCCTTTCTTGGTGATCCCTGACTCACCACTGACAACCAGTCTCTGGCGGCGAATCCATACTGATATCTTGCTCAAATGAATACTTCTTTCTGGATTTATAGTTCGTATATGTCATTCCATAAATCCGAGCACCCTGACTGACCATTTCATACTCCCCCGTCAGCGCACCGTCAGCCACTTCTACCCACGTCGTCGTGAACTGATAGGGCCCATCTTCAGTCATGACTTCCTGCTCAGTGTTCCGATGGACAAGAGCAATGGCCTTCTTCGACTTGCTGTACTTAACCCCCGCCCCGCTCCATTTGGCGACCGAGTCGTAATAGGTTCTGAACTCGAAATTGATGTTTTTGCCTTCCTGCGAACGGAAGCAATAGACCTCAGTTGTGACTTCGCTGTGAGCCGCCAGCGGACAGAGAAGTAACAACGCAATAAAAAACACAGACAAAGATTTCAAACCGATCATTCCTTTAGCGGTTCATGGATAACTGAAAGCGCATTCGCACAGCGCAACAAACGAGATCTTCCCGAAACAGGGGAAAAGGAGGGGAAAGGCGGACAGATTTATTTGCCGATAGCTAACCTACCTTAAACAAATCCCCTTTTCGCTGTTATTCAAAACCTATCCCATTAATAAATCTGATAATCATCTGGTCGGCCTCTCCACCTCATACATAAATCTTCCCTTTGCGCTCAACGCGATCGTTCTTCAACTCGAACTGGAACTTTATTTTCGGCTCCTTTTTTCAACATAACATCCCGATAAGAAATATAAAATGACTTAGCCTCAACTTGCTTACCCAAAGCCCAAAGAGAGTCAGCAACGTTAAGCTTTAATGGCACCCTCTCAGGAGCCAAGCTTAATAATTTATTGTAAATCTGCATCGCCAATAGATGCTCACCGCCTTGTGCAAAATAGAATCCGATATCATTGTATTCAGAGATGCTCTTTTCGGGAGGGTAGCATGCCATATAAGAAGGCACTCCCATAAAAATCAAATCCCTTAATGAGTTAGATCGGGACTCACTTGAAGACAAATTAGCAACTTCAGAGATCAAGCGCTGCGGAGACAAGCCTTCTTTAGAGAAATTAAAAACCTCTCCTGTTGTCACTTTCCATTTACCATCCACCCAAGCTCCGTCACACTGAAACACCGAACCAACGCTCTTAACACAACCGCTTTCCAAGGCCACGACTTCACAGTGCGCTTGTTCGGAATTGACAGCATTACCCTGCTCGTCGATTACATCGCCGAAAACAGTTCGATATACCAGCAAGAATTTTTTATCAGGGGAAACCGACGTTGCATTTGAGGAAATTACCGTCCCTATACCCGAAGACTCTTGCTGACTCGGAAGGTCATATATTCTAAATGCGCCATTTGGCCCTTTGTATTCTATATCGGACCACCCGCCATGTTGGTGCCAATTTTTGAATTGCAACAAACTCCCATTGGCGCCAGTAATATCAAGCGGGAGCAGATCTTTATCTGCATGACAAGGCTGGGTGAACAATAAAACGAGCGATGCAGCGGCGTAATGTTTATTAAACATCCAATACTACCTTTGCGGCGTCAATATGTTGGTAGAAATGGGACAGATCTATTTCTTTAATTTTTTTCATCTATTTTGATGGCGGAGCGACCGCAATCTGCCTGGCACGATCAAGGGTCAGACGAATCAAGCAACTAGCCGATTGCTCACCATATATAGATTTTACACACTCGAGCTCGTTGAACCTCACGAAACGCGGTTTTCTTTTCGTCGCTTAAACGATATGCCTTTTCATGGTAAGCCGAATTAAGCAGCGCATCCGCATCCGCCAAAACCAACTGATAAATATCGCTCTCTTGCACTATTTTGACTTGAGGCAAGCTCTGGGGTAGATCCGCATCCCAGTTATTCAATCCGTTATTGTCATCAACTCTTAGCTTGACCGTTTTATTATCAAACCACCCATATTGATTTTTTATCTGCTCCGACTTGTAAAGCAACTCAATATAAATTGGATCGCTTCCCCGCTGTGGATCATTTAGCAGAGTTTGCTTTAAAACACTGACATTTCCATTTCCCTCATCCAGTTCGAAAGAAAAGCAAGGGTTTGGCCCAGGCTGAGCAGCTGACTTGCTAGCACGCATACAGGCCGCTCGAGTGGAGCCGCTCGGCTCATTACTTCCCGTTTCTACATCTTGAATTCTAATTAGTAGTCTCAGGTTAGGGGCCGCAGAATAGTCGGCTTGTAATATCTTCGCGGAATAGAACGGTTCTGCTTGAACGGTAGCGACGCCAAATACAAAAAGTGCCGAGCACGCCAAGAAAATTACATTTTTAACCACAGAGAATAATTCCATTTTATTTAAAAAACGGGGACAGTTTTATTTATCGAAAGCCAAACCTACTTTACAAATAAAATCAGTCCCCTTTTTGCTTTTATAAGCGCAAACAGCATTTTTCCTGTCGCTAATCAGTTATTTATCACCAGATGCAACATAATAAGTCTCAGCGTGCTTAAGCAACGACAGAAAGCTTCTCCTCACCTCATTCGTGTCCTTTTCCTCGCCACATGTCTCTATAAAAAAAACATGATTCCTGCCGGCCTCAAATGATGTGGTAAAACAGACGGCACCTAAAAAATATACGCCCTCTACTCCAGACCAATTGCTACCAGAGTACAGGTTTGCTTTTGATAGCGGATGCGATCCAGCTCCAACTTTCAATCCATCTTTCTCTTGCACATAATCGCCAGCTATTGCATCCGCCAGAGTCATATCTTCGCAGCCGACCTTGATATCCCGCACCCTACCGTCTTTATATTTGTACTTAACAATAGTCTCGCCTTCACTCGTTTTCCCAGATGAGAAACCAGCGAAATCTTTTACCTTCATCACACAACCATTGCTTTCAACAACTAGATTCTCTCCAGCGTACGCCAGCAAAAACGAGGACAACAAATACAAAGCCGCGACCTTAATCACTGTTTCTGCCTCTTAATAAATGAAGGAATTGATGCAGGCAACTCTCCGGGCACTGGAAAAGGGGGCAGATTTATTTACTACAGCTAACCTAGCTCACAAATAATCGCCAACTTTTCTAGCAAAAAATTGGCTTCTTTATTGTTAGCGATGACCAGCTTTACCCCCCTACCCAATTTCATCCACGCAAAGGCTTTATTTTCTCAAACGCCTTCTTTATATCGTCAATAGTAGGGTCCATTTTATTAGAGGACTTAGGCACACATACAGATAATGTCGCTGTCGAGCGCCCCACGCCAACAAGGCCATAAAAACAACTAAATTTTAAGCCCGACTTCAAGATTGAAAATTTTTCCTGCGCTTTGCTAATGCTTTCTTCTGAATCCCACAGAATAAACGGGGACATTGTCACTCGCAGCTCTGCTGCCCCAAACGCAACTGAACGTTCAACGTTCACCTTTCCTTTCTCAGAAACTTGTTCAATAGCTCCATTTACCGAGTAATTATAAATATAGCCACCTTTTCTACTAAAGCGCCCAGACTCCTTTAGCGCATTTCGAAATGAAATCGGCCGAATGGTAAAAGTGTTTTCCTCAACGAGAATTGGCGGACTTAGCTCTACGAGAGAAACCAGCTCCCCATAACAAACATTATTCTCTGATTTCACCGTCACTTTAAGCCCAGGTATTTCAGGTATAAATGCCCCACAAGCTTCTAATGAATCTGCGTGAGCAACACCAGACACCAGAATGGAGGCAATCAGCCACTGCCATAAAATGCGTAACCTCATCACAAGACTCTCTTACGGAATACACCAGGCGGAGTGGTTACCAACTCAGACAATACATAGTAGGATTATTGGAAAAATGGTCGACACCAAACCATGTGAAAAGACGCCTAGTAAGTTGCCTTGTCAGTGTTAATATTTTGGGGGAAAGAGGACAGATTCAATTATCTATAGTCAACCTACCTCATAAACAAATCTGTCCCCTTTACGTAAAAAAACAAATCTCCCACTTTTTATTCGACCTATTAACAAGACCCCACGCAACCAACAGCGCCTGATCAGGCGATGATAAACACCCTATTCTCTACTCTGACTCCCCTTCATACTTCTGAGATCCGGCATCAAACTTCCAAATGTGCGAAGTGGTTAAAGGCTTGCCACCTTTTTGCTGAATACTGCCATCCGAGCTCCGCTTGTAAGAATATATCTTTATTTCCTTGAAAACGTTCTTTTGTTCGTTCTCTGGCTCCACTACTTCTACCTTGGCAAAGTAATCTGCACCAAGCAATTTCAGATAGCCATGGCACTGGAGTAAAAAACTAAAAACTTGATCTCCACTTGAACCAACACCTGTTGACGCTTCAAAAATAAAATCGTCATTTCCATCATTATTCAGGTCACCGACATACATGATGCGCCCGTGATCGATCAAAAACTCCTTTCCATCTTGCGTTGACAACACCTTCGTCTTACTGCTTCCAGATTTCCAATCAGTAATAAAACTTTTTGAATCTTGTTCCAGATTACACACATCACCCACAGAAGACCATGCAGCTGCCGGAAGCAAGCTAATCAACAGTAAAAAATATTTCATAGATCACACATCCATAATGAAGGAATTTCTACCAGGTCTTACAGCACCTTGAGGGAGGTTAACGCCATATAAAATCGCATTAGTGATGGAATCATTTAGAGCTGCAAGCTTCCTTTGAATTTCTTCGGTCAATGCGCTTTCGTGTGCATCCCCCCAACTGGCGACTGGCAAGGCCCAGTTGACCTGACTTGTAGAGTCAATCACAGATTGAATTGCAGGAGCAACACGTGATGATCCGCTAACGACGTGAGCGGGGCGATAAACGTGCCAGCGAAGCAATATGGCGATTGCTTTTTCTGAAGTGAACACAGCGCCTAGCGTGCTGACGACCTCATGCCCAGCAACTCTAAATTTCACTTCTTTTTCTAAGATTTTGCTAAGCCGCAACTTAGTCATTTTCCACATGGCTTTACGGTATGCATCTATTGTTCGCCCGGCCATGCTGAACCTATAGTGCCAGTGCCAGGTCTTCATATAGTGCGCGCCTTCCTTCGTCTTTGGTAAATCCGAAAAATCCGTTTCGGCGCTAAGCTTCACCCATGAGTTATATGTGCGCACACCAGTAGAATACATTCCAGCCTCCCCCCACTGAAGAACGGTGTCTAACCCAAACTTTCCAAAGGCCTTTTCAAAAGCCTCCGGACTTATGCTTTTGAAATAGGCAATAAAACCTGGCAATTCTCCATCAGCATATTCCGAACCAAACACACCCATCGTCCAGTGGCAAGGACCTGCGGATATAAGTGCGTTATCCCACGCGTTCAAAACATCAAATCGGCCATAGCACTCTGCCTCAGCCACCACGCGCATCGCCCGATACGTAGAGACTTTTGCACTGTTCACTTCAGCACTGTTGTATGGTGCACCTGAAACATTTAAAACTGACATCTCAGCTTCAGGCGACCAACTGTGCTTAAGGGCTGTATTGGGCCCACCAAAAGTTCCTGACTGATAATAGCCTAATGTCTGATACTCTAGCTTATTACGTGTACCTGGGTAATCGTAATAACTAGTGAAGTCCCTGAAGAATATTCGCGGCGCACCACTTGTGAAACTATCATGAGCCCATAAATTACACCCATTTTGAGCCAATTCGGTCCGAACCCCAGCGGATGTGTTATTCCACGCCTCAATTATTACCGGGCATCTGTAGTCATTATCTAGCCAATGTTCAATTGCGGCTCGCGTAAGCTCGTTGACGACACCACTAATAGGACCAGCATAGACAGATGCATTTACTACAGATTGAAGACTATCGACGTAATAACTAACAGGCCCCACAGTCTCACCAGTTACTACCGCTGTCTTTCCAGCTTTTGCCACTATGGAAGCAGCGCTATCAAAATACACGTCCATATTATTAATCTTTACCGGCGCACCCGTCGCATCAAGTAACAGTTGTCCTTTTTTCTCTTCTCTTACCTTAGCGACCTGTGCCATAGACGCATATATCTGAAACTCTCTAACGGCCCATTCAGTACGACCACCGAAACCTCCATCAGGTTTACCCACAATGGAAAACCCTAAGGTAGTCAAATCCTCTTGGAGTTTCCTCACATGTTCTGGGACACCCAAGGCTGCACTACTACCCAAAAATGCAGCCGCTGTTTCAGCGGGCACTACTGCCAATACTGGGTTGTCGCTCCCTCCCCAACGGGGGGGCTTGTTTTGTGCTGGTTTTCCATCATGATCACCCCGACGGAGATCAAAACTTCCATAAATCATTGCTTACTCCATTATGCAATATGTTGATCTTCCAGACGCTTAACATCGCTGGAAGAAAGATAATCTTTATCTGTTAACTCGCATGAGCGATGGAAACAACGAGTGGCGTACTTTGTTTTCGGTCCGTTTTCACCGTCGATTTTTCCGTCATAGAAACCAAGGTTTTTAAGTCGCGACTGGAGTCCCTTAACATCCGAGGCTTCCGACTGCGCTTTTAAATCCAGCTCCCACACCCATGGTTGCGATTCTGCACCGAATGGATAAAACGTAAGTTTTCCCTTCTTCGCATCAGGTGGAACTGGCTGGTCTACAAAACCATCACCAGAAGTCGTGCCTTTATAGGTTACGCCGTCCACTTCCAACGTATAGGGCTGTCCTGCGATCCCTTTTTTGTCATATGGACGTTTCATCTGAATGCGGAAGCTCTTTTTCTCAGCCTCTACCGGAGGCGGTGGCGGCGCATTCCCCAACGCCTGATCCATCAAACTCCCCGCCTTATCCTTATCCGCAGCCCCCGGCAACACAGGCGGTTTGATCCCAATCCCCGTCCCCGATCCCGCCGCCCCACCGGCATTGATCTTCACAATCGGCCCAACAACCGTCACGCCACCGCCATCCAGCTTGATAAAGCTGCCACCACCCAAGATGGTCAGCTCCGACCCTGCCTCGATAACAATCTTCGCCCCAGCCTTCAGGTGAATCTCTTTCCCAACGCTGGTCAGTTGAGCGGTGCCGAGCTTCACATGCTGGTTCTGCCCAATCGTCAGGTGATCATCCACCCGCGTCTCAACCTTGCGATCAGCAATCGTGGTGCGGTGCTCTTCAGCCTTGAGCTCGGTGTAGGTGTTCTTCACCACCGTATCGTGTCGTTCATTGCCGACGCGAACCTTTTGGTCGTGCTCGATGTTTTCATCCCAATCCCGCTGGGCATGGATGAAGATCTGCTCTGCGCCTTTCTTGTCTTCAATCCGCAGTTCATTGAACCCGCCGCCGCCCGGTGAGCTGAGCGTTTTGAAGACGCTGCGGGTTTTGTTCGCCGGCAGGTCATAGGGAACCTGGTTTTCCTTGTGGTACAGGCAACCGGTTACCAACGGCTGATCGGGGTCGCCTTCGAGGAAGGTGACGAGGACTTCCATGCCGATGCGCGGGATGACGATGGCGCCGTAGCGGTCGCCGGCCCAACTTGAGGAGACGCGCATCCAGCAGCTGGTTTTGTCGTCGGCCTGGCCTTCGCGGTCCCAGTGGAATTGCACTTTGATGCGGCCGTATTGGTCGCAGTGGATTTCTTCGCCGGCGGGGCCGGTGACTTTGGCGGTCTGGCTGCCGAGTACGCGGGGCTTTGGATGTTCCAGCGCCGGGCGGTAGAACACGTCCCACGGGGTGGCGAGGAAGCGGTTGCGGTAGCCCTGGTGGAAGTCGTCTTTGTTGTCGGTGGTGTCGCTGGTCACCGATTCTTCGAGGACTTGCGGCTGTTTGCCTTCGTGGACGATTTCGGTGAGCAGCCAGAGGTCGTTCCACTCGGTGCGCGGGTGGTCGGACATTTCCAGGAAGTGGCCGCTGATCAGGCGGGTCTGGTCGCCGTGGCCTTCGGCTTGCTGGTAGTCGGCGCGGTGGCGTTCGAGGGCGCGCTGGCTGAGGAATTTGCCGCGCGCGCGGTCGAGGAAGCGGCCGGGGTAGTCGTAGTCTTCGAGGTCGGGTTCGTCGCTCTGAACATCAGGTTTGTAGGCGGCTTCGAGTTGCAGGCGTGGTTTTTCAAAGTCGTAGTCGCGGCGCGTGGTGCGACTGGTGCGGGTTTCCAGGCGCAGTTTGAAGCCTTTGATCACCGGTTCGTCGGCGACCATGCCGCTGCCTTGCACATAGGCGGTGGGCTGGCCGAGTTTCGGGAACACGGTCTGGTCGTCGCCGAACACCAACAAGTGAGCTTTTGCGCTGTGCTGGAAGTGGTAGTGAATGCCTTCTTCTTCGCACAGGCGCTGGACGAAGTGCAGGTCGGTTTCGTCGTACTGCACGCAGTAGTCGCGATCCGGGCACGGCTGGCTGAGCTGAAAGTTGTAGGCGTTGCCCTTGATGCCGTGTTCTTCGAGGATCAGCGCGATGATTTTGGGCGCGGACATCTGCTGGTAAATGCGCTGGTTAGTGCGGTGATGCAGGTATTGCAGGTGCGGCACCAGGGAGATTTTGTAGCGGGTCAGGCGTTTGCCGGCATCACCTTGGGCGACGCGGTAGATCTGGCCGTGGATGCCGGAACCCTGCGGATCGAATGCGAGGAACGCCTGCTTGTGCAGGAGTTTTTCCAGGTCCAGATCAGGGTTTTCGCTGACCAGTTCAATGTCGAAGCGATACGGCTGGCTGATGCCTTCGGTGCCGGTGAACGACAGCACTTGCAGGTCGCCCACGTAGTCTTCGACAGTCAGGCTGAAGTGGGTTTCGTTAGCTGAGTTGAACATTGCTTGCTCCCTGTTCGGTAGTCATCCGTTACGCCCGAAGTCGCAGACGTTGCAGCAAAGACGAAGTGGCGCCCATGGCGTCACGCAATTGGGCGGCGGTGATCGTTCGATCGGCCGCGTCGAATGCCAGCGCCGTTCGCAGGGCTGGCCAGCAGTGTTTCGGTAGATTCCGAGGCGCGTGCAGTTCGCGGTCGAGGTGCGCGTCGCGGGCCTCGGTCGAAGGCAAGCGCCGGAACGGGTGTTTGCCGCCCGCCAGTTCGTAGAGCACGCAGGCCACACCGTAGACGTCGGCGCTGGCTGACAACGGCTGGCCTTCGAGCAGTTCGGGGGCGGCGTAGCCCGGGGTCCAGGCGTTGAAGCGGTCGCGGCTCAGGTGTGGCAAGCCAGGGAGGATGCCCTCCTCGGCCTGGCCCAGGCCGAAGTCGAACAGGCGCACGCCCTCTTCGCTGAGCATCACGTTGCTCGGTTTCATGTCGCCGTGCAGTACGCCGCGCGCGTGGGCGTAGGCCAGGGCGTCGAGCAGCGGCAGCGCGATGTCGCGCAGTTCTTTCCACGGCAGGCCCAGGGGCCGCTCGCAGAGCAGTTTGTCCAGGGTCAGCCCACGCATGAGTTCCATGGTGATGAAGGCGCGCTGGCAATCGGTGTCCACTTCAAAGGTGTGCGGTCGCAGCACGTTGTCGTGGCGCAGTCGTCGGGTCAGGGCGAACTCGCTGTAGAGCAAGGCGCTGGCGTCCGGCGATTCGGCAAATTCTTCGCTGAGGATTTTCAGCGCGATGTAAGGGTCGGGATCGCCGAGCAAATCCCGTGCGCGGTAAACCGCGCCCATGCCGCCGGCACCGAGCAGGCGCTCGATGCGGTAACGGCCTGCGAGCACGTCGGGCATTTCGCCGACACTGGCCTTTGTAGGCGCCAGCGCGGGCTCTGCTTTATGCGATTTAGCAAACGCAAAGTAAGTCAGGTTACTGTCTTGCTCTTCGCTCACCAGCAGGTCGTCGAGCGGCGGCATGAGTTGAGTCATTGGCGGATCACCACGGCAGTCAGGTTGTCCCGGGCCGAGCCACGCAAAGCGCCGTCGAACAGACGCTCCAGCGCGACGTGTGGCGCGGTCAGGCTCAGGGCATTGCCCAAGGCATCAGTGCTCAGCCCGTTGTACAAACCATCGCTGCACAACAGAAACGCATCGCCGGGATAGACCTCGAGTTCCAGCACGTCCAGCGTCAACTGCTCGGCCGCCCCGACCGCACGGGTCAAGGCGTGGGCGGAAGGATGCGCACGGGCGTCTTCGAGACTCATGTGTTGCTCGTCGATGAGTTGCTGTTGCAGTGAATGGTCCTTGGACAGCTGATACAAACGCTGGCCGCGCCACAGGTAGCAACGGCTGTCGCCGGCCCAGATGCAGGCCGCGCGATTGCCGTCCACCAGCAGCGCCACCACGGTGCTGCCCATGATGCTGTCGTGGCGCCCGGCGGTGACGGTCAACTCCTGACCCAGGCGGCGATTGAGCCAGTGCAGGCACTGGCGAATGCCTTTGAGTCGTTCGTCGAAGTCATCCTGCGCCGGCAATTCCGCCAGGCTGGCGACGATCAACTGGCTGGCAACATCGCCACCCTGATGACCGCCCATGCCATCCGCGACCACCCATAGCCCCTGCTGTGGACAGTCGAGAAAAGCATCTTCGTTGCGCGCCCGAACCTTGCCGGCATCGGTACGCGCAGCGCTGCGCCAGGGACTGGCAACCAGCATCAGAGCTGCACCGGCATACGGAAGGTGCGCAGCACACCCATGTCGAACGGGTTTGGCGTGCGCTGGCTCGACAGCAAGTAGTTGGCGCGCAGGCCACCCACGTCAGCTTTCAGCACCAGCACATCACGACCGCTCAGGTACTCGGTCTGCATCAGGTCGAACAGGCGGAACAGCGACCACGGGCCGGTGTTCTTCTCGATGCCGATCGGGCGGCCGGCCATTTTGTCGAGGACCAGGCTGGTGCGACCGTCTTCAGCGTCGGTCGGCCATTTGAACGACACCGGCACGATCGGGCCGTGGCGGTATTCGATGGTCTTGTCGCCGAACTTGAACTCGGAACGGCTGACCGCCGGGTCGAGGGTGTACGGCTCCAGTTTGAACTGCACTTGCGGCTCGGCCGGGTTGATCGAGAAGAAGCTCTGGCGAATCACTTGTGCCGCGGCCATCTGGTCGAGGTAGAGCTTGGAGATCGGCATGCTGTGACCGTCGATGCTGCGCAGACGGTAGTTGCCTGGATCGCCGCTCACGAACGGACGCATGTAGGTATCAAAGAAGCGATCGGCAATGCCCTGCGCCTTGAAGAACTCGCGGAAGTCGCTGATCGCCACGTCGCTGGTGCTGTGGGCGCTGAACGGATAACGCTTGTTGATCGCCTTGCCGTAGAAGCTGTACAGCTCGCTCTGATAACGCTGGTTCAGGTACTGGTAGGAATCGTTGAGCACCAGACGCCAGGTATCTTCGGCCAGCACGTTGAACCACACGCTGACCGGGCGCGGCAGACGGTTTGACGCATTGCGCAGGTTGCTCAGCGCATCACGCTGGCCGCTCATGCGGGTCTTGGCCATTTCGAATGCAGCCTGCTCCGGCGCACTGGCACGCGCCAGGCTCGCCAGTTGCATTTGCAGGTCGTTGAGCGCGTTCAGTGCCGGGGTCAAATCAGCGGCCGGGCCGTTGTTGTCATCCAGCAAACGGTGCAGCGGTTCGAAGCGGCGTTGCAGGGATTTCTTCGCCGTGTCCGGCAGGTTTTTGACCGCTGCCATGTCCGAGGCTTTGTCCGCTGCGGCAGACGCCAGTTTGCCCAGCTTGCCCAACTTGCCTTTCTGCTCGCCCAGTGCGGCGGCGGCATCAGCCGCTTGATCGACCGCCTCGGCTTCCACCGGGAACCGGGTGTTCTCACGCACTTCCACCAGCAGTTGCAGCACCGGCGAGTTGGCCGACGTCAGGCCAGCCAGTTGCTCGGCGCCCTCGCTGAAGTCGCTGATCGCGGGCAGTGCAACCTGGCCCACGGCTTCGCTCCAGAAGTTGGCGTAGTCGCGGAAGTACAGTTGCTCCAGTTCGACCATCAGGCGACGCAAGTCCATGCCGCTGATGCCCGAGCCTTCGCCCAGCACCAGGATGTCGGTGACCAGCGCCGAGCCCTGGACCGAGAAATACTGCTGATAACCCTGTTGGGTGTAGAAGCCCGGGATCACGTATTCGGTGCCGACAAACAGCGCACCCTGCGGGCCCAGGTGTTGGCTCAAACGGTATTCCGGCAGGTTGCGGGCCTGCTCGCGCAGCATCCGGTAAACCACGTTGGCCAGCGATTCGCTGCGCAAGACCTGACGCGCCTGCGCCACCAGTTGATCGTTCAGCGGGTAGATAAACGGCTGCTTCAGCAAACGCTCGAAGTGGGTGTTCAGACCGTTCTGCACCGCGGTGTTCCCGGCGTAACGCTGGGACCATTCGGTGGCGACCCAATCCTTGAGCCACGGGCCGTCACGACGGTCCTCCATGTTCAGCATCAGGTACGCACGCAGGCTGTTGAGCAGGCGTTCGCGGTCCTTCATGTTGGCGCGGATCTGCCCTTCCAGCAGGGTCGCGACCTTTGGCAGCAACTGCGTTTCGAGCTCGCGCTCGTAAGCTGCCTTGACCACCGGATTGACGTCTTCGCCCTGATACAGACCGCCGCGTTCGTGGTACGACACGTCACCCTTTTTCGGGAAAACCTGCGTCGCCGCGTAGCTGGTGTCGAGGGGCTTCAGTACGGCCATGGAGTCATCACGCGCGGTCAGCGCCGAGCGTTGTTGCGTCCAGGTTTGCGCCAGGTTGCGCAGGTTTTCCAGACGCTCATAGTTCGCCGAGAAACCGCCTGCCCACAGCAGACCAAACAGGCCCAACGCCGCCAAAGCACCGACGTACAACGCACGCTGGCCCCAATGGATGCGACTGCGTTCGCGCTTGTCCAGACCGGCCAGATCGGCCTCGGGGAAGATCACCCGGCTGAGCAAGTGATGAATGAACCGCGAGCGGCCACTGCGCAGGGTTGGCAACACGCCGGAGTTGATCCCCAGATTCGCGCCGATGCCGGCGGTGGTCTGGTCCATTTCCTGGGTCAGGTGCGGTGCGCTGGTCAGGTAGAAACCGCGCAACTGGCTGACACGCTGATAGCGGTTGCCAGTGAACGCCATGTCGACGAACAGGCACAGGCGCTCGCCGATCTGCCCCAGTTGATGCGGGAAATCGAGGATGCGGCCACGGCGCTGGGTGTCTCGCTCCTGGTGCATGCGCATGATCACCTGACTGTTCAGGCGACGCAGCAGCTCTTCGAACTCGGCGCGCAGGACGGTGACGTCGGTGCCGCTCTGCTCTTTGCGGAAGCTGGTGCCGAGCACCTGATCGCTTTCTTCGCGGGTCAACTGATCGAAGAACTCGTCGAAACCGAGCAACTGGTCAGCCTTGCTCAGCACCAGATAAATCGGCACATCGACGTGCAGTTTCTGATGCACGTCTTGCAGGCGCGCACGCACTTGGCGAGCCAAGGTGTCCAGATCCTGCTCGGTGTCGCCCAGCAGCATTTCCACCGGAATGGTCACCAGCACGCCGTTCAACGGACGGTTGCGGCGACGCTTGCGCAGCAGGTCGAGCAAGGTGCTCCAGGCGCTGCCGTCGACTTCGGCATCCGGCTGGGTCAGGTAACGCCCGGCGGTGTCGATCAGCACACCGTGGTCGGCGAAATACCAGTCGCAATGACGGGTGCCGAGGGTATCGCGGGTCAGTTTGCGGTCGATCTTGTTGATCGGAAACTCAAGGCCCGAGAAGTCCAGCAGGCTGGTCTTGCCGCTGCCCTGCGGGCCGATCAGCAAGTACCACGGCAAATCACTGCGCCAGCGTTCGCTGCGGCCGCGATACAGGCTCGAGGTCTTCAGGGTTTTCAGGGCGTCCTTGAAACGCTCCTTCAACTCCTTCTGCTCTTCGTCGATCTTCTCTTCGCGGCGGATACGGTCCTGACCGTCTTCAGTGTCTTCGACCGCTTTCTTGCGCACACCGGCGCGCCAGCTGACGAAGACCATGGTCAGGCCCCAGATCAGGAACAGCACACTGATGGTCAGCAGGCGGGAGGTCGAGCCTTCCCAGAACTTGTAGTCATTGACCGCCAGCAGCGGCCACCAGCAGCGCGACGAACAGCACCAGCAGCAAGGTCCAGACCCAGGTCTGACGCACGAAGGCGCCGACTTTCTTGAAAAACTTTTTCATCACACGTCCCTGTTTACGGCTGCGACTGCGGCTGGACCGCGGCGGAATCCAGCGGCTGATAAGGTTGCAGAACGGTGTCGCGCTGCTCGCCCAAGACCCAGGCGAAACCCGAATACATCACCACCAGGCAGACCACGGTGAACAACACCACCATCCACGCCGGCACGATGCGCACCAGGCTGCGGCGCTGATCGTTCAAGCCTTCCCAATGCGGCGACAGTTCGCGAGGCACGTCGCCGCGCAGCTGACGAATCTGCCGATACAAGGCATCGCGGATGCCTTCGAGTTCGAGCATGCCGCGCGCCTGCACGCGGTACTTGCCTTCGAAACCGAGGGACAGGCACAGGTACATCAGCTCCAGCATCGGCAGGTGCTTGACCGGGTTTTTCGACAAGCGATCCAGCAACTGGAAGAACTTCTCGCCACCGAAGGTTTCGTTGTGGAAGCTGCTGAGCAGGCTCATCTGCGACCACTCGCTTTCGTTGCCCCACGGCGTGGTCACGAC
>LNAP01005688.1_pt1 | contig 14740 bp, 8 predicted proteins | sample 602601 | NCBI WGS metagenome assembly LNAP01 (sample SAMN02440304, study PRJNA202911) | soil metagenome | biome: Subtropical and temperate rainforests or woodlands; isolation source: soil samples (1 kg each in a 20% v/v slurry with milli Q water) were... ...
AATATGTCCATAATCCTTATCATCACCATCTAATCTATTGGTGCGACAAATGGCCTGGAACAAGTTGTGGTCATAAAGCTCATTATCAAGATAAATATAACTACATGAAGGTGCATCAAATCCTGTCAGCAGCTTGCTAACCACAATCAGCAGCTTCAGATTTGCTGGCTCTTCTATAAACCGACGTTTGGTTTCATCTTCATATTGTTTGGTCGTTTGAGCGTTTTTCAGGACATGTTGGGTATAGGTATCAAACTTGTAACGCTCATCACTGTTTGGTGGCTCACGCGATATAAGATTATGGTTAGGCTCATAAGAGGTGATGATTCCGCAATAAGGGCCAAATATGGTGTTCTGGAACAATCGGAAATAATGACAGGCATCATAGATTGATGCAGCCACCAGAATCGCTGTACCCCGGTTGTTACTTAAACGTGGTTTTAGACTGAAATCCTCAATGATATTCGCAATAATCCGCTGTTTACGCTCGGCAGAACTCATCAAGTCTTCCATCGTCGCCCAGCGTTTTCTCAAGACAGCTTTCTGGAAATTATTAAGATTCTTTGTAGCCTTTTCAAACCATCTATCTACCGCAGCTTGATCTGTCAGCCGTTGAGGAACATCCCGGGCTTCATATTTAAGATCCAGAACTACTTTATCAGCTACTGCTTGATGGAACTTATAAGTGTGGATATAGGTACCGAAAACATCCCGTGTCATCAGCTTATCCTTACGCAGCAAAGGGGTGCCGGTAAAACCAATAAATAATGCTCCCTCAAGCCAACGCTTCATCTGTTTGTTCATATCACCACCCTGACTACGGTGACACTCATCTACAAACACATAGAAACGCCCATGTACCACCGGAGGAGGGCCTTGCAGGTCAGCTACATCAAACTTGTGAATCAATGCACAAAGCAACCTTGGTGAGCTATTACTCAGTTTCTGAACAAAGTCTGCCCTTGATGTTATACGTGGTGATGGAGCATCCTCACCAATCACCCCAGCATTTTTCATTACACCAGAGATCTGCTTATCAAGTTCATCTCTATCTGTAATAACTAGAATCCTGGCTTCAGGGTCATATTCCAGCAACCACTTGGCTATCAGTACCATTAAAATACTTTTACCACTACCTTGTGTGTGCCAAATGACACCCCCCTCACGTTTAGCAATACGTTCCTGAGCTGCTTTTACACCATGAAATTGATGCTGGCGTGGTACTTTCTTCTGGCCTGCATCAAAAATAATAAAGTTCCGGACAAGATCAAGTAGCCTTTCTTTATTGCATAACTGTGCCAAGGGCCTATCTAACAAATCACCAGTCTTAGGATCCGACTGCGGTGGTTCTTCATCTTTCCACTCGACAAAAAACTGTTCTGGTGTACCGGTAGTGCCGTATCGCAGACCCTGTGAGTCACTGCCTGCCAGCACCAACTGCACCGTGCTGAAAAAGCCTTTGTTGAAAATCTCCTCCTGATTGGTAATAAGCTGACGCACGCCATCGGCAACTTCCACCGAACTACGCTTGAGTTCGAGCACTGCGATGGCAATGCCATTGATATACAGCACGATGTCCGGCCGCCGCTCGTGGCCGCCTTTGAGGGTTACTTCCTCGGCTAGCGCAAAATCGTTGTTGCCAGGTGTTTCCCAATCGATTAGGTGTACGGTCTCATGCGCCTGCCCGGCAGCAATTTGTACCGGCACGCCATAGCGCAGCAATTGGTAGGTACGCAGATTGGCTTGATACAGTGTAATGCCAGTGGAGTCGGCGGCGATCAGGAGCTTTTGCAGTCCTGCGGAAATGTGTGTATCAGAATAACCACGCTTCTTTAGGTTACTGCGTAAGAAATCTGCTTCGATGGAGCGGTTATTGTCGCGTTTGCTCCACTCACCCAGGTGATCGTACCCAAGACAGTCAGTGCGACTTGCATCGGTAAACAGAGCGGCAACACGATTCTGCGTCTTGCGCTCAGATCGGACTTGTTCAGACATTTATGGCTCCCTGTTGAGGCCGCTTTTTGAAAGCTTCGCGCCACGTTTTGAGTGATTCGAGATCAATCCGTAAATCCCCCTCCTCGGGGAGGACTACGGGGTTTTCTGTAGATTGGCTATGCTCATAGCAGGAGTATTTCGTCATCAGACCGTCAAAAAATGTGCAGTCGTCCAATGAAATGTGCGTCAGAATCGAAAGCCTGTTGTCAGTCTGGATGCCGCGTCGATGACGTCGAACCACTTGATTCAGCATGTCGTCCTCAATGGTACGCTCGATCAGTTTTCTAAAATCACTACAGATCCCTTGTGCAAGAGCACGATAAGCAGCCGCACCTGACGCAATTCCAACTTTCTTTGCGTCGTCGAGCCGATTTATGAGGATATTATTAGCTTTAGTTGTGTTCGCATTAGAAGTATCTTGATCGGCAGGATGTCCTGAAGTACCGTCGAACGACTCGATGCAATGCTGATGTAGATGCTCCTTCTTCCAATCTTCGCCTAATTTCTTAGCAGCATCTTCCATCGCCCCATAAAGCGAAAGTCGATGAGTAAACACGAGCACTTGACGCGTCTTTGCCAACTCAGCCAAACGTCCGGCCACACTCCATTCAAAGTCGTGGTCCAACGACGAAATAGGATCATCAAAAATAAACGGCGCGGGCATCGGCTTATCCGCTACGTCTGCCAAAAATGCCGCGAGTGAAATGATACGGCGTTCTCCTTCACTCAACACTGAATCTGGCATCACCTGGCCATTCACAACACCCTTCAAACGAAGCTGATGGAGCACCTTGCCTCGATCAGTTCGTGTCTTAACGATTTCAACCTTAATGCGGGTTGCCCCCAACATTTTAAGCTCTCGATTAAAGCGAGTAACATAGGCCTGTGTAATGATATTTTCTGCGATCTCACCCGCCTTCAATGAAATTTTTCGCGGATTGGCCAGTGCTTTCCAATGCTCATAAGCCTTGACGTTCTTTAGTCGCTCAATCTCACTACGAACAGCATCAGCTTGCTGGGAAACCCATTGTTTAGCCTCTAGGGCACTTTTATCTTTTGTCGCTTTAGTACGATCGAAACCTTTTGCGTCTTGCTCATATTGAGACGCCTGTGACTCAAGCTGATCACTGTAACCGTTTAGTATCGATACATTTTCTGAAACCTCCTGAACTGGAAGAACTTGCCGCTCAACTTCTCCGGCTAATAAGCCAGTTTGTACTTGCAAAGCTGTGCTCCAAAAAGTCGCAAAATATTGCTTCCAATCTTCACTTGTAAGGCCGGCAGCTTCACACTGAGTATTGATCTGTTCGTTGCTGAGCACCAGTGGTAGCGATTTCAATGCATGCTGATATGCTGTCTCTGCGCTCTCGGCATCCGCCTCAAGTTTGCTTTGGACGAAGATTTCGAAGTCGCGAAGACGTCGCTGCGCATCAGGTGCTAGCTCTTGGTGACACAACAAGCAACGAGCACCATCTGTCACTGGAAATGTAAGATTAGGATAAGCTGTCTGTGAGTAGGACTTGGCAGCTTCCCAGAGCGCACGCCAAGTATTTGAACCTATGCCATCAAGTTTGGCCGATCCGACTTGGGCTGCCTCTGCTGCAATATCCCGCTTGGCTTTGGCCGCTGTCTGTAGCTCACGTATTACCTGGATACCCTCCGCTCCATAAGCTTGAAAAGCTTGCCGCAAAGCGATGACAATCTGCTCAACTTGCACCTTCGTGGCTCGCTTTTGTTTAGCCAATGCCGTGGGATCGGCCACCTTCAAACGCTCGTTCAATTCATTCAACTTGCGACTGTCATCTTCACTCCAGCTTACCAACTGCTGTAGCGCTGCTTCCGTCATGTTTGCTGTTAAGGCACCGTAATGTTGTGCGGGCTCTGTTGATGCGTAATTTGGGGGGATGGTGGGCAACGCGCTAACCAATTGGTTTTGCTCTGCTTGCAGCATCGTCCTGATCTTATCGCATGCAACGGCCAGCGCCTCAAACATTCCGACCATGGGGGGCGTGTAAGTAGCAGCGCTCTCCTTGCTCAAGTAATGGCTTGCTTCTTCGCTATCAAAAATGTCTACAGAGCGAATCGCATCGATGGGCAACGCATCAGCATGCCACTCGGCAGTAGTTGGCTGGTTTCCTAACTTGTAGGTGATCTGGCATTTGCGTTGAGCTGGAGCGTCTTGAAAAACATTGGTCTTAAGTGGGGTTGCTCTTGGTTTGCCGGAGACTTTCTTCAAGATGCGTGTGTAACTGGATTTTCCTGAACCGTTGTGACCGTAAATTACCGTCAGATTGCCATTCCCAAAGAGCAATGGCTGACGCGGGGCTAGGTTCTCGATACCAAGCACTTCGCCAATGCTGACCAAGTGCAACTCACTGCTAACATTCGGCGCATCAACTAAACTATCAAAAGTACGGTGTTTGGTCGCAGTTTGTCCAGCTTCGGTCTTAAGAATGACACAAACATCTTTCAAATCGGCGTCGCTTAGAGCCCCTTGTTTCAATAGCCTGTCGGCGGCTTCCTGCAACCAATCATGTTGTGTAAGAAGCCACTCACGTATCTCTTCCTGAATTGCCAACATTGATAGTCCCCTTGATTAAATTTTTTGTTTTTATGGCAGTACCTGTAGCCTAGCGATAACCGTTCTGCTCATACCAGCCTCGTCTTTCCCATGAGCAATTCCTGCATCATGGCTTGTTTGATGTTGCGGGTTTTGTCGCGCCGAGATTCGAGTGCAGTTAGCTCTTCATCAATTCCAGAAAGAACTGCAGCAATGGCGGTTTGTTCAGGTTTCGCAGGTGCAAGAAATTCCATTTCGGAGAATGCAGCTTTTGATAGGATGGCAGTTGCTGTCGTGCCGGCATTTGAAAGCAAATATTGTTTATTAGCCTCCATCAGGAAGTAAAGAAATTCCGCGCAATGGTCATCATTAGGAATAATCGCGTTTATTTGCTGGTTACATCCCCCAACCGATCTCAGGATTGCGTTCTTCCCAATACTTGCAATGCAAGTCACAAGAACTGTATTGGCAGGAAGCGATCGAACTACCCTAAGCCCTTCGTTAGTGATGGTTCGTTCTGATGTAATCATGTCGCGTTCTGTTGAGATGTCCGTTGGAGTGATCCACGGATATCCCTCGCCCCAGAACTCTTTATTCTCAGTGCTTGGTGTTCCGCCAGTAACAATTTCGCCAAAGTCCTTAACAAGCCTCACGGTCCACTTCCCACTAAATCCGGGCAACCGAGTCATGCCTGTGAGTAATTGCTGCATGGCCGCCTGCTTCAGGTCGCGCTTCTTGGTGATCATTTGGTCAAGGGCGGCGAGCGACGCATCGACATCACTCAGGGCCTGCGCAATAGCACGTTGTTCAGCAATCGTCGGCGGTAGTGCTATGAAGAGCTTTTTTAGATTGTCTTGGTTGATGTTTGTATTTGCACTGACTGTACTTGCAGCAATTAAATTGTTTCTGAATTTTTCTGAATAGAAGCAATGTTTCTTATAAGAAATATCCAAAGCATTGTTATCACGAAACCTGATGAGAAAGCCTGAATATACTGTTTTTGGAAGATCTACCTCCACGACTGCGGTTAGCCCTACCCCAGATGGCTTTACCGATGATCGAATGAATAACACATCCCCACGCTTAAGATCGTATGTCTCTTGTTCTGCTTCGGATGTTTTTACTAAGCCCAAACCCTGACACGATTTGATGCTGTTTACACCAAATACATCCATCAAATTCACAAATGGCGATCCATGACCAAATGCTTCGCTACCTTTGTTTATGCCATTCTTGAATCGACCGATTGAACTCAAAGGCCGAGATTCCCAATCCTCCGGAATAACCCCCGCCTCGGTCATTTTGTATCCAGGCCTCAATTCCATACCGCCCCCATCTTTTTCAGGTGCTCATCCACCCTTGCTGAAAGTATTGCGAGCTCTTTGGCAAGCAGAGGCAGCGGCGTGGCATAGCGTTCCGCAAGCTGGCGGATGCGACTGGTGAGGGTTTGAGAAACCCGATCCAGCTCGCCTTGCACGGCATCAGCCAAGGTCGCCAACCATTTGTCGTCCACTACAAGCTGCTTGATCTCTTCCTCGGTCAGCTTGGGGTACTTGGAATCCAGCTTGGCCTCAAGGTCATCCTGCGCCGCTTTTAGCTTGGCTTTGATATCGGTCTGCTTGTCGAGCAAGGCGGCGTAGTCCTGGAGCGCCTTGCGCTCGTCGGCGTAGTCAGGATCTTTGCCGATCTCTTTCAGGCGAGCTTTGACGGCCTTGGCGGTAATCTTCTGCTTGTCGCCTTCGCCTTCAATGACCTCGGCCAGCAGCGCTTCTTCGCCGCTGTTCTCTTCCATCATCTCCTGAAGTTGCTGCTCGACATCTGCCAGCTTGGCCTCAAACGCTTCAATCGCGTTGCGCTCGGCGACGAAGTAACGGGCGATCAGAATTGGTGCGGGAATCAGATCCGATTTGAATCGGCGCTTTCCCTTTGTGTAATCAAAGGGTTCTTTTGGCCACACCAGCTTTCCATTCGCGTCTTTGATTTTGACCACTTCACGCGGCTGGGCGCCGGCATGCCAGCCTGCATCGGCGATCAGGTAGCAGTCATCTTGCATCGTCTCTGCCCAGTAGTCCATGAGGTGTTGGTACACGTCATAGGCATTGACCAGGGGGGTCGGCTTAAATCGGCCAAGCAAATCCTCGGACAGTGCCTCGATCAGTTGCTTTGGGTGGCCATTTTGGGCAAAGCTATTTAGCTGCGGTGTGCTAGCTTGCTTCCAATCAGCAAAGACCTTGGTGGCAGCCTGATTGAATGCAGTGAACTGGGGATGCGCAAAGATGGTACCTTTTACATCGGCGATGGGCAGCTTTAACTGTGCATAACCAGCGCGCCCGGCTGACTCGAACAGGATATCGCGTACACCGGGGATTACCTTCCAATAGTCGCTCAACGCATCCAGGTCACGCTCTGGAATCCCGCCACGCAGGTGGCCATCAATGTCCTGAATGTCTTCAGGCTCAGTGCTGTCTATATAGCGTGACAGATTGAGGTTGTAATCGTTCTTCGGATCCGCGATCTCGGTGAGCGGCACCATACGTGAGTAGCGTGGCAGCTCAGCCAACTTGGTGAAGGCATCGACGATCTTGTGAATATCCTGCTCACGCAAGCGGTTCTTGGCACCGTCCTTGATGAAACCTTTCGAGGCGTCGATCATGAAGATGCCTTTGCGTGCTTGAGTGTTCTCCTTGTCCAACACCAGGATGCAGGCAGGAATGCCGGTGCCGTAAAAGAGGTTGCCCGGCAGGCCGATGATGCCTTTAAGGATGCCGGACTGCACCAACTTCTCGCGGATGACAGCCTCGGCATTGCCCCGGAAAAGGACACCGTGAGGGAGAATACAGGTGCCTTTGCCGGTGCTCTTCATTGAGCGAATGATGTGTAGCAGGTAAGCGTAGTCGCCTTGCTTTTTCGGCGGTTCGCCCCAAGCAAAGCGCTGGTGCGCATCGCTGGCAGGGGTCAGGCCGGTGCTCCAGGTCTTGTCTGAAAACGGCGGATTGGCGACGACGTAGTCATAGGTACGCAGCGACTCGCCATCCTTGAACTTCGGCGAGGCCAGCGTGTTGCCCTGCAGGATGTTGGCGGTTGGAAAGTCGTGCAGGATCATGTTCATACGGGCGAGACCAGCAGTGGTCACGTCCATTTCCTGCCCTTCCAACGTGATGTGTTTGCCCGCCTCGGCGGCCACCTTGAGCAGCAAGGAGCCAGAGCCGCAGGTGGGGTCATATGCGGTGGTCGAGGCCACTGCATTGGCGGGGGAGATGCCCACGACCTTGGCCATGATGCGACTGACCTCGGATGGCGTATAGAACTGGCCTTTGCTCTTGCCGCTCTGCGAGGCGAAGTGCCGCATCAGGTATTCGTAGGCGTCACCCAGAATGTCGTCGTTCTCGGCTCGGTTCTTTGAGAAATCCAACTCTGGCTTTTGGAAGATACTGATAAGGTTAGTGAGGCGATCGACCATCGCCTGACCTTCACCTAACTTGTTAGGGTCGTTGAAATCAGGGAAGTCGCTGCGTGCAAGACGAGAGTTGGCGTCGATCAACGGCTGAATGACCTGTGTGTTGATCTTGTCACCAATATCGCTCTTGCCCTTAAGGGCAATCATGTCCTTGAAGCTAGCCCCTGACGGAATAGTGACCGGCGGTGCAAAGTCATCGGAGGCACCGTACTTGTCCGAAATATACTTGATGAACAGCATGAAGAGGACATAATCCTTGTACTGGCTGGCATCCATACCGCCACGCAGTTCATCACAAGAAGCCCAGAGAGATGAGTAAAGGTCTGATTTCTTAATAGCCATATTTATTATTTTTTTAAGTATTATTTAGATAATATTAATCATATCATCTATAAAGTTACTTAATGCTTTTATGGCCTAACCAATAAAAAAGGAGCTAAATAATTAGCCCCTTTTTTAATTTAAAAATCTAGACTTTTGAGAAAAATCTAGAAATTAATGAGATCCTACAAAAACCTAAATATCCAGGTTATTAGCACCTAATGCATTATTTTCAATAAATGCACGTCTTGGTTCTACATTATCGCCCATCAGTGTGGTGAAAATCTCATCAGCTGCAATGGCATCATCAATTTGCACTCTCAACAAGCGACGCACTTTAGGGTCCATTGTTGTCTCCCACAGCTGTTCTGGGTTCATTTCACCTAAACCTTTGTAACGCTGAATATTCAGGGTGTTTTTAGCTTCACCTTGCAGCCAGTCGAGCGCTTGTTTAAATGTAGCAACCGTCTGTTCTTTTTCATTACGTTTAATCGTTGCGCCTGCGCCTACTAAACCTTGCAGCATGGTTGAGGTTTTAAGAATTTGGCGATAATCACCACTGCTTAAAAATTCAGCATTAATCACGCAGCATTGCAGGTTGCCATGCACATATTTATTGATCTCTAAACGGTAGGCATTGGTTTCTGCATCAAACGCTACAATTACTTCACTACCTACTGCGCCTAGAATCGGGCGTAATTTTTCCGCAATTCGATTAGCATTTGTTTCATCAGAAAGATTAATTTCGCCAGCATCCTGAATAGCGCGCAATACGCTTTCATCGTATAACGATGAAATTCTACGGATTACAGCTTCAGTGAGTACCACCTGCTTGGCAATCTCAGTGAGTGAATCACCGCTTAGAACGCCTGCACCAGTCTTGGTATCGAGTTCTGCGCCCTTTAAAGCTGATTGCAATAGGTAGATATCCAACTCTTGTTCATCTTTAAGGTAGCGCTCATCCCTGCCCTGTTTCACCTTGTACAATGGTGGTTGCGCAATATAGATATGGCCACGCTCTACCAGCTCAGTCATTTGACGGTAGAAGAAAGTGAGTAGCAAGGTACGGATATGCGCACCGTCAACGTCCGCATCGGTCATGATGATAATGCGGTGATAACGCAGTTTTTCAGCTTTAAAATCTTCCTTGCCGATACCGGTGCCGAGCGCAGTAATTAAAGTAGCAATCTCCTGCGAGCCTAATAATTTATCAAAACGTGCTTTTTCAACGTTTAGAATCTTACCTTTAAGCGGCAGAATGGCCTGGTTTTTACGATCACGGCCTTGTTTGGCTGAACCGCCCGCAGAGTCACCCTCGACCAGGTAAATTTCGCATAATGCCGGATCTTTCTCTTGGCAATCAGCAAGCTTGCCCGGTAAGCCCATGGTATCCATCACACCTTTACGGCGTGTAATATCACGTGCTTTACGCGCTGCTTCACGTGCACGCGCTGCTTCCACTACTTTACCGCAGATGATTTTGGCATCGGCCGGGTTCTCTTGTAAGAACTCAGCCAGTTTTGCAGAAACAACTTCAGATACTACCGGCTGCACTTCAGAAGATACCAACTTGTCTTTGGTTTGTGATGAGAATTTTGGATCAGGCACTTTCACCGACAATACGCAGGTAATACCTTCGCGCATATCATCACCGGTGGTTTCAACCTTGGCTTTTTTCGCAATTTCATTTTGTTCGATGTATTGATTCAAAGTACGTGTCATCGCCGTACGTAAACCGGTTAAATGCGTACCGCCATCGCGCTGCGGAATATTGTTGGTAAAACACTGAACGGTTTCTGTGTATGAATCGTTCCATTGCATTGCAACTTCAATGGTCATGCCATCTTTTTCGCCCATTGCGTAGAATGTTTTAGGGTGCAGCACGGTTTTAGTACGGTTCATGTACTCCACAAAACCTTTTATACCACCAGAATAAGCAAAGTTTTCGCTTTTGCCATTACGTTGATCAACCAACTCGATTTTCACACCATTATTCAGGAATGAAAGTTCACGGATACGCTTGGCCAGGATTTCAAAATGATATTCAACCAAATTAAAAGTTTCGGTAGATGCCAGGAAATGCACCTCGGTACCTTTTTTATCGGTAACACCGGTTTCTACCAGTGGCGCTACTGCTTCACCGCGGCGGAACTCCATTTGATGCACTTTACCATTGCGGTAAATTTTCAGTTTTAACCAGTCAGAGAGAGCGTTCACTACAGAAACACCCACACCATGCAAACCGCCGGAAACTTTGTAAGAGTTTTGGTCAAACTTGCCGCCGGCGTGTAATTCTGTCATTACAATTTCTGCAGCTGAGCGCTTTACAGCTTTGATATCGTCATATTTAATATCTGTAGGAATACCGCGGCCATTGTCTGACACGCTGACTGAATTATCAGGATGAATGATGACTTTAATATCATCACAATGCCCAGCCAATGCTTCATCAATCGCATTATCCAGGACTTCAAACACCATATGGTGCAAGCCGGAGCCATCTGACGTATCGCCGATATACATCCCCGGGCGTTTACGTACCGCATCCAAACCTTCCAGGATTTTGATACTTGATGAATCGTATTCAGGTGATATTACTTGTTTATCAGTCATGCCATTAAGTCTTTATAAAATTTGATTAAAATTCATGTTTCACGTGAAACATGCATTACTACATATTTATAATCAGGATTGTTAGGAACAGTAATCAGGCAGCTGCTGTTGGCATCTGCAAATGAAAATGTTACTTGGTCACTATTGGTGTTATTTAGTACATCAATCAGATAGGTCACATTGAAACCGATGTCTAGACTGTCGCCGTTATAATCAATTTCGAGTTCTTCTTCTGCCTCTTCCTGGTCACTATTGGTGCTGATCAATTTAAGATTGCCATTGCTTAATACCATGCGAATACCACGGTACTTCTCATTCGATAAAATAGATGCACGCTGCATTGCCAATAAAACTGTTAAGCGTTCAGCAGCAAATGTATTTTTATGCCCGGTTGGGATAACACGGTTGTAATCAGGAAATTTTCCATCTATCACTTTAGAAATTAACTTGATGTTGCCAAAGTTAAAATTTACCTGATTGCTGGAAATTTCCACATTCACTTCTTCTTCACTGTCATCCAGTAATTTAATCAACTCAATGATTGTTTTTCTTGGCAGAATAATTTCCTGTTTTTCATAATTTTGTTTCAATTCAGTTGAAGTGAAACTCAATCGGTGACCATCTGTACCTACAATATTCAAGCGATTTGCAGTTACTTCCAGCAACAAGCCATTCAGGTAATAGCGGATATCCTGTTGCGCCATTGCAAACTCAACTTGCTTCAGCAGATCTTTTAATTGACCCTGACCCAGTGTGATTAAAGTAGCCTGGCTGGTGGTTTTAGTCATTACCGGATAATCAGCCGCAGGCAAGGTTTGCAGGTTAAAACGACTTTTTCCTGCTTTTACTGTTATACGGCTATCGTTGGTAACCATATTAATTTCTGAGCTATCTGGCAATGATCTGCAGATATCCAATAATTTTTTAGCAGAAATCGTAGTTGAAAAATCAGCGGCGGCTGCACTATCAACAGATAATGAAATCTGCATTTCCAAATCGGTAGCGGTCAGATGAATTTTATTCTGTTTAGCCTCAAGTAATAGATTAGACAAGATAGGTAAGGTATGTCTTTTTTCTACAATACTGGTAACCGAAGTTAATGGTTTTAATAGGGTTTCACGGTTGATTTGGATATTCATCTTTATAACCTAAATAATATATATAAAATAATAACAATAATAATGGTGAAAATTTCTGTGTATAACTGTTTATTTTTATTTAAATACAGCAACTTAATTTAAATATTGTTTTCTTGGTAAAACCATAATCTATTGTGGATAATTTGTTGAGTAAATTTTACGTTTTTTAAATACACAACCTTGTTCTAGTTTTATCCACAACTTACCCTTAACTTTTATATTCACTAAACCTTAATTTTACCCTCTGATTACCTGAACCAGAAATCCAATATCTCTGGCTATTGTAGGGTCATTTTGTCTTAATTGATCAATTTCATCACAGGCGTGCATTACAGTGGTATGGTGCCTGCCGCCAAAAGCCTCGCCAATCTCAGGAAAGCTATGATTAGTAAGCTCGCGTGATAAAGCCATTGCTATCTGCCTGGGTCGTGCAAAATTACGGGTACGCTTTTTACTGTACATTTCCGCCACTTTAATTTTGTAGTAGTCAGCGACAGTTTTTTGAATATTTTCCATAGTGACTTGCCTGCCGCGCACTGCAATCAAATCTCGCAGCGCATCTTTAGCCAGATGCACATCTATGGCATGGCCGGTAAACTTAGCCATTGCGATAATGCGGTTAAGCGCGCCTTCGAGCTCACGTACGCTGGAACGAATCTGCTTAGCTATAAAAAATGCTACATCTTCCGGCAGGTTTAAATTCACCGCTTCTGCTTTTTTGAGCAAAATTGCTACGCGCATTTCCAGTTCCGGCGGTTCAACGGCAACGGTTAAACCCCAGCTAAAACGCGTTCTCAAGCGTTCATCTACATCTGCGATCTCTTTTGGGTAGGTATCACAGGTAATCACTATTTGCTTTTTAGCTTCAATCAGTGAGTTAAACGCATAAAAGAATTCTTCCTGGGTACGCGTTTTTTTGGCAAAAAACTGAATATCATCAATCAATAGTAAATCTAAAGAATGATATTGGCGTTTAAATTCATCAAAAGCTTTATGTTCGTAAGCCTTTACTACATCAGACACATAACGCTCTGCATGTAAGTAACGAATTTTTGCATCCGGTTTGTGTATTCTTAACTCATTACCTATGGCCTGTAATAAGTGGGTTTTACCTAGCCCTACGCCACCATAGATAAATAAAGGGTTGTAAGCCATACCAGGATTCTCGGCGACTTGTATCGCAGCAGCGCGAGCCAGTTGGTTAGCGCGACCAGTGACATAGTTGCTGAAATTAAAACTAGGATTCAGGCCTGAATCATCACTTTTTTTATGTGCACTGGCTTTAGCTGTAGTTTTACCGCTATTAGAATGTAGTGCTTTAGTGATATTTGCTTTGATGTTTTGCTGCAATTCTGATTTTAAAGCTTCTTCATCAGAAATATGTGTACTGTCGACTTTAGGTTCTATTTTCTTGGCGGCAGCAGAATTTGCAGCTTTTGCTTTAGCTTCAGCAACTATGAATTCTATTTTTAAACTCGCAAGATCAAGCTCGTGGGCAAATTGTTCTATTTTTTTAAGGAAGCGATCTTTTACCCACTGCATTACAAAACGATTAGGCGCACAAATGATCACTTTTTCGCCATCTATTTGGGCATAAAGTGGTTTAATCCAAGTATTAAATTGTTGCGCAGAAAGCTCGCTTTCAAAACGACTGATACAAGCAGGCCAAAAATTTTCCATCAGTTACGAATCACCCTTATGCATACCGGCGTGATGAGGTATGTTATATTTAAGTTATTGTTTTTGTTTAATAAATAGTAATTTGAGGTACTATTATATATTCAATATTTAGCGCCTCATTCTAGCTGTTTTAACGAAACTTATCCACAGCCAATTTGATAATTAGTAAATATAAATTTTACCTGATTTAAATTTGGATTAATAAAGCAGCTAAATCTAAATAAACGTTGACAAAAGGGAGTGTTATCGGGTCTAATAGCGCCCTTTATAGCATTTTGCTAGCCGGAGATTTACATGAAACGTACATACCAACCATCAAAAACACGTCGTGCACGTACGCATGGCTTCTTAGTTCGCATTATTGCAGCTCGTCGTGCTAAAGGTCGCTCACGCTTAGGTCTTTAATAGTAAGGCTCCGTGGGAGCTTTATTTTTATAACACTGTACTATCTTTAACACATACTATTGATAACAGTGCCTACGCTTAGATTTACAAAAAAAGCTAAGCTGATTAAAACGGATGAATTTTCATCCGTTTTTAATTTCCGCAAACGTATTTCTGCAAAGTTTTTAGCGTTACACTATCAGCCTAATCAAATCGGGCGTGCCCGGTTAGGTTTGGTAGTGGGTAAAAAAGTTGCCAAGCGTGCTGTAGATAGAAATTATATGCGCCGTGTGCTGCGTGAGTTTTTTAGAATACAGCAACATGAGATTAATCATGTTGATTTAGTTATACGTGTACAGAAGAAATTTGATAAAGAAGATTTTATTCAAATAAAACAAGAATTTGATTCGTTGATCGCAAAAATTAATCAGCGTACACAAATGGGTCAGCAGTTAAGTTCATCTTTGCAGATGACAGACAAATTGCAGCAAGAATAAGCGGTGATATAAATGATGGCACGCATACTGGTTTGGATTGTTAAAGCCTACCAATTGGTACTGAGTCCATTTTTTGGTCAGCAGTGCCGTTTTT
>LNAP01003608.1_pt1 | contig 14737 bp, 16 predicted proteins | sample 602601 | NCBI WGS metagenome assembly LNAP01 (sample SAMN02440304, study PRJNA202911) | soil metagenome | biome: Subtropical and temperate rainforests or woodlands; isolation source: soil samples (1 kg each in a 20% v/v slurry with milli Q water) were... ...
GAAGGGGTGGACTCTAGTGAAGTAACCATTGCGCAAAGGGTTGGTTCGACTGCCATGTCCTCAGCACCGCCCAGCTGGCTGGCCCTGTTACTGGAGGGCCGCACCACGCCTGCTTTTATCACGCTGTGCGAACAGAAGGTGATCCACCAGGAGGACTTCTCTTCAGCAGAGCTCCTAGCAGAAGTACCGGAGGCAACCTTCACCTGTGATTATCTCAGCAGCATTGGTATCCATGCCACAGGTCTGAAAAGAAAGCTGATCATTCTGCACAGAGAACTGCGAGCCAAGTACGAAGGTGAGAGAACATCGCTCGACTCTGCATTTTCACCTCTTCTATAATCTTAGTTGTCGTATTATTTCTTCAGTCGGCGGGGAGGTCACGAAGGAGGCACACGATGCCGTCCACGCCCGAATCGCAGCGCTAGAGAGTGAAAATGCTTTTCTAAAGACACAACTTGAAGAAGAACAGATAAAAAACGTGAGCTTTACTGAAACTGTGGAGGAAGATGATGATGACTTTGTGCAAGTCGACATAGCATAAACAACACTACGGCGGTTATTTATCTTTGCAACGAAAATTAGATACCACTCTGAAGTAAAACAGCATTGCTTTTTTATTTCTTTTAAAAACTTTCTAAACAAAATTAACGTGATTGTGTTCTTTGAGCAGCCCGCTGATAGTTCTGAAATGTGGGTGCTCGGCTGTGCGCACCAATTCAAACAAAAGGGACTCAGTGGTGGTAAAGGTCACATTGGGCGTGCTTTCCAGCCGCTTAAGTGCCATCTCACGGTCATATGCCCTACCGGTAGAGAATATACAACAATTTAGGATAAAATTCAAAGATCATAACTTAACGGCGGGTCAAAATACCTCTGGCTAGACACGGCATCGGCCACCAGGTGCACTTCGAATCCTTCCTCGACCAGGTCCAGCACGGACTGCAAAACACACACATGCGCCTCAATGCCGCACACGATAACCTATAACCATGATTTTGAATATTCAATGGCGATGATTCAGCAACGTTATGGTGTGAAGGTTAGAGGTACCTGGGTTCGACCAGAGTTCTTCAAAATGGCCGATATTTCCGGAGATATCATTGAGAACTGCTTCTTTGCGAATACTTGCGTTCCTGGGTAGACCACTATTTCCGGTACTGTGTTACCAAATACTTTTGGGTACTGTTCAGTGACTAGAGTGGGTATTTCCAGCGTGTTGCAAGCTTTGTTCAGCAAAATTGCTTTATTGATAACAGGGTCCATCTGATGGATTAAAGGACGGAAACGCTCCTGGATATCGCAAATCATTAAGTGTGCATTACGTCCGACTATTCTACTCACAGAGTTCTTAATGAGTGACATGATATGGTGAGATAAGGTCCGATCTTTGAATTTGGATGGGTCGACCTGTTTCACAGGCAAGAAAGCGACTAAGCAATAACGATGATAAAGTAAACGTTTCAAATTAAAGACGCTGTAATGTGCTATAAAGTTGCTACCCACGCTAGTATTAACCGCACAAATTGCCGTTACAGCGGATTGGCAACAAGCAACACCATTTTTTATCGGTACCTTTTGCCACAAAACTTGCCGTGGGCAATGAATTCTATCATTCCTTCTGACCCAAAACCTACCAAAGAGGCATATCTTACGGCCTTGCGGATTTTGCGGGAGAACCATAAAGTATCGGACGATCCAACCGGTTCGCCTCTGCGACGAGCGCAACTCTTCACTGGTGAGGAATCCCGGATAACCAACACGACCGATGCAAACGCGTCAGATGCAGCCGATCCCATAAACAGTTTCCTCGCGACTATTGCTCTCGGTGGTCGTTCAGAGCGTCGAAATATTCCCACGCCGTCGCTGCCAACGAGACACGTCTCACTTTTGGTTCCACAAAGCCCTGTCAGTGAGATCCCTGCCAGTCAGCCAGTGAACAATACACCTCTCGGAAATGGCAGCTCGGAGAAGTTACAGAAGCCTGCGAATGAGCCCACGCAACGCTTATCGAACGGAAGTGATAGCACTGGTGGGATAATAAAGTTTGGTCGAAAGGCAACACGACGCTTCACCATTGTCTCCAACATGCTTCCAAAGTACAAGCTTGACGAGGTTGCCAAGCAAAAGATTGCCGTAGCCTTGAAAGAAATCAATTGCTGGAGTGATGACGAGGACTACGAGGCTGTGAAGAAACTGAAAGCAATCGAAGAAGATTCGGATTTGTCTTCCGGATCTGATTCGGACCAAGAGCTCTCTCTGGAGGCTCTGGCCTCCAAAAAGCACACACATCAATCCGTAAAAGTCATGGGGAATACGCTCAAAGAAGCCAATCTAGTGAGCAAGAAATACCGCGGTTTGCAGCCGCAAACCAGTTCCAAAAGTGCAACCTTGCAGCCCGCTCCTCCTGCGCAAACGTCGGCCAAAGAGAGACCAAGCTTGATGCGTCCGAAGCACACCATCTATCAAACCAAACAACAGACCGCCAAGCAAGCCTACCTTGAACAACAAAAGGAATTGCAGCGGCAGCAGGCGAAAGAAATTGTTGTAAAAAAGGCAGTGAGGTTGATTGTCAAGCTGCGGGCTGAGGAGACCACACAGCTCAAACGCTTGGAACTGGCCAAAAAGTACAATTTAAGCACCCTGGCGATGCTGTCGATTGAAAGCATTGCCATGGCGAGGGTCGGTAAAATCTTAAAGCAGGCGCTGGCCCTTGCGGTGGATAAGTAAGTCCAAATTAATTTGTTCATTTTAGTTATGTAGTAGCTTACTCTTTTATGAAAAATTTATTTCCTTCCAGGCGTATAAAGCTGAACAAGAAGTCCAAGCGTCGTTTGATACGCGAGAACCGCGCGGCGACCAAGATCTTCTGGTGCTACCGCAAATACCGTGTGCACATGCTGCTCTTCTGTGTGGTGAAGTTCATTCGCGCCAAGGCACTGTATTTCAAGAACCAGGAAATTCAGGAAGAAATTGACTATCGCATGCGCACGGCCATGCGGCGCGTGAGGGAAGACAAACAGTTCAAAGTCTGGAAGTCCGAGCAGAGTGTAAAATCCACGTTTCCGGTCAAGCCTCCTGCTTCTGAGTTTGCCCCGATTATTGCTTTTACGCGTAAGAATTATCTGGTCAATAATCCAGCGGTGACACCTGTAGCTGTCGTGTCGCCGGCAACGGTAATATCGACAAGTGAAGCGCAATTTAACGCCGATAATGAACCGCCCGCTAACACGCCGGCTGCGATCACCGTTGATACCAGTGTGGGGAACACTTTCTTAACGGAACCAAATACGAGTGCAAATAGCAGGGTTTCCTCCCCGCGTCCACCCACTAGCCCGCGCGGCAAGAATACCAAAGATAACAAGGACGCCAAAGATAAAGCACCTACGAAGAGCCCCCGCGCACAGCCTGCGTCACCTATGCCAGTCAAGAAAGACATTGCCAAAAGTGCCTCAAAAGCGGACACAACTGCGAGTGCAGCAGGGGAATCGAAGCTTTTTACCACCAGCGTGAGCCCTCGTAATAATAACAATGCCACTCCGACAGTCACCACCGCCACTGCCACCACTGCTAGCCATTCCCTGGTTCCCGTAGCTCCGACAAAACCCAGGCCACTAACCAAGGAAGAAAAAGAATTTAACTATCACCGGCCAGACCTCGCCCCGTTCAGCACCATGATCAACAATATGATTTCGAATAACGCTCTTTTCAAGTCCCAACAGAAAAGTGAGCCGTCTTGGGTGGATATCGCGAGTGTTAGCGCGGACTATGGAAAAGTCTACAACAGCACACAAAACACCACCAACAGCAAACTCAAGTCACCCGCGTATGCCGCATTGGAGAAATTTTGTGGTATTACTCAGGAAGATTTAGAGCGGAGAAAGCTCGCCAAAAACAAGGATTTGGTGAATTTGAAGTTAAAATCGTTTGGACACTCCATTGTATCTCTGTAATGTGTTAGATTCAAAAACAAAAGACGTATGACACATATAACTCATTTGCTTATTCAAAAATGTGTTTCAGACACTTTATGCCGAAAGCACTGTAGCTGCACATGCACAATGAGTTTTACATTGAAAACACAACTAGTAAGTGCGCGAAGAAAGTAACCAACAACCAACACAACAACTCGTACCATTTTGTTGCAACAGAAATTGCACTACCGGTATGAATATGAAATGACTTATACACAATCGCTTCATTTCACCCAGCGTGTGCTAAATGCTACAATACTGGCACACACGCATTTCTACTCTGTACGTACAGTGCTTTACTAACTACAGTTCAGCCATACCAAACCATTATATAGACAACTTTACATACAAACAACACACGGTGCGATCGAATTATTTCCCAGAGACTACGGAAGGTATAAATTTGAGGGAAAACTTGCCCGAGAAGGTGCCGCGCTGCTGCCCGCCCGAAGATATCGTAATCTGTTGGAAAAGAAGTGGATTATGTTAATTTGTACCATAGCCAAGGCGAAGCACAGACAAAGCAAAGCACAGTTTTCACACCAGCTATAACAACAAAACAGAGACATCATTTTGCGTATACCCTTTACAGGCAAAAATAACACTGAGCGAACGAATACATAGATAAGAATAACTTACACTGGGAAAGTGAGTGGCGCGGACTTCCTCGGTGCTGGTGTGCAACAAATGGGTGAGACTGACCACGGCACTGCCCAGCTCGTAGCCACTGCGGTTCATCAACTTCACCAGCACATGTGCGCCGAGCTCGGGGGAGGCACACCCAGTCACCTGAAAAGCAAGGGTGGGAGAACGAGAACAATGGTAAACGAAGTTCCTCTCTCGCAATGCTTGGGGAAACGAACAAAATAGTCAAATAATTCAGCAAAAAAGTAAGGTTCAGAAATATTGACAATTTACTTAGTAAAAAGAAAACCAATTATCACATAAACATACCTTGTAGGTGTTGGAGGTGACAGAGTTCAATCGCATGCTGCTGGGCCTGGACGCCGTGCTGGTGCTTCTGTCCATCGCATTATCCTGTCCGGCACCTTCTGGTCCCTGCATCTGCTGCTGTATTTGCTGCTGCTTCAATTTACTATTCCCGGAGCCACTCTTGCTGGTGGCGTCCTCGATCCAGGGAAACAGGGAAAGTGGCCGTAGCAGTGCTTCCTTGGTCACTTCGTGCTGTGAGGCCGTGGTCGTGCTGGTGTGTCTGCAAAGTGATAATAAGTGTGTGATGCAAAAAGTAAATGTCAATTTCCAATAAAAAAGCTTGAATTTCCGTGATCAATGCGAGGCATTGAACACAGAAAGTAATTTCAAAAAAAAAAACACTCACCGTTCTAAATCCACTGCGGATGACTTGCCTTCTCCTTCCCGCAGACTGTAGATGCTACTGTACTCATACAGCTTGCGGTGCGACAGCAGGGGGTCCTTGGAGGGAAGCGGGAAGACAATGATGATCTGGAACACCTTCTTGTCGTTCTTGAGCTTTCGCTTTGCCTTCTTAATCTTCTTCACGATCTTCCCACTAGTGGCGCGGTTGGCTTTGCGCAGAGCCTGCATTGAAAGAAGAGGATATATTAAGAACTTAAAAAGTAATGGTGGTTGAACAAGTGCGTAGGAAAATTATGAAACCAGGTGAGCAGACATTTCATTCAAAAGAAGCATCAGACATGGCTTCTCACCTCATCCTCGGCCAGTTTTTTCTTCCACTGCCCCCCTTCCACAGCATCGTCCCCGCTGTCCCAGGAGAAGCTGTCTCTGCTGATTTCATTCAGTATATCACCCTGCTCGTCGTTGGTCTGCAGGGTGGTCGGCTTGGAGGACAGAAAAGCCCCGAAGATCGACCTGCTGCGGTGCTTCTTTGCGGTGGCGGCAGCTGAGGCTGTGGACACAGTGCTGCTGGTGGAGAGCGGCCGAGAGGCTGTTGAAAAATGGTTAAATCGTCGGTTAAAGTTGTAAATAAAAGGGATGTGCCAGTGTATTTAAAGCAAGACAAAAAACGAAAACACTTACCGTCAGGGGTTGGTGAGGAGGAGCGACTGTTGTTGGCCAGTAGCGACTGGTGCAGGTTGGTCCGAGGGAAACTATCTTCACTGGAAGAAGTGGTGGTTGTACCAGCAGTGGTGCTGGTTGCACTCAGCATAGTGGCCGCAGAAGCCCCAGCAGTTCCGGTGCCTTCCAGAGGCTTGTCATTGGAGGTACTGAGTCGAGGATTGAAACTATTCAAACTGGCGGCGTTGGCGCTCTTGGCTCTGGAGAGCATGCCGCCTCTGCCGGCTCCGGGCATGCCGCGACCTCCAGCGGGTGCAGCAGAAGGTCCAGGACCTGCCGATGCACGTGGGGAGGAAGAGGGGGAAGGCGACGGCGAAGGGACTGGCGAGGAAGTTAGCAAGGGACTCGCAGTAGAGGGCGATGAGGTGGAGACTGTGGTGGTGGTGGTGGTGTCTGGGGCAGTGACAGGCTCACTCTTCGTGTCCACACCAAAGCTGACTCTGCTCGTGGTGGCACCCGTTGCTTTTGCTTTCTCACCTGCAGAAGGCGCAGCGCCGAAGCTCACTCTATTCGTCGTAGCACCTCCTTTGCTGCCACTTTCGCTCGTATGAAGTGCAGACGCGTACTCACTCACTTTGCTTGTAGGTACGGGACTGGTGCTCGGCGTGCTGCTACTGCTGCTGGCATTACTATTATGCGGGCTCATCTCGATACTCACCCCTCTTCCACTATCATCGGCGAACTTCACGCCGCGCACCGACGCCGGTCGGTTCTTCTTCATATACGCATCGGCGACGGGGTTCTTGTGCAAAGGGTTGTCTGTGGCGAAACCATCCGCACCTTCTTCTATGGACGTCAGCTTGCTGCTGCTTCGAGAGTTGGCATACGTGTTGTTCTTGTTCTGCAAGGCGTCTTCGGCATCGTCGTCGAGCCCATCGTCGTTTTCTTCGTTCCCGTCTTCCCCTTCCTCTTCTTCCTCCTCGCTTCCAGAGTCCGCGTCATCTCCAGCAGCACCTTGTCGGGAGTCAAATACAACGTTCAGATTCGAGAGAGATAGCTCGTATAATTGAAACTTGGGCTCCTTCTTCGGGTCAATTGCCACCTAAATGGTAGATGGTAGGTGAGAACAATAACATAGAAAAATAAGGGGACTGAAGTCATGAAAAAAAAGAATAAATAGCTTCATAACTCGAATAGTAAGAAGGTAATGGAATTTTACTATTCACGTAAGAAATCTGAAATACCATAAAGGACAGGAAAATATGCGCACCTCAGGGATGTTGTTCGTAATGATAGGGGCGTGGTTCTGGAAGTTCACTTGAGTATTCACCTTAAGAAGTTGAGTTGAGAGAAGAATGAAATGTGTCAGATTAACGAAACAAGCATTTGAAAGGTTGAAAGGTTGCAGGTGAATTATTTTCAGGACAGCGCACAGCAAAATAGGATACATGAATATAAGGTGTAATCATACCTCTAGTCTCACGGTCATGCTGACAGCACGGTGGTCACTGACTCTCAGTCTATCGCAGAAGTCGTATGCCTGCACGGTGACGCGGTCCTGTCGATCAGGTAGGGAGTGGATGAGGATGCGGTCCGTGTAGGAAGGAGGGCGAAGCTTCTTAGCAGCAATTGTCTGCTGCTGGGGCTCATTCTGTAAAAATTTATAACAAAGATTACAATGTGAGGTTAAGTTATGTTGTAAAAGAAGAGATTGAAACATGAAATGTGACACTCAATCAAAGTACACGTCACAAGTTTAAACAAACAAAACACATACAGAAACACAAGTCCTCAACAACTGCAAGGATACCTCTCCGTCTCTGAGCAACTCCTGCACCTCTCCGGTATTAGTGAAGCCCTGGATGATCTTCAGCGGATCAGTGTAATCCCCACACTCGCCCTCAGTGTCTCCTTTCTTGCGCTTGTACGAAGGCGGGAAACAGGGCATCGGCTCGTCAAACCCTGCATGGTGTGAAGTTGATGCATGATGGTGATGGATAAAAAGGGTGAGTATACTAATTAAATGATAAGAATACGATATCTAAAGAAAATGCGTTGTAAAACTTGTATTGTGCGCATAGATAATAACAATTCAAGGCAACTCAACACAATGGACACACACTCTCTTACCACTGAAGGCATCGCCGTCGGCCATGATGCTTCTCAACTCATCGGCTCGAAGCACACTGCTCCAGGCGCCTTTGCTACTGGACCGAGCGCTCTTCAGCAGCTTGATCTCCTCGATATTGGGGAACAGAGGGTCCGAGGGGTTGCGCATGAGGTTGTATCGGCGCCGCAGCCAGTTGGGATCGTCATTCAAGGCGCTCTTTTCAATGAGACACGCCACCGCCACGCCGGTCAGACTGCCCATGCCGCCGCCGGCTGCGACTGAATCCATGCGGTAGTTAAGATCACCGAAGACTAACACGTGGTCGTGCTGCAAATGCAAATCGAAGCCAGCGTCCTCCGGGGCGAGGGTTAACCCTTTCATAATGCTGTGCGCAGAAGCATTGCGTTTGCTGAGTTTGGACTTCCCTTTGCTGTCGCTCGGCAAGTGACACGTCACAAAGCAGATGCTGGTGTCGTGGATCTGCAGCGGCAGGCCCACGGCTCCTTTGTTCTGAGCGGTAGTGACGATCAAGTCAGCCCCAGTGGCCATCGTGCTGATACTCGGCACGGTCGGCACTATGTGGCCCGACTTGAGCTCGCTGTGTTTCACGAACAACATCAGCGCGATGAAACCGTGATAGCCCAGGGAGGTGTTGCCGCTGCCGATGCTGGTGGTAAAACCTGCGTATTTCTCCTTGCCCAGGTGTGCGTGAACGGCCTCCATTACACCTGCGAGGTCCAGGCACTCCTGTACGCCGACGGCATATACGTCGTGTCCCTCTAGGATCCACACCGGCAGGTCTGGCATGATGGTGTGCAATGGCGCTTCGCCCATGTTGAGCGTGGTGATAAACACGCTGTATTGTTTGTTTTTGCTGTGCACGGAAGGCGGCTTTTTCGCCCCAGTTTCTACTTTGGGAGGGTCAATGAGCACTTCGCGCAGGGTGTGCGTCGGTCGGATGTCTTTGTTGTGCACAACGCTGTGCGTCGATTCGTCGCCGATGCCGATGCTGCTCAGCCAGCCGAGGACATCGCCAAAGGCCAACGCGTTGAAGAACCCCTGCAATGGCAGGACGATTACTTGGATCACAGAGGTGGCAAACACTGGTCGGTCCAGCCCCCACTCCAGGAAGCGATTCAGCAGAGCGAAGAACCACACTGCGACAAAGAGACCCACGTACAACATGAGCTTTCGCTGAATGGAAGTATTGGTGTTCAGCAATTCCAGCACTCGCGCATTCATGGACGATCGTTTGATTCGCACATTGATACTGACGGTGACTTCCCACAGATAATAAGCAATCATGGCCCAGCAGGCAAGTAGAATCAAGTCGAAGCAAAAGAACCGAGCAATTTCGTATTCGTGTTTGATCCAGCACCACAAGTAGGCGGGACCGAAGGCCCCAGCTCCCCACAATGCCACCCCCATGATGCCGGTGGAGATCAGAATGAACAGCATGCTGTTGCGCATGGACGCTTCGATTCGCTTGGGATTCTTTTTCGCCACAATCCACTGGCGCATTTGGTAAGCCATGAGCACCACCCAGAATATGGCCGCCAGAGAAAACCATTGTATTATCAGACCCTGAAGATAATTGACGATATGGCACATTTTAAACATCATTTCTTGTTGATATATTGGAACGGCGCCTTAAAACATAACAAGGCAGTAAAAATTACCTGAAATTGGCAAAACCCGTGGACTGGCATCGCGGCACGACCCACAACGTAAGCGAGAGCGAGTATGAAGTCAAGCACAAACAAGAATGAGAGCATCTTGTTTGCAATGTTGGAGGTCCCTTCCCTCCGTATTTTGACTCCCATGCATAGGCACGCAATGAGGGAGACAGCGGCGCAAACTGACTCAATGGTTTGGATCACAGTACCGTCGGACATAGGATATTGGGGTCAAATATTAAAAAGTGTTTGGTGAGATGGCTGTCAAACTCCAGTCCGAAGAAAGTTTAAACGACAATGCAGCGGCTGATGCAGAATCAAAAAACACAGACAATGACTAAGCTGTTCTTCAAAGTCACTCCATTTCCAATGGCACCGAGTCTTTGTTGTGATCGAAGCGAGCGATCTTTCAACGGAGAGGGCACGTGGGGGCAGTTTTCAACCGCCACAGAAAAGTCCACTCGGCAATGCGGTTTTTAAAAAGAAAAGTCAACTCATCATTGGGTCAAAACAATCCATTCTTATTTATGCGTGATTATCACTACTTTGCATTAACATTACGCTAAAAGAAAAATGTTCATAATATGAGCCAAAAGTTCTGGGTCCTATAATGGCTATGATATTTAAGTCGCATCAAAATGATTTTCACGTGAGAACCAATTACATACAACTATGAGCAAAAACTCCATTTAGTTTCTTGATATTGGATGTGATTTCGATTTCTGCTTTCTAAACGCAACATTCGAAGCGAGAGCGGCATTCTTCTCGAAATAGTGGAACGGATAGTATAGTTTTTTGGAAGACTATGTTTCAATTACAGAATGTATAATCATAGTGTGCGGTAACAAATATACATGACGTTTACTTGACAATCTACAGTACTGCAGTGTTGATAGCATATGTTTATACTTAACCCTGTCTAGTATGTCGCACTGTTAGCGTTGTTATTGTATAAATATTATCTCACAGCGCACATTTAAATCGCACATTTGCCAACTTGCTGGGCGAGCAGAACTTCTTCTTGCTTGAGTCAGTAATTTTCGTAGTGTAACTCTTGTCGAATAAGATGTCTTGGTTCGGTTTAGGTGGTGGATCTGATAACGGAAAGAAGACTGAGGAGCGCTCTATGAAGATTGATGACTTTGATTCATCCTCCGCTGCTCAGTTTGACAACACCAACCAGTTCAGCCATGCTCCTTCTGCCGGTGGTGGCTCCTTCGAACAGGAAGTTGCCATTGAGCAACAGAAGGCGATGATCCAGGCTGTTATGTTTAAGTTAACTGAGGCTTCTTTTGATGCATGTGTGACGAAGCCCAGTTCGTCTTTGTCCTATGGTGAGAAGTCCTGCATCTCTGCTGTGGTCGGAAAGTACTTGGACACCTCTGAATTAATTGTTGCCAAGATGCAAGGTGGTCAACACTAAGTCTAAGTCTTATATTTCTTTCATTCGTTGGAATTAAAAAAAGGTTTGATAACTTAAATAAGTCTCCTTCGTATTAAACTTCCTTCTCATCTCGCCTTGCAACTGGCTCATATGCGTCGCAATTTACGATCTTCGTGTGCAGACATTAATGATTACAATACTTTATATGTAAGTTGTGTCTTTTTTATAAAGTGAATAACTTATCTCAGTGGTAACACTTGCAGCGATAATAAGATGTGAAGAATGTTTCTGCTCGCTTCTTACATTTGCACAAAATAATAAAATCGAATAAAGTGTAGTTCACACGATATTGCTACTGTAGATTTCACTAGTCTGATACATGCGCTGTTAAAGCCAACTCCTGATCAATTATGCTCACCACCTGTGAGCTTTCGCCTTTCAACGCAACATACACACTACGCGCCGCAGTCAAGTAAGCAATGCTCTCGTCGTGACGGTGTAACTTCTTGAGCAGCGTTGCCACGCGGTGCAAGACACGCGCTACATGCAAGTCCTCTACACACTCAATCGTGTCGAAACAGACGACTTTACTGCACTCTTTACCACTGGGTGTGTGCAAAAGCAGCGCATTTAGCTCCTCCACCACCAGAGACGTGTGTAGCTCGGCGTGGAGAGGGTTGCTTGTAGGTTTAACGGCACTGCTGAACTCAGCGTACGCCGCACCATAGGAGTATATCTCACTATTATTGTGGCTAGTGTTCGTATGCATAGCAGGATATTCATAGTCGGCACTGCTATACGGGAAATAGTCGAGTACGCTGTCTGTACAGTGGGTAAGCGGAGTCTTGAGCGTATCATAGACACGACCACTCGAAGCAGCAGCATGGTAAGGCGTGCTGGGTGTGTGTGGCGTGTAGGGTCCGATCAGCGCAGAAGGTGAGGCTGACGGCTCTGCCAGCAGTCGTTCGAGGTCCTCGAGTGCCGTGCGGAAGGACACCTCACCACCTGCTGCTTGATTCTCCTCAGCACCGTCCGAGATAGAAGTGTACATAGGCATAGGCGTGGTAGCAATATGTGTGTTATTCTTGTGTTTCCGACCGGATTTAGTTGTTGGTGTCGTGTGTATCATTGAATTAGACACACCCGCAGCTGCAACAGCCGCTGCAGGATCCTTAGTCTTGTTATGGTTATTGTTAGTATGGTGTCTGTGCTTGGGACTTCTAGCATCCTTCTTGTTGCTATTGGGATGGGCATTCTCATTCGGGCTACCTCCTTTCTTATTATTGCCCTTCCCTCGCCTACTCTTGTCATCACCACCAGCAGCAGATTCTTTGACACTATTGTCACTATTGGCAACAACATTAGTAGTATTAGCAGCACCAGCTACGGTCAATACAGTGTGCTTCTCCACCCCAGCTTTCTCTTTTTTGTTCTTCGCACTCATACTCAGCTTGACTGGTGAAAATGCAGTGCGAACAGGACTGGAATTATTGTTATTATCATTGTGGAAGAGCACATTCCTTTGCTTTGCAGGGCTCATTGCCTCCTCTTGTTGTGTGCATTGTGTATCCATTTGATGACTCTTCATTGAAACAGTGTGGTAAATAGGGCTATGGGGATCTTGGGAATCCAAAGAGTGGGATATCAGCGTGTCATAGAAAATACTATTATTGCTGCTACTGCTGCTGTTGTGTTCATCTTCGGAAGTTGGACCTACATAAATTAAAAGAAACAATGTGCACGTGTTAGCCGTATTTCAAGACATGTAGATTTCAGAGTCAATACCTCAGAAAAGGGATACAACATTGACAGTGAATCAAATAATAATAACACTCATACATACCTTGGTCCCAACCAGTGGTTTCATGGTTGTTATAATCACCTGCAGCAGCGTTCCTTCGAATAGCAAACACATCTTCTAGACTAGTGCTGCTGCTATCATGTGCATCGTTTAATGCGTCGATAGTAGTGTCCGTGCATATACTGTATTCAATACTTGTTTCACACTCTTCATTACCACTACCGTTACTATCACAGTAAGGATCGCTGTTCTCACAGGCAGAGTCCGTAGAAGACAAAATATAGTCTGTAAACATATCGTAAATAGTGAAATGTTGGTTCAATACTACACAATGCATCCGATGTAAAAAGAACAGTTTTGCATACCTTGGTTGATGGCAACTTCAAGATCCTCAACTGCTAATGTTGTTGTTGCTGACAAAGGGTGTGCAGCCAGTGCCTGCTGTGCCAGGGCTTCTTCCGTAAAGATTCGCAGTGCGCGCTGCATCGTTGTCAGCGCCGTTGTGGTATTATTACTTTTCCCTGTTGTAGAAGCCAGTTCCTGCTGGGCCAGCGCCAGGTCCTCCAAGGCATGCGCCATGTACAGATCTTCCCCATAAGATTCGTAAATACTCACCACTGTGCTCAGCTCGCTGCAGGCAGACTGGTGCTCCCCCAGGGCCAGCAGTGCTTTGCCTAAGAAGTGCCGAAAGGCCGCCACATCGGTATGTCGAGTTCCCTTGTACCCTTGGATGCAGGGCAGGTGGGTGGTTAGGAGTGCCTTGACTTCGACATACTTGTGCTCGCTGAGCAGGCGGATGGACTGTTTCTCCAGGCCTGCGATGTACCGCGGGATGCGACCTTTGTACCATGCAACAACACTAGTGATAAGTTTGTTGAGGAGATAGGTGCACAGCACGCCAAGGATGAAACAGAACAGGGCGATGTAGGACAGGTCCATGGCCGAGGTGGTTGCGGTGGTGGTTGTCGTTGTGGTTGTGGTCATGTGAGTTGGGGTTGATAGTGTGGCGTTCGGGGTAGTGTAAATATTGCTCACAACGTCGCTACTATTGTTGTTGTTATATAGCAGATAAGGCACAGACTGTTGAGTATTCTCCTCCATGAACCGTGGGATGTCTCTTATCTCAGTTGTGGAGTAGTCAAGAATGGTGGTGTCGATATCAGTGCTCTCGTTGTTGTGTTGCTGCAACTCATCCGCATCACACTGGGTAGTTTCATCTTCTTTGTCTGATACTTTCACATTCATTGTTACGTCAGGATCGGTGTGAGGGTCTTTCTCAACAAGATTTGCTGCTGATTCTGCAGGACTGTCTGCAAGTGAACTGGAACTGGAGCCTGGGCCGATGGACACCGTGATCTCAGCAGCCCTGGGAGAAATTTCAATCTTAAAGCTCATCGTGGCACGGCTTGCATCTATATTCTTGTCTAGTTGTTTGTCCAATGCCGCGTTCCTTCTTAGCAGCGCGTTTAGATTGTTCAAGTCTGATTTTCCTGCAACGCAAAGTGTATTCTGCGTGCTGTCTGGGATGTAACTTTGCTCCAACATGTTGTCGTAGACATCCCTCTGACCAGATGCAATGACTATTACGTTGTGGGATACTGTTTGCGCATTCTTGGGTGCAACAGCTGAATTGTGATCCTTGGATAACCATTGCTTTTTGCTTCGCTTCACCTCAGAGCTGCGCAACTGTGTTGGCAAAACACCTTCAAGCTTCGGTGCATTATCAAAATCATATTCTTTTTCGCTCTTTTGTTTGAGTTTGTTGAACCAACGTCCTGCTTTGGCCAAAACTCCACC
>LNAP01006186.1_pt1 | contig 14737 bp, 13 predicted proteins | sample 602601 | NCBI WGS metagenome assembly LNAP01 (sample SAMN02440304, study PRJNA202911) | soil metagenome | biome: Subtropical and temperate rainforests or woodlands; isolation source: soil samples (1 kg each in a 20% v/v slurry with milli Q water) were... ...
GCGCTCTTGCGCGTGCTGCAGTGGCCGCAGTGGTCAAACAGGCCAATGCCGCAGTGGGGACAAAAATCGATCTTGTCGTTCTTCAGATCGACCGGGCGCTCACAACCGGGGCACACGCTTTTGGCCAGGCGCGCCAGGGCCACGTCGTAGCCCAGTTCCTTGCGGCGCTGCGGGTCGGGCAGGGACTCGGCCTGCTTTTGCCGCTCTAGATAGCGGTTGAGCGCCACGATGGCGTAGCGCCCCACCAGCGCCGTGATGGCAATGCCCACCACATAGCGCACGTAGCCGCCATAGCTGGGCAAATACGGCACCAGTTCGACAAAAAAGGCGAACAGCGCAAACCAGATGAAGCCCCACACAAACGGCCACCAAGTGCCCTTGCGCTTTTTGACAAACAGCCAGCCGGCGATGGCCAGCAGCGGCAGCGTGAGCGCCAGGCGGTACAGGAACACGCGCAGTTCGACCTTGCGGCGCTCGGCGTTGAGCTTTTCGTAGCCGGCGGCTTCGAGCTGGCCCAGGCGTGCCTGGGCGGCGGCTGCGGCCTGGCGGGCATCGAGCGCGGCCTGCTGCTGCGCCTCGACCGCCTGCTGGGTTGTGCGCTCGGCCTGCTTGAGCGTGTCCAGCGCCTGCGTGCGGGCCAGCACCTCGGGGTCATGCTCGGCGCGCTGGGTCACGCTGCGCGCGGCCAGCCAGTTGCTGAAGGTTTCGCGCTCGGCCTGGCTTTCGCTGCGCGCCTTGCTGCGCTGCAGCTGGGCCTGCTCCAGCGCGGTCTGCGCCTCTTGTTCGGCCTGGCGCGCGTCCTTGACCTGGGCGCGCAGCTTGTCGGCTGCGGCGCGGTCCAGGAAGTCATCCACGCGCAGCGGTGTTTCGACCTTGGGCAGATCGCCCACAATGGTGCCGCCCAGCCCGATGAGGAAGCCGGCAAACACCAGCGCCACCAGCCACAGGCCTCGGCGGAACCATTTTTCGGACAGGCGCAGTGATTTGCTCATGGCCCCTTCTCCCCGTAAATGCTATGTATTTAATAGCTATTGACGCTTTCAAATAAAGCGCTAGAGCCCGTTTTTACCATTATTCCCGCCCAACGATGCCGCTACACTGTGCACCGCGCTCCCGGCCTGGCGTCTGCTTCGTGGCAGCGAGGGTGCCCGGCCTCGTGGCGGCCATGCCAGGCGCAGGGGAAGGAACTTTTGCCCCGGCATGGCCCCCAACAACATCCATACAGATCACCAAGGTGAAATCATGATGCGGCAAAAACTGCGGCCTCTCGCGCTGGCTGTGACGGCCCTCACCGCGCTGGCCACCAGCGGTGTGGCGTGGGCCGATCGGGGCGGGCACGGCCATGGACACCGGGGTGGTGCGCGGGTCGGCATCGGCCTTTACCTGGGCCCGGGTTTCGGCTATCCCGTTTACCGCCCTGCCTACCCTTACTACTATGCCGACCCATACGGCTGGTCGCCCCCGGTGGTTGCGGTGCCTGCCGAACCGCCCGTTTACATCGAGCGCGGCAACGACACACCGGGCTACAGCGGCGGCACCACCGGGCAGCCGCCCCAGGGCTACTGGTACCGCTGCAACCAGCCCGATGGCTACTATCCCTACATCACCCAATGCCCCGGCGGTTGGCTGCAGGTGCCTGCCCAGCCACCGGCCAACGCCAACTGACGGACACCCCGGCCACCGACGGCCATGGCCATGGCGCCTGGCCGGCGCCCCATCTCCTACCTGAGGACGCATGATGAGAACCCTTTCCCTCGCAACGTTGCCGCTGCTGGCGCTCACCTTGACCGCCTGCACGGTGATGCCCACCGGCCCCAGCGTGACGGTGCTGCCGGGCAGCGCCAAGAGTTTTGAGCAGTTCCGGTACGACGACGTCAACTGCCGGCAGTACGCACAGGTGCAGGTGGGTGGCGCCACCGATGCCATCAATCAGAGCACGGTCGGCAGCGCGGTGGTGGGCACGGCGGTTGGCGCCCTGGCCGGCGCTGCGCTAGGCGGCAACCACCAGGGTGCAGCGGCGGGCGCGGGCATGGGCTTGCTGATGGGCTCCACCGTGGGCGCTGGCAATGCCCAATCTGCCGGCTACGGCAGCCAACGCGGCTACGACAGCGCCTATGTGCAATGCATGTATGCCCGCGGCCATCAGATCCCGGTGTACGGCCGCATGCTCACCAGCCCGGGGTCAACCGGCCCGGCCTACGGCGCACCCATGGCGCCGCCACCGCCGCCCGGCTACTGGCACCGATAGTCCTTCTTCAAGCCTCCAGCAGGCGCGCCACCCGCTCGCGCAGCAGCGCGGGCTGCACCTGGCGCGCTGGCATGGGGTGCCCCACGTTGAGACCCACGCGGTTGAACATGCCGCGCCGCAGCGGCCGCACCATGGCAGTGCCGCGCTCGATGCGGCTGAAGAATGAGCCCCACAGATTGGTCAGCGCCATCGGAATCACGGGCGCTTCCACGCCCTCTTGCTGCGCGCGCTCGATGATCTTCATGATGCCGCCCTTGAACTCCTGCAGCTGCCCATCCTGGGTAATGCCGCCTTCAGGAAAAATGGCCAGCAAATCGCCGCCTTGCAGCACCTGGGCGGCACGCTCGAACGCCGCGGCATACACGCGCGGGTCGTCCTTTTGCGGCGCAATCGGAATGGCCTTGGCCAGGCGGAACAATGCGCCCAGCACCGGCACCCGAAAAATGCGGTGGTCCATCACAAAATAGATGGGGCGCGGGCTGGCAGCCATGAGCAGCACGGCATCGACAAAGCTCACATGGTTGCAGGCCAGGATGGCGGCGCCGGTGGTGGGCAGGTGTTCGTCGCCCTGCACCTTGAAGCGGTAGACAAAGCGCGAGAGCACCCAGGCCACGAAGCGCAGCAGGTATTCGGGCACCAGCATGAAGATATAAAACGCCACCACCGCGTTCGCAATGCCGGTGAACAAGAAGATTTGCGGCACCGTGAAGCCCGCGCCCAGCAGCACGCCGGCAATGACCGCGCTGCCGATCATGAACAGCGCGTTCAGGATGTTGTTGGCCGCGATGATGCGGGCGCGGTGCGTGGGCTGGCTGCGCATCTGGATCAGCGCATACATGGGCACGCTGTACAGCCCGGCAAACAGGCTGAGCAGCGCCAGGTCGGCCATCACGCGCCAGTGCGCGGGCTGCGCCACGAAGGCGGCCAGGCCCATCACGTCGGAAGGCGGCAGGCCCCGCGCGGCAAAGTAAAGGTCGATGGCAAACACACTCATGCCGATGGCGCCCAGCGGCACCAGGCCGATCTCGACATGGCGGCGCGACAGCACCTCGCACAGCAGCGAACCGGTGCCGATGCCGATGGAAAACACCACCAGCAGCAGCGAAGCCACCTGCTCGTTGCCATGCAGCACCTCTTTGGCAAAGCTGGGGAACTGGCTCAGAAACACCGCGCCAAAAAACCACATCCAGCTGATGCCCAGCAACGAGCGGAACACCACGATGTTCTGGTGCGCCAGCTTCAGGTTGCGCCAGGTCTCGGTGAAGGGGTTCCAGTTGATCGCCAGGCCCGGGTCGGTGGCGGGCACCGGGGGGATGAACTGCGCCACGGCCCGCCCTAGCAGCGCCAGCAGCACACAGGCCACGGCCACGGTGGTGTGGCCCCCTGTCAGCCCATTCCCGGGCAGCGCCACCAGCAGGCCACCGGCCACGTTGCCCAGCAAGATGGCCACGAAGGTGCCCATCTCGACCATGCCGTTACCGCCCGTGAGCTCGCGCTCGCTGAGCACCTGGGGCATGTAGGCAAACTTCACCGGGCCGAACAGCGTGGAATGCACGCCCATCAAAAAGGTGCACAGCAGCAGCACCGGCACATGGCCCGCGATGAACCCACCCGCCGCCACCAGCATGATGGCGATCTCCAGGTTCTTCACGAAGCGGATCATGCGCGTCTTGTCGTACTTGTCGGTCAGCTGGCCCGAGGTGGCCGAGAACAGCAAAAACGGCAGGATGAACAGCGCCCCGATCACCAGCCCCGCCATGGCCGGCGGCAGCCACGACACGCTGAGCTGGTAGGTCACCATCACGGTGAAAGCGAACTTGAACAGGTTGTCATTGGCCGCGCCCGAGAACTGCGTCCAGAAGAACGGCGCAAAGCGGCGCTGGCGCAGCAGGGCGAACTGGTTGGGGTCCGCGTGCGCCGGATCGCTCTTTTCATTCGCCATGAAGACTGCTCCTGGGTGTTGCTGTGGGTGCAATTTTGCACAGTCTCCATGGCACCCAACCTGCGCCGGCACCGGCTTGCAGGGCGCGTGCGTGCCAGCGCGCTGAAACACAACTTCACAACACTTCGCACAGCACCTACATGCGCTTGACGCGGCGCCCCCACGATCAAGGCTCCCGGTTCCGCACGGAATCATTTCTGAGGAGAACACCATGGCACGCATTGCCCTCGCCGCCGCTTCCATCGCCCTGCTGTCGCTAGCGGCGCACGCACAGGTCGGCGCCACTGTCGTCATCCAGTCGGGCAGCCCCCACTACCAGCAGCCTGTGCCGGCGCGGGTGCAATACCAGGCCCCGCCGCCACCGCGCCATGAGGCGGTGCCCCGCCCCCGACGCGGCATGGTCTGGGTACCCGGCCACTGGGAATGGCGCAGCCACCGCCATGTGTGGATGCAGGGCTACTGGGTGAAAGCCCGCCCCGGCTACCACTACCGCGAACCCCGCTGGGTGGAGCATGACGGCCGCTGGGCCATGCAGCGCGGCGGCTGGGACCGTGACCGGGATGGTGTGGCCAACCGCCACGACCGGGACCGCGATGGCGATGGCGTGGCCAACCGCCGCGACCATCAGCCCGACAACCCGCGCCGCAACTGACGCCGGCGCCCTTCGCCCGCGCCGGGCGCGGCAAATCAGTGCAGCTGCAGCTCGGCGCGGCCCAGACCGGCGAAGTCTGCCACCACCACCGTGCCCGGCGCCACCAGCACGGTGCCGGTGCACGAGCCGGTGGTCACCCACTGGCCCGCCCGCAGCCCGCCCAGGCTGCGCGCGCCGTCGTTGGCCAGCCAAGTCAGCAGCCGCAGCGGGTCGCCCGCCGGGTTGCCCCAGGCAGCGTGCTGCACGGCCACCGCGCCATTCACCGACAGGCTCACCCCTTGTGCCAGGGGCTGCACGGAAGCCACATCGACCGTGCCCGAACCCACGATGAGTGCCCCATGGCAGGCCTGGTCAGCCAGACGGCTCCACTCGCCTTGCTGCGCCCAGGCGGCATAGCGCGTGTCGCACACTTCGATGGCGGCGCACACCGATACCACGGCCGCCAGCACCTCGGCCGCGCTGTAGGGCGTTGCGCGGGCCGGCAGGTCGGCGCCCAGTTCGTACACCAGTTCAGCCTCTACCCCCATCACAAAAAAACCGGCGGCAGACAGGCGCACGGGCTGCCCGGCCGTCGCCACCCACACCGAATCGTGCGTGAGTGCCGCACGCGCGGGCTGCGCCTGGGGCGATGCGGCGCCCACCTTCCAGCCGGCGATCTCGCCGCGCTCGCGCACCACGGCGTCCTGCACGGCATAGGCCTGGGCCGCATCCTGCGGACGCAGTGCGGCGGGCAAGTCCAGCGGCCGGGGCGTGCGCCCCAGGCGGGCCATGGTGAGCAAGGCCGCGCTGACAAAGGGATCAAAAGCGGTGTCGGGCATGGGGGGCTCCTGGGTTGGGATCAGCGTATCGACCGACAACGGGCACTGCGGCCCGGCCACTCCTCAACCGCCGAGTGCGCCAAGTCAGTGACTACCGCCGAGGTAGGCGGCCTTGACGGCCGGGTCATCGCGCAGGCGCTCAGCCGGGCCTTGTACAGAAATACGGCCATTTTCCAGAACATAGCCGTAGTCGGCAACCGCCAGGGCGGCCGCTGCAAATTGTTCCACAAGCAGCATGGTGACACCCTCTCCCTTGAGGCGTTCAATGATGCGAAAAACCTCCGCCACCAGAATGGGCGCAAGGCCCATCGAGGGCTCATCGAGCAGCACCACTTCAGGGTTGAGCATGATGGCACGGGCCATGGCCAGCATCTGCTGCTCGCCACCGGACAGGGTGCCTGCCAGTTGGGTGCGGCGCTCCTTGAGGCGCGGAAACAGCTCCAGTGCCCGCTCCAGGTCACCGGCCACATCGCCCCGGGGGCGGCTGCCCGTCAGGCGGGGGAACGCCCCCAGGGTGAGGTTGTCGGTCACCGTCATGGTGGCAAAAACGCGCCGCCCTTCCGGGGAGTGCGCCAGCCCCTGCTTGGCAATGGTGTAGGCCTCCTGGCCATCAATGCGCTTGCCGTTGAGCGTGATCTGGCCCGCCGTGGGCGCGATCATGCCGCTCACCGCCCGCATGGTGGTGGTTTTGCCGGCGCCGTTGGAGCCGATCAGCGTCACGACCTTGCCCTTGGGCACTTCGATGGAGATGCCGTGAAGCACCTGTACCTTGCCGTAGCCGGCCGATAGATTCTGGATGGTCAGCATGTGTTGTGCGTCTTGTATCGTCGTTTCTGGGTGCGTCGGGCTCAGGCGGGCTGGGCCACGATAGTCTCGGCACCACCGCCCAGGTAAGCCTCAATCACCTTGGCATCGGCCTGGACCGCAGCGGGCATGCCCTCGGCAATCTTCTGGCCAAAGTCCAGAACCGAGACCGTGTCGCAGATGCTCATCACCACATCCATGTGGTGCTCGATCAGGATCACCGTCACGCCGTGGTCGCGAATCTTCTTGATGATGGCGATCAACTCGACGATGTCCGGGGCGGTGAGACCGGCGGCGGGCTCATCGAGCAGCAGCAACTGGGGATCCAGCGCCAGGGCGCGGGCAATCTCCAGCAAGCGCTGTTTGCCATAAGGCAGGTTGCGCGCCTGTTCCGCAGCCAGGTCTTCCAGGCCGACCAGACGCAACAAGCCCATCCCCCGGGCAATGGAGGCATCGCTTTCACGGCGATAGCGCCCCGTGTGCACGGCCACATCAAACAGGTTGCTCGCAAAGCTGTGGTGCAGGCCCACCTGCACGTTTTGCAGTGCGGTCATCTCACCAAACAGCTGCACGTTCTGAAAGGTTCGTGCAATACCCGACAGCGCAATGTCCGACGAGGTGCGCCCCACCACAGAGCGGCCATCAAAGTTGATCGAGCCAGCGGTCGGCACGTAAATGCCGGTGAGCACGTTCATCATGGTGCTCTTGCCCGAGCCGTTAGGGCCGATGAGGCCGTGGATGGTGCCCCGCTGGATGCTCAGGTCCACATTGTTCAGGGCCTTGAGACCGCCAAACTGCATGAGCACGCCGCTGGCTTGCAACAGTTCGGTCGATCTACCCGCCTTGGCGGCTGTGGACACCGCATCCGCCTGCGATGCACCGGCGGGTTGCACGGGCAACTCGGGAGGTGCCGTGCGCAGGTTGAGCGCGTTGCGGACAAAACCAACAATGCCATCCTGCAGGTAGTACACAACAAACAGCATGATCACGCCGAAGATCGACAAACGCCAGTCGGTCATGGTCTGCAACCAGAAAGACAGCGCTGCCAGCGCAATACTGCCCACCACCGGAATCACCATCTGGGATACGGTGGAGCGCCCGCTTCGGATGGCAACCACGGCGGTAATAGCCACCAACACCGCCAGGCCCACCGACACGTAGCGGAACAGTTCCACATCATCGAGCAGCTTGGGCAGCAGCACGATGATGGCAGCGCCCACCAGCGAACCAATGCGGCTCTTGCGCCCCCCCATGATCACCGCCAGCAGGAACAGCACCGTGAGTTCAAAGTTGTACGAGTTGGGGGAGATGTACTGCTCGGAATACGCGTACAGACAACCAGCCAACCCGGCAAAACCGGCGCTGATCACAAAAGCGTAGACCTTGTAGCGGTAAACCGATACGCCCATGCAATCGGACGCCACGGGGCTGCCGCGCAGCGCCTCGAAGGCCCGGCCCAGGTGGGAGCGCAAAATGCGGTGCGACACGATGAGCGACAGCACCATCATGGTGGCCACCAGCCAGAAATACTCGCGCTTGGCCAGCTGAAAACCGCCGATCTCGGGCTTGTCCAGCTTGATGCCCATGGGGCCTTCGGTCAAAAAACTCATCTCGTTGATGAGAATCTGGATGATGGTGCCGAACGCCAGCGTCACCATGGCCAGATAAGGGCCGGAGACGCGCAGGGCGGGCAGCGCCAGCAGTGCACCAAAGCCCGCGGTCAGCACAATGGCGGCCGGAATGGTGACCCAGATGGGCGCGGCCAGCTTGAACACCAGCACACCCGCCGTGTAGGACCCCAGGCCAAACAGACCCGCATGGCCCAGGGACACCTGCCCGGTGTAGCCCACCACGATGTCGAGACCAAAGAGCACGATCGCGTAGATCATGATGGTCTCCAGCAAGTGGATGTAATAGGGATTGCCGACCACCGTGGGAAACGCCAGCAGCGCGGCGAAAGCCACAACGGACAAGACCAGCCGCAGCACCTTGGTGCCGTGGGACGTTGGCGATACAGCGCCGAGACCGGCCAAGGAGGTAGTAGAGGATGCAGCCACTTTGTCAGACCTTCTTGATCACGGATTTGCCGAAAATTCCCTGCGGACGCACGGCCAGCACGATCAGCAGGAGTACCAGGCCAGGAACATCCTTGTAGCCGGTGCTGAGATAAAAACCGGTGGTGGTCTCTGCCACACCCAGGATGATGCCGCCCACCACAATGCCCAGGCCGCTGGTCAAGCCACCGATGATGGCGACCGCAAACGCCTTGAGCCCCAGCACGGCGCCCATCGTGGCGCCCGTCAGCGTCAGCGGAGCAATCAGCACGCCTGCAAACCCGGCCGTCAGGGACGACAGTGCATATGAAAAAGTAATCACCAGCCCGGTGTTGATGCCCATCAGCTTGGCGGCATCGCGGTCATTGAAGGTGGCCACCACGGCTTTGCCGAAGATGGAGCGGCGGTTGAACAACTCCACCGCCAGCATCATGGCCAGCGCACCGCAGACCACCAGCACTTCCATCGGCAAAATGTTGGCCCCCAGGAACTGGAACGGAGCCTCCGGCAGTGGCGAAGGGAACTTGAGGTCATCGCGGCCCCACACGTTTTCTGCCACGTTCTTGAAGATGATGCCCAGGGCAATGGTGGACATGATCCAGCCGAACTCCGACTTGATCTTGATGGCGGGCCGCACGCCGATGCGCTCCACTACCGCGCCCTGCAGCGCGCCAAACAGGCACACCAGCGGGATCATGAGCCAGTAATTAACACCGAGGCCTACGAGCGTCAGACCAACCAGGGCGCCCAGCATCAGCGCGTCGCCCTGACCAAAGTTCAGGGTGTCCGACGTGGCAAAGGTGAGTTGATAGCCGAATGCAATAACGGCATAAATCATGCCGAGCGCAATGCCGCTAAAGACGAGTTGGGTAAAAATTTGCATGCGGGGAGCCCTCGCGTACGGATCGGCCGAATGGCGTGAAAAATGTCAGTGAACGAAAAAATACCGCTGCCAGGCGTTTCTGGCAGCGGCAGCGGGTGGCGAACCGCTTACTTCTTCAGGCGAACTTCAGAAGCCTTCTTCTGGTCTTCGGGATAAGCGTAAACAACGCGCTGGCCCTTGACCTCACCAAACACCGGGATGTTGGCGGTAATGGCTTCGTGGTCGGTCTTGGAGAAAGGCTTCACGTAGGTAGTGACAACGCCTTCCACCGGAGCCTTCAGGTCCTCCAGGGCAGCCTTGACCTTGGGGCCATCCGTGCTACCGGCCTGCTTGATCGCAGCAGCCAGCAAGTAGATGGAGTCATACCCCTGGGCAGCCGACACTGGCGAATCGATGCGGCTGTTCTTCGGGTTGAAGGTTTTCAGGTAATTCACGATGAACGCCTGGCGCTTGGGCGTGGTGGGTTCCTGCACAAAGGTTTGCGGCATGCGCGCACCCTCGCCGCCAGGGCCGGCGTTGTCGATGTAGTTGGCCATGGACAGAGTCCAGCTGCCGACCATCGGGACTTTCCAGCCCAGCTTGGTCATGCCGTTGGCGATCTGGGCCAATTCAGGGCCGATTCCGTAGGTCAGGATCGCATCAGCACCTGCAGCCTTGGCCTTAAGCAATTGGGCCGTCATGTCGACGTCCTTGATGTTGAACTTTTCAACGGCCACCGGCGTGACGCCCTTGGCTTTCAGCGCTTTCTCCAGATCTTCGCGGCCGAGCTGGCCGTAGTTGGTGGAGTCCGCCAGGATCGCCACTTTCTTGAAGCCACGGCGTGTCACGGCTTCTTCAACAATCATGGGGGCCTGGATGCTGTCGTGCGCGGCATTGCGAAACACGTAGTTCTCAGACTCTTTTTCGAACTGCTTGGTGATGATGGAGCCGGTGGCCACGTTGTTCATGACCGGAATCTTGGCTTCCTGAAAGAAGCGCTGTGAAGCCAGGGCCACACCGGTGTTGATATAGCCCACCACGGCGACTACGCGCTCCTTGTTGACCAGCTCCTGGGCAATCTGCACGCCACGCTCATTCTTGGCTTCGTCATCGCGCTCAACCAATTGCAGCGGACGCCCCAGCACGCCGCCAGCCTTGTTGATTTCTTCAGCGGCCAGACGCACGCCATCCCGCATGCTGACACCCATGGAGGACGAACCGCCCGTGAAAGGACCGTCCACACCGATCTTGATAGGGTCTGCAGCGAAGGCCGCAGTGGACAGTGCGACAGCACCAGCGAGGGCAGCAAGTTTGAAGGTGAATTTCATGGGGTCTCCTGGATTTAGACGGTTCGAGCCTGACGTAACAGAACCAAGTTGCGCGGCTAACCAGGACGTTAGTGACTACCGCCCTACCCCCTCGACAGTGAAAACCCTTGAACGCCCGTCATTTTGCTGACATATCGCTGACCACCGATATATCAGGCACCCCTCCCCCAGAAAGTCGATGGACTATGCGCTGGCCGTGAACACGGTCAGCACGCCCGTATAACCGTACAGGTGGTGGCGCGCGATTTCACCGCCAGCGAAAAAGCCCACCAAAGGCACATCGCCCAGCGCATGCCGCACGATCTGCAACTCGGCACTAGGCCCACCAAAGTGCGGGCCACCACGGCCGGAGCAGCTCACGTAGATGGCGCCCCGGATAGACCGGGCCGGTTGGATGACAGCTGGCAGCCCCGCCGTGCCGGGCGCCATGCGCGCTGCTCCCTGCGCATCGCTGGCCAGCGGCGCTGGCTCCAGCTCTTGCGGCGACAGTTCTTCGCGGATTTCGGCGCAGATGCGCATCAAGTCGGCGCGGGCCGCAGCCACATTGCGCTGACAAAACGACAGGTGCATGCCAGGCTCCACATGGTCGGCCAGGGCCACGCCCCGGCGCGCACCATCGAGGCCCACGATGTGGCGTACGCGGGTGTCGGTGCCAAAGTGGCCGGTGCGCTGCGGCCCTTGCGCCGGTTCGCCGACATCGACCAGGCCCGCCAGCGTGGCCCGCACCTTGCGCAGCGCCGTCTGCGGATCGCCGTCCAGCGACACATCGAGCGTGGACAGCAGCACATCGAGCGCGGGCTCGCCGTCGAGCTGCAGCACCACGTTCTCGTGTGCGGCGGTGACGGTGTGCAAGCGCCCCACCGGCTGGCAACCCTGGGTGACCCGGGACAGCAGCGCCACGCCAGGCCCAAAGGCCACGCCCGACAGGCCGCCATCAAACACGCCACCGGCCGCGCCATGGCCGGCAATGTTGCCGTTGCCAGCCACGGCGAACTGCACGCTGGCGCCGCGGCTGGCGCTCAGCCCCCCAAACAAGTAACCCGTGGTGGTGCGTGCGGCCATTTCGCCCAGCAGCTCCGCCAGTTCGGCGGTGTGGCCATCGGCGTGCACCAGCGCGGTGGCGGCCTCGAACCCGCTGGCAGGGTTGCGCGGCAACGGGGCCACGCCCGAGAACACGCGGTACTGGTCGGCAGGAATGTCGAGCAGCATCACCGACAACGCGGGTTCGTCAAAATACTCGGCGTTGTTGGCCGATACACCCACGCCCACGGTGCCGCTCCAGTCGGTCACTTCGGGCAGTTCGCCGCTGACATAGTCGAGCAGCGCCTGCGCCTCGCTGGCGTAGTGGTCGGTGATGTAGAGCAGGCCCAGCGTGGGGGCGGATGCATAGCCGGGCAGGGCCATCTGGGCGCGCAATTGCGCCAGCACCAGAGCGGCAGCCATGCGCCACTGGGGGTGGGTGGCATGGCCGGTGGGAAAGAGTTTCATGGCGTGACTTTACCGGCTGTGGCGGGCACTGCAGGCAGCAACGCCAGATCAGCCTGCTGGCTTGCGCGGTGCGCTGCGGGCCGTGGCTTTTGGCTTGGCTGCAGAGGGGGCGGGTGCCTTTTTGGCGGCGGCTTTTTTGGCAGCGGGCGCCTTTGCCGCGCTGGCGGCGGTGCGCCGGGCGCCCTGCACAGCCTGCATACCCTGGGCAGCAAACTGGCTGGCCACCTCGGTGGCCGTCTTGATGGCCTCGGCGGCCATGGTTTTGGTGGTGTCGATGGCGGCGGTCTGCTGGGCGGCGTCTTTCAATACGTTGGCCGCGATCTGCTGGAACTGGCTGGTCAGCGCGCCCCACCATTGCATGGGGTCCACCACGCTGGGTTCGGCCTCCTTGGTGGCCTGATCGCCGTCAGCCGGGGCGGGCTTGGCCGGTTCTGCGGGTTGTGGCGCAGGGGCGGCCGGAGCGGTTGCAGCGGCCCGGCTGGCAAAGCTGTCGGCCGCCTTGTCCAGGCCACTCTTGCCGCTGTCGGTCGCCTTGACCTTGAAGGCGTTGGCCACGTCGCCCATGCTGAAGTTCATGCCCTTGAGCGTGGCCAGGGTCATCTTCTGCACTTCCAGCGCCTGGACGGTGGCCGTGAGGGCGCGCGAGTTCTGCTCCAGCCAGAACTGCACGGCCTTGAGTTCGTCGATGCGCTTTTCCAGCTCTTCGACGCTGATGGTGGGCGCCACCCAGTTCGACAGGCTTGGCATCTGGGGAATGCTGCTGGAGGCACCTTTCGCCAAGCTTTGCAGAAAGTCAAAGCCGGGGACGAATTTGCCGAAACCAAAGTTGGATGTGTCGCTCATGGCCGCTCCGCAAGAGGTGGTCTGTAGTGGAGTCACAGCTTACTCCAATGCGTTACGCCCGCGAAGGCGCTGCGGCGGCGGTTACCTCAGTGTTTATGCCCATCCATCATGCCGCCCGCCATGGCGCCACCAGGGGCCGTCGTGCCCACGGGCACCGTCAGGTTGAGTTTGCTTTCCACGCCCTTGGCGTCCTGGAACACCAGGGTGAGCGGCACCAAGCTGTCCTTGGCCAGGGGCGCCTTCAGGTCCAGCAGCATGACGTGGTAGCCGCCGGGCTTGAGGTCCACCGTCTTGCCCGCAGGCAGGTCCAGCACGGGCACGGCACGCATCTTCATGATGTCGCCTTCAATCTTCATCTCATGCACTTCGGTCAGACCGGCGGCGGGCGACTCGACGCGCACCAGGCGGGCGCCGTCCTTGGCGGTGAGGCGCATGAACGCGCCCGTGGCCTTCTGGCCCTGCACGCTGGCGCGCGCCCAGGCGCCTTCGACCTTGACGGCGGCGGTCTGTGCCCATGCCGGGGTGCTGAGCAGTGCGGCAACGACGGCTGCGGTGTGAAACAGTTTTTTCATGGTGAATGCCTTTCGGTTGGCTCAAAAAAATGGGAATGGGGGACTGGCCCCGACTGTCAATGATGGTGGGCAGCAGCGCCGCCGGTGGGCAGAATCTCCAGCGCTGCCGCAGGGGACTTCAGGTCCGACAGCTTCTGGCCCGGCTTGGGCACCTCGGTCCAGTCGCTCTGGCCCTCGGCGCAGACCTGGCGCACCGGCCAGTACACGGTGCCCGCCTGCTCCGGCGCCTGGGCGACCAGCACAAACTCATCGTAGTGGGTGCTCTGCAGCATGTCATCCGGCGTCTTGGCCGTCCAGGTGATGCGCACCACGTCTTCGGTGATGCTGCGGCCGTGGCTGGTGGTGGGCTGGGCGAGCTTGTCGCGCTGCACATCCAGCGTCCAGCCCGGCTTGGGCATGGGGTGCGCGCCGCGCATGCCTGCCGGGATGTCCACCGCAATCTGCCGCGTGGGCGACGCGCCGCAGCCGTGGCCGACCTTGAAGGTGGCCTTGTAGCTGGCGCCCGCAGGGGCCACCTGGTATTCGAGCACCACATGGGCCGATGCAGAGCCAAACAGGGCTGTAGCGCTTATCAACAAATCGGTAGCAGCTATCTTTTTCATAGTATTCAGAGACATGGGATGTTTTCCTTTCAGAGGGTTACCTTCAGCTCGGCCATGTAGCTGCGCTGCGGGTAGGGGTGGAAGTTCCAGAACTGGTAGTTGTTGAGGTTGTCGATGCCCACAGCGGCGCTGACCTGCTTGGTGACTTGGTAGCGCACGCGCACATCGGTGGTGAAGTAGCGGCTCGCGCCCTGGTAGGCAAAGCCGTTGGGGTCGGCGTTGTCGAGCGTGCTGTACTGCTTGCCGCTGTAACGCGCGCCCAGGGTGTACGACCACTTGTCGTCCGGCCGGTAAGTGGCCACGGCGCTAGCGCGCCATTCGGGGATGCGCGGCTGCCATTTACCGACGCTGGCGGGGAACTTGTCGTTGCGCGTGATCTTGGAGTCCGTCCAGGTCAGGCTGCTGCCCAGATCCAGCCCGCGCACGAAGACGTTGGCGGCCTGGTACGACAGCTCAATGCCCTTCGTGCGGATGGCGTCCACGTTCTGCACGTTGGTGACGTTGGGTGTGACGAGCACATTGGT
>LNAP01012040.1_pt2 | contig 14737 bp, 14 predicted proteins | sample 602601 | NCBI WGS metagenome assembly LNAP01 (sample SAMN02440304, study PRJNA202911) | soil metagenome | biome: Subtropical and temperate rainforests or woodlands; isolation source: soil samples (1 kg each in a 20% v/v slurry with milli Q water) were... ...
CGGAGACGGTCAGTGGGCTTTTTTGTGGGGAGTGGTTTTCGAGGGGGTAGATTCATCTGGGCTCACATCTCGGTGCTTCATCCAAAGCCTGTCTCAACGCATCAAAAATTTTGAACCGCCTTTGGGTGCGCTCGCCTAATGATTAGCTTGTGGACGAATCGCACAGGCAATGTGCCAATACCGGCATTTTCCGAGAGGTGGTCAACGTGGCTAAAGACGAGAAGAAAAGCAAAGGTGATGCTTCGAACGCCAGCAAGGATTTGAAAGACAAAAAGTCATCGAAGGCAAAGAAATCAGCTGCGGCCTCGGCTCTTTCGAAATCTTCCGAAAAGAAAGACAAGAAAAAAGATGCCGAACCGAAGAAATCTGCAAAAAAAGCTGATAGCAAGCCAGACAAGGCTAAGAAATCAGACAAGGCAGAAAAGCCGGCGAAAAAGAAAAAGTGACCTCTGCGATCTGCTAGGGCGTTACGCCCTAGCTTCCTCAGGCCAAATTGCGAGCAAGCCTGGCCCACCTCAATACCCGGTTATCGCAGTGCTTCACGTCGATATTGTCCGGGCGATTTTCCTTGAAAAAGGTAATCATATTTATTGTTACACCCCTCTATCCCCAATAAATATTGCGCGAAACGGCAGGTAACTGTTTTTCTGTTACAGGACGTTCACGTTTCAGAATAAAAATTATTCATTCTGATACTCATAGACCGCACGGTGGTTAGGTGCCGACACAGCGGGCGAGCGCAATCACGCAATAACTCCCGCAGCATTGGATGCTTGCCTGAGACCGCTAAGTGGACTTCGCCAAATAGTCAGCTCAAAGGCTGATTGGCATCAACAATTCGGAAGCGACTTTTCTCAGCATGTAGGTTTCGCGCAGAATTGATTGCCCCATCGAAGACTCGTGACGCTGCATAACGGCCTCATTGTGCACGATGGCTTCATGCAGGTTGATCCACACAGGCCGCATACCATTCGCGATTTCGTGGCTTTCCATTCTCACGGGCGCTAGCTGGGGAGCGATTTCGCATAGATAAAAATGCGAGGTCATGTGCATCAGGTCATATTCTGGTTTCCAGTAGGGCCGGTACTCCTCGATGTAACCGTAGTGCTGGAGCACCTGTATTTGACGAGCACCAGTCTCTTCCTCAAGCTCACGCTTCAGGCCTGCGACAATGTCTTCGTCACCATCAAGGCCGCCTCCAGGAAAGCTGAAATCGTTATAGCGCTCCGTGAACAGCAACAGGATCTGTTCATCCCGCATCACGATGCCGCGTGCTGCGTGTCGACGGAATACTCTGCCCTGTTTGGATTTCAGCTCGGGGTGAACACATGTGGTCTCGTTACGGCAAGATCAGTTAGTCATCGTCCAGGGTGGCCACGGTATTTCCGCAGCTCTGGAAATACTGTGGCCAGTGGAACTGGTTCAGCGAAGCAGCAATACGGGTAAAGTGGATGTTCGCAGCATCGTCGTGGTCGTGCTGCCCACCAGAAACTGCCTGATGCGTGAGTGCCCGTACGCCCCCATGACCAAGAGGTCAATGCAGTGCTCTGCCTGATACGCATGAAGTACCGACTCTACTTCGCCTGGGCGGATCTCGGCATGCACTAGCGGGCCAGAACTGGCGAGTGTGGTTCGTGCTTTCTCTAGCTCATTCTGATTTTCTTCAGAGTCCGTACCAACCATGACGATATGAATTGGCAGGCCTTCGCACAGCGGGCTTGAAGCAAGCATCTGTACGGTCTTGTGGCCTGTAGCGCTGCCGTCAAATGCCACCATGACCGTTTCAGGTTTCCTGAAATGGCTGGTTGTAATCAGGATGGGGCGGTGGATAGTTCGGACTACCGCTTCAATCTGGCTGCCAAGACTTTGGGCACTGCGCGTGCTGTCCTCTCCGACTCTTCCGATCACCAGTAATCGAATATCGTTTTGGAGATCGCTCAGGCTCTCGACTAGATGTCCATGGCGCTGCTTCAGATCAGGTGACATGGCGCCAGAGATGACTGTTCGCTCGCGAGCTTTTTCAAGCATGTGCTGTCCATGTTCCAAGGCCAGTTTTGCACGCTGCGCATCCAGCGTGGCCAACTCTTCCAGTAGATGTTCTCTGCTACCGAGGCCGATATTGCCGCTGAGGTCAGCGGATGCAGGATATTTTTCCTTATCCAGCACATGAAGCAAGGTCAGGGGAGCGCTGAGTCGTTGCGAGGCCCATGCTGCGTAATCGCAGACCGCCAATGAGGATTGTGAGTTATCAATGCATGCCATTACGTGGGTCATTGTCGTTCTCCTTAGTGGCTCATGAGCTTGTCGATGGCACCGGGTTTGTCATGCACACCGAAGCGGTCAACGATTGTTGCGCTGGCTTCATTGAGACCGAGCACTTCAACCTCAGCGCCTTCGCGGCGGAACTTGATCACGACCTTATCCAGGGCTGCGACGGCGGTGATATCCCAGAAATGCGCCTGTGTGAGATCGATGGTGACCTTGTTGAGCGCTTCCTTGAAGTCAAAAACTTCAGTGAACTTGTCCGCAGAGCTAAAGAACACCTGGCCCACGACGTGGTAAGTCCGATGCGATTCCGTCTCTTCCAGAGTGCTCTTGATATCTAGGTAGTGCCCGACCTTGTTTGCGAAGAACAGGGAGGCCAGCAGCACACCTACCAGTACGCCGTAGGCCAGGTTGTGAGTGGCCACGACGACAACGACGGTCGCCACCATGACGAGGTTGGTCGACAGCGGATGCTCTTTCAGATTACGCAAAGAATCCCAGCTAAAGGTGCCGATGGATACCATGATCATCACAGCCACGAGTGCCGCCATAGGGATTTTGGAGAGCCATTCGCCAAGAAATACCACCATCAGCAGCAGGAAAACGCCGGCACACAATGTCGAGAGACGGGTGCGGCCACCAGATTTCACGTTGATGATCGACTGGCCGATCATGGCGCAACCTGCCATGCCGCCAAGCATGCCGGCAGCGATGTTGGCCACACCCTGGCCTTTGCACTCGCGGTTTATCGGTAAGGTCGTCGACGATGGTCGCGGTCATCATTGATTCGAGTAGACCCACTACTGCCAACGCAGCCGAGTACGGGAAAATGATGCGCAGGGTTTCAAAATTCAGCGGAACTTCAGGCCAGAGGAAGATCGGGAGCGTATCAGGCAGTTGGCCCATGTCACCGACGGTGCGGATATCCAAACCGAGGTAAATGGCGATGGCCGTCAGCGTCAGAATGCACACCAATGGAGAGGGAATCAGCTTGCCGATTTTCGGCACATACGGAAACAGGTAGATGATTCCCAAGCCCGCAGCGGTCATGGCATAGACATGCCAGGTGACATTGGTCAGCTCAGGCAATTGCGCCATAAAAATCAGAATCGCCAATGCGTTTACGAAGCCGGTGACTACCGAGCGTGAAACAAAGCGCATCAACGAGCCAAGCTTCAGGTAGCCGGCAAGGATTTGAAGTACGCCACATAGTAGAGTCGCGGCCAGCAGGTACTGGAGTCCATGCTCTTTTACCAGCGTAACCATCAGCAGTGCCATGGCGCCTGTCGCCGCCGAGATCATTCCGGGGCGTCCGCCGACAAAGGCGATGACAGCACAGATACAGAAGGAGGCGTAGAGACCGACTTTGGGATCTACCCCGGCGATGATGGAAAAGGCGATGGCTTCCGGGATCAGCGCGAGTGCGACCACCAGCCCCGCGAGCACGTCGCCACGGACGTTGGAAAACCACGTTTGTCTAAGTTTTTGCAGCATAGAAAATATCCAAGGCAAAGCATCGCGCACGCCAAAGGAAGGCGAGCGAATCGATACAAATTCAAATTTTGAGGATTTTTTGCTGTGTGCTTAAGGTATAAAACCAGGCGTACAGCAGTACGCACCCGCGAGCGAGGCTAGCGGAAGCAGAGTGTTGCGGGGGGGCGTAGCGCTAAGGCGGCGTAGGCTGCCAGTAGATCGTTTGGAGTACAGTCATGCTGATGTTCCTGTATCTCAAGGGGTATGCGGAGCAGAAGTATACAATGAAGCCATCGTCGATTGCGACCCGCTGCCAAGCTCCACATGAGTTACGTCAGATACTGGCTTATTCAATGGGTATACCTGCGGGCAAGGCTTTGCCCTCCATTCGTTCTTGTTCGAGCTGACCTGTGCGCTGAGAAGTGAGTTGGCCAGACGGTTACGATCCGTCTAGGCATTCATCGAATCGACTTCACCTGACTTCTAGGACTGTTGATCTTAAATAGCAGATCACGGTTTACACCTTCCAATTGCTTGTTCTCCTTGGCCAGCAGAGCGTTTTGCTCCTGAAGTGCTTTCTTCTCTGTACAAAGCCGCAGATTCACGATGGCTATCCTCTTCAGATCTGCATCTCGCTCAGCCAGTATGTCACGCAACTCCTTAATCAGCAGATCTGCCCCCTGAAGGGCTTTCTCCTTCTTGACGAGCTTTTCTCGCGACTCCTTGTTGGTCTTTTGACGAATTAACTCTGCAAGGTCTGGATACCGGTTGTGTATCGTCGCATTGCTTATGCCTGCCTCTTCGGCGACGGAGGCGATACTTAGCTTACGACTCAGCTGAACCTGCTTGGGACGCCCCTTGGTAATCCTTGAGATAGCCAACTCGATTGCACGCCTTGTCTGGTCATTTCCCATGCTACACCGCCTCTACTGCTGGTATGAGACGCGATGGACGTTCTGGTAAGGAATACGGCTCAACTGGGTCTCCAAGTTCGCCTAGCACCCGCTCTGCCTCTCGCAAGTGCCTTGTGGCTCGCTCCCAGGCCGGATCGCCAAGATCTGGCCATGAGAGCACCTCAACCTGCTGATCTCTAATGCGCCGCCATATGAGCAAGTGTCCCTGGTCGATGACACCCTCACCGCAGCCAACGCAACGAATCGCATCGTAAAGCCCCTCCCCGCCGCATCCCTTAGTCGTTGCCAAACACCAAGAGTGGCCGGTGCCACGGATAAAAACACCTTCGCCAACAGCCCTGACCAGAGCTTTAGGGTCTTTTGCTGTCTTCACCTCGGGTCTCCCTCTGAAGCGCACGATATGGTCAGCCCTACCGCCAGAAAGCTTCTGGCTCGGAGCCAGCCATCCAGAAACGATACTTACCTGCAATTCGTCCCTTTTTGACAATACAGATTCAAGAAGCGTGTCATCAAATAGCGGGTCTTTTGCATAGTGCAGAGTCATATCCATTGACCAATGTTTGAAATGGTGTCGCAGATACCGAACATCGCCAAGTACCAGCAAATGTTCTCCGAAACTGGTGTGTTGCGAGCGGCCACAGTTTCTCCGGAGTTATCGTAGTACGATCAAGAACTTCACCCAAGTCATCATTCAACACCACTAGCTCAAAACGCTCTGCAACCTTTTTGAGGAGCGTATTTGTTAGTACGTTCTGTAGAAATTCAGGCCGCGTGCCAAGCGCTTTCCAGCCAAGAAAAAGGCTGCTACCCAAGAGAGTGGCATCATTGACGACTTTTGATTTTAGTCCCTCATCTTTGGCTAGTTCGTACAGATACAATCTTCTTTTACCGATGTAGGGCAGAAGAGATCTCCGCAACCCCGCTGCCACATTCACAGCCTTTTCGACGACAGGTGGAACCATCCATTTTGCAGGTTTTGGCTGCTCCTCCAGCTTGTATGTGAGCCCATGTATCCAGCAAAATTCTTCGCCATCCATATCGAATGAGCGCTCAAAGCAATTATGTTTTAACGAAATAATTTCGGAGTCCCGCATACCGCTAAACATGGCAACGACGATGTAGCAGCACGTACGCAGAATCCTGACCTCATCATCAAGATCCGTTAAAAATCGCAGTCCGTTCGCGTCAAGCAAAGACTGCATTTTAGAAAGTGCCCTTGCCCTCGCGATATCATAAGACACTGACTCTAGCGTCTGATAGGAGCTCTTCGCACCTTTTTCCAGTCTCACCCTTGCATGATACTCAGCAAGCTCCATCTCTTGTGAATAACAGGAGTGGAATGTATCCCAGATATGCAGAATTCGATCCGACTCATGCTCTATGAACTCTAAGGATTTTCGCCCGAGATCGGCATATAAGCGCTTTGGAATAATCTCAGTCCGGACATCATACATACCACCTGTACGTCGAGCCCCTGCAAGACTGAACGCAGTTTCCTCTGGCCACGGATGCTCACTCATTGGTTTTGGCAAATGAGTTCTAAAAGCGTATATCAATTCCAAAACTTCTAATAGAGCAACTTTTTGTCTCTGCTTAACAGACTTATCCGCGCCTACATATAAAGCATACGCAGCACACCGCACAGGAGTCAGCTCATCAAAGCCCGTGATGGATTGCCCGCACATCCAACGAAGAAGCGGCTTCACGTTCGTCCAGCACGAAATTAGTGTTGCTGCTTTTATGTGCTTGGTTGATCGCGGTGACTTGGCGAGCCAACGAGTATATATAAAAGACTTAGCGGCTATTAGCAAACTAGTCTCTGATTTGTCGATGGATCTCACTTCATCGGAAAGTGGATGGTCAAAATTCACATAGAGGTTTGACGTATTTTTGTTGAGAACATACGGGGAAAAGTCCCATATGTTGTCCTCATACCTAGAAAGCGGCATTGATTTACCGTTTTCGCCGGTTATGTATGTAACTGCAAGATCATTTCGATCATCAACAGCGATCTTTCTCAGGACTGCACAGGGCGGCCTGGCTACAGTTGCATTAGCACCGTTCACTCATCACCTCCAAGCAAAGTCCTATCTCGCCACATTGGATGAGGGGTAGCGAGGGCTCGGTGTTTCTCGCGCTCAACTACAACCGGATCAAAAAGGGGAGTTATATCGTTGTCGATGACACGGATCACCCACGCATAGACGGAATTCCAGCGCGATTTGCCGAGTAGCCCGCGTTCTTTGATCAGGAGCCAATAAAAACTGAACAGACGATACAGGTCTGATTCGATCACGACCTGATTTGGGCAACGAAAGCAATGGAGAAAGCGCTGACAGTTGGTGGTGCCATTTCTTGGAGCAAAACGGCCATTGATAGGATCTGAACAACGCGCAACGCCTGTATTAAGTGCTCCACTCAGTAGCAGATCAACTTTTTCGGGCTCTATGGATAGTTGAGCTGACAAGTCATCGCGAAAGCTCTGCTCATTCACCTGACCGGTCATGACGCCTTCGAGAATACGACCAACGAATTTGTGATTCCGCTCCATCTCGGGCGTGACAGCGAGGTAGTGGCTATCAGTCATCCGCGTACTATTACCCAAGAGCTGAGCCGTCTTGAACAAGTTTCCGTTGCTCAGTTGCCACATTCGCGTGGCAAAGGTTTTTCGTAGCCTCGATACGTTGACCTTCAGTAATTCTGGCAGGCCGTTCGATGCCCTTCTATCGCCAAAAATTTGATGCCGGGCCACCAGTGCAGTGGCTTGTTGGTCAATATTGGAGGCGTTGAGAGTCTTCACGCCTCTATTCCCCTTGGCGCGGTAAAGCCAGACACGATCGTGCATCGTCTTCGGTGCTAGATCTAGCAAAGGAAACGATCGGACTAGCGCTTCCCGGTACAGGGTGACCACATCGCTCGGTACCGACGCGGACTCATCATCAGTGGTGTGGTAACGAAAGGCTTGGCGGTGAATCTTGAAACCTCGACGCTTATACAACTGGAGCACGCCCATATCCGGCTTGAGAGGGTGATCGGTGATCGCATCTCTGCTCATCTCTAGTAGTGGCGTGAGATTGCGACCACTCCTGGCAGCGATCAGCAAGAGGTAAACAGTCATAGCTGCGGCCTCGCTCCCACTAGGCAAATTACCGGAGCGGATCATGTCTAAGTCCTTCAGGAGCGCTATCAGCAAGCGCTCTATCTCGCCCTGCGTGAATGCCTGATGACCAACATACGCTCTGTCGGCGTTCGGAAATGGAATTTGAGGAAACACACCGATCCCGAGTTGCCCGGCGCGAACACGGTTCATCAAGACTGTTTTTGTTGTGTTGTAGATGGCCCGCGCCGATGTGATTGAGATTGTCCCCTTACCCCTTGCTGGCTGTTGCTTCAGCCATTCCGTATAGCGTTCAACTGTGCGGGGGACTATGTCGGCGAGGCACCCTATGACGCGGCCCTTACCCGATTCAGCGTCGAGGTACTTGAACCAATAACGCATACCGGAGGCACAAAGGTTCATTACGGTCGCTTGGCTGACCCCCGACGATTGAATTTCTTGGACGGCCTCGTGTAGCTGACGTGAGAGCAATAGTCTCGTAGCTGGCTCAATCGCTTCCGGTACCGATGCCCACTGCGCGAAGTCGAACACCCTCGTTCCAACGCAAATCGACATGTCACCAGGAGTTTTTTTTGCTGTTTCAATTGAGATGATGTTTTCTGGCTGCATGCCATAGCTTTTTCTGGGTCTAGGCATGTGCATTCCCTAGCAAGTCCAACTCTTCCTGATATGTATTCAGTTCCGAGTTTTCCATGAGATCAAGACAATGAAGATAGATGCTAGTCGTTTGGACGCTGCTGTGGCCCAAGCGATCTCGAACCCATGCAAGTGCTTGCCCCATGGCCGCACGCTTCGACTGGTGGAGTAGTTCAAAAGTAGCAAAGGTATGCCTCAGCATGTGCGGAGTAACCCTGAACATAATCCGAGGTTGCTTCCCAGACCAAAGTCGTCTGTACGCATTGTTCAAGCCTTTTTCACTGAAAGGGTGACCATCTCTGTTTAAGAAGATGGGTTGAATCCCAGAGCGGCTTGCACTGCGACCAAAGTTGGCCCTGAATGCTCCCTCAGCAAAGCTCAGATAATCGAAAAGCTCCCGCATGACGTGCCAACCAATGAAGACTGTCCTAGGTTTTGAATTCTTCAGCAGCATGTCCGATGGGCTGAGATCAACACGAATGCGCTTCCGTACATCGAGCCCTGTCGGGTCAAAAACATACTTAATAGGGAATGTCCTGCATTCTTCATTGCGAAGGCCAGTTTGAAGCATCAGCACCGTCATCAATCGAAGCGTTTTGGTTGTGCATGCCTGAACCAGAAGCTTGGCTTGCTCAAGCGATAGAAGTTTAGGCGGCTCTCGGAAGACCTTGAGCCGAAGGTCGTCGCCATCTGTCATCTTGGCGGCGTGTGCATGCCTCAAAAAGCCCTGATTGTTTCCGGCAACAAATTTCGGTGAGGCATCCCAAGGAACTGAGCTAATGCGGCCTTGTTTATGCGCCCATTGATAGAACCCCATGAGGCATGTCAGCCGCTGGTTCAAAGTGCTCGGTTTTATGGCCCTTAGGCCCGTTGATGGTCTTGTCAGGGAAATTGACCAGTTCCTATACGCGGCAAGATTACTTACGGCGGATCGAGCGTGCCCCGCGACAGGGACATGAGCCCAATCGAGGGCGTTTGCCTCCAGCCATGAGAAATAGTCATACAGTGCTTCGCCGTGATTTCTCCATGTCTTGGGGCTACGCGTCTTGCCTCGTTCCAGCGCCAGATACATGAGGTAATCGTTTGCCGGCTCAACCAACTCCATTTGCCCGTTCAGCAGGAAAGGAATTCCAATATAAGCCTGGGTTAGCAGGACGAAACTGTCATCGGTGAACAGTAGCCTCATGGTTCATACCACTCATTGAGCACTGAGAGATCCTTTCTCTCTAAGCTAATGAATCATGGGCGCTCTGTCTGTAACAGAAATAGGGTTACCCTCCGTGAACACGGCGGAACGCGACTCCAAAGGCAGCATCCGACAGATAACCCAGCGAAGCGGCAACGGTAGCGACGTTGTCCGTGCCATCGCGCAACCTCGACGCCGCCACTTGCATGCGCCATCGCGTGACATATTCGCCGGGCGACTGCCCCACGCGCGTCTTGAATAATGCAGTAAAGCCAGAGCGGGACATGCAAGCCATATCCGCCATTTCAGCCAGCCTCAAAGATTTTTCGGGTGCGCCATGAATGGCACGCAACACCTTGGCGATGACCGGATCTCGAAGTCCTCCCAGCCAATTCAAATCAGTAGCGTCGGCGGCGGTGATGCGATGGCGAAGCACGTGAATGAAGATCAGCCGCAGCAGATCGTTGCACATTGCATGCGCGCCAGCTTGATTCGATTGCCACTCACGATCCAGTTCATCCAGCAGCCAGCCAAACGACGATGCGCCTCCGGACCCGGCGCGGATGATGAGTGCAGGCGGCAATGCATCGAGCAACTCCATCGCCGCAGGACCGACAAGTGAAACGCTGCCGCCCAGCAACTCGACATCGTCACCCACGCCGAACATTGCCGACGCCCCCGCATGGGAAAACACATCGGAGGCATTTATCGCCTCCACATCCGGCCCGCTGGCCAGAACGAACGGCGTACGAGCAACGACAAAACAGTCGCCAGCCCTCAGATGACAAGGCGCCATGCCGTCCATGCGCAACCAGCACTCGCCTCGTCGCACGACATTGAATTTCAATTCGATGGGCCGGAACTGTAATGCCCAAGTGCCGCCTGCCTGCAATCGCACGGAGCAGGCGGCACGCAGTCCTGACAGCGCCAGGACTTCGGACAATGGATCAGAAACTGAATTTTGGATGATCACGATAGAAAACCGGGTTTCTTGAGCTGTTTCGTCCAGCGAGCTTAGTGAAGAATCGAGCACTTCGATACCTGCGAGGGAGATTTCTCATGCCGACGCTTCAAAACCCTATTCACTCCGACTTCAATGCCGCCAGTACCGCCGCCGAGGTCATGGCAGGTGTTGACCTGACCGGCAAAATTGCGATCGTCACCGGCGGTTATTCGGGAATCGGACTGGTCACCACGAAATGCCTGGCCGCGGCGGGCGCACACGTTATCGTTCCCGCCCGAGATCCGGTCCGGGCCCTGGCCGCCCTGGCAGAGGTCAAGCGGGTCGAAGTACTGGAGATGGACTTGATGCAACCCGCATCGGTTGAAGCCTTCAGCCGACGCATGCTCAACAGTGGCCGTCCGATCTCGCTGCTGATCAACTGCGCCGGGGTCATGGCCTCGCCACTGACGCGAGACGGCGATGGGCACGAAAGTCAGTTCGCTACGAACCATCTCGGTCATTACCGCCTGACTTGCGGGCTGTGGCCGGCACTGATTGCCGCGGGCGCGGCGCGCGTGGTTTCGGTCTCGTCACGAGGGCATCAGATCGCCGGGGTGGATTTTGACGACATCGATTTTTTGCGCCGGCCATACGACAAGTGGGTGGCGTACGGTCAGTCGAAAACCGCCAACGCACTGTTTGCGTTGGCGCTCGACAAACGCGGACGTCATCGCGGCGTGCGGGCATTCTCGCTGCACCCGGGGCAAGTCCTGACCAGCCTCGGACGCCATCTGAGCAGCGCCGAAATAGCCGCATTCGACGTGCTGGATGAGCACGGTCGGCAGCGCCTGAACCCGGAGATCGGACTCAAGACACTGGAACAGGGCGCTGCAACCGGCCTGTGGTGTGCGACCAGCGCCACGCTTGCAACCTTGGGCGGTGTTTACTGCGAAGATTGCAATATCGCCTCTATCAACGAATCGGAGACGGGACGCAAGGGCGTGGCCAGATGGGCAGTCGATCTTGAGTATGCCGAGCGTCTTTGGGCCGCATCGGAGCAATGGACAGAGATGACAGTTTCATAAATGTTGGATCTGAGTCTTTTTTTAGTGCGTCGGTGCTCTATAGAGTGCGCGTCCGACGCACTAGTGGACAGTGATCGGCCGCCTACTATTTCTGGCTCTCTGAAGACCGGACGACCTCGAGAGTCTTCAGGAACCACCATGAATACTCGTCCTGGTTTTCGCAGCAAGACACTCCCCGAATCGCAACGTGACATTCTCGGTATGATCGCGACCGATCATCATCTGGGCGACATACTCTGCGCCATCTGCCAGATGCACGACGCACAGGCCCCCGAAACCTTCTGTTCGATACTGCTCACTGATGCCGAGGGCAAACGCTTGCTGAGCGGCGCGGCGCCCAGCCTTCCGGTCGAATACAGTGACGCGATTCATGGAATGGCCATTGGTCCACAGGAAGGAACCTGCGGCACCGCTGCGTTCCGGCGCGAGCTTGTAGTCACCGAAGACATCGCCCGGGACCCCAACTGGGAGCGTTTCCGCAGCCTGGCGCTGGGGCATAACCTGCGTTCCTGCTGGTCGGTGCCTTTGCTCTCCCATCAGGGACGCGTGTTGGGTACATTTGCCCTGTACCAGAACCGCGTCCATGCGCCGGACGAGGCGCAGATTCAACGACTGGACCGCGCGGCCCAACTGGCAGTCATTGCGATTCGTCATGAGCGTGATGGCCAACGACTGGAGGAAAGCGAACAACGTTTTCGTTCATTGTTCACCTACAACCCCCACCCCGTGTTCTCCCTCGATCTGTTCGGCAATATCCAAAGTGTGAACGCAGCAGGCCTGAAGCTGAAACCGTACACCGCAACCGATTTCATTGGTCATCACTTTTCCCATCTGGTACTCGAAGAGGACCTGGAGCGGGTCAGTCAGCATTTTTCCGCAGCCCGCGCCGGAGAACCTCAGCGCTTCGAGGCACGGGTTCTCGACGAGAGTGACAATCTGCTGACCATGGACATCTCTAACCTGCCGATCATGGTCAACGGAGAAATCGTCGGGGTATTCGGCATTGCCCGGGACATCAGCGAGCAGAAGCATTACGAGCGCCAGTTGAGCTTCAACGCCAGCCATGACCGGCTGACCGGCTTGCTCAACCGTGTTTCGCTTGAAGAACGGCTTGTTCTGGATTGTCACATCAGTCGTCGGCGCAAGCGTCGTCTGGCGGTGATGTGCATTGATCTGGATGGATTCAAATCCATCAACGATTCGATCGGACACTACTTCGGCGATCAGGTGCTGATTGAGGTGGCGCAGCGTATGACCCAGCAGATTCGTCCCGGCGATACCATCGTGCGCATGGGCGGTGATGAATTTATCGTTCTGCTGCCGGACTTGCTTCGTGATGAGGACGTTGTACCGGTAGCCGAGCGATTGATGGCCAGCATTGCCAGGCCCTACTGCATCCAGGGCATTGACCTGCACCTGAGCGCAAGTGTCGGCATCACCCTGAACGATGGTCACATCGAGCAGCCGATGCAGCTGATTCAGCAGGCTGACATGGCCATGTACAAAGCCAAGCAGCAAGGGCGCAACAACTTTCAGTGGTACACCAGCGATCTAAATCAGCGCGTTTGCGAGCACGCGAGCCTGCGCAATGACCTGCAAAAGGCTATCGAGACCCAGTCGCTCAAGCTGCATTATCAACCGCAGATAGAAGCGCGCACGGGTCGGGTGGTCGGGATCGAAGCGTTGCTGCGCTGGGAGCATCCGGAAAAAGGATTTATCTCCCCCGCGGTGTTTGTGCCGGTGGCAGAGGACAGTGGTCAGATCATCCCGCTAAGCCTTTGGGTACTCGATACGGCCTGCGCGCAACTGCGCCAGCTAGGCGAGCAGGGCATTACGAGCATCTCAATGGCCGTGAATATTTCGCCGATGCATTTTCAGCGTGGCCAGTTCGTCCAGTGTGTCCAGGCCACCCTGGAGAAACATGGTCTGCGTGGTGAGCAGTTGGAGCTGGAGATCACCGAGTCGCTGCTGTTGCATAACGCGGAACAGGCAATCGACACGTTGCACCGGCTCAAGGCGCTGGGGGTGCGCATTGCGCTCGATGATTTCGGCACCGGTTTTTCCAGCCTCAGCTATCTCAAGCGTTTGCCCATCGACAAGATCAAGATTGACCGCTCGTTCATTCAGGAAATCGCTACCGACCCTCACGATGCAGCGATCACCCAAGGCATTATTTCCATGGCCCATCACCTCAGTCTGACGGTGGTCGCCGAGGGCGTGGAAACGGCGTCCCAGGTGGATTTCCTGAAGGGCAGTCGTTGCGATATTTTTCAGGGGTATTACTTCGCCAAACCGATGCCTTGTGCAGAAATCGAAGCTTTCCTGAGCCATCCCGCGTCCCATCCCTGACCGGCCATTATGTCGGGTCTCAGTCCTGAAAATCAGACGCTAAGGCAAATTTTCAGACTCCAGCGCAGAACTCCCTCTCCTCAGGCAAGGCGCTCCCCGCGCCTTTCTCACACACTCGGCTCTAACGCTATCGCGCTGCACAACAACAAGAGCCGCGAAAAAAATGACTACTTTCCAGCCTGCTACCGAAAGCCCGACCAGCCACATCGGCGCCCGTCAGACCCGTGTCGAGGACGCCGCATTGTTGCGCGGCCTCGGCTGCTATGCCGATGACGCTGCGATCCCTCCGGGAACGCTACACGCGGCGATCATCCGCTCACCCCACGCTCATGCACGTATCACCTCGGTGGACTTTTCCCGTGCGCTGCTGATGAAAGGCGTGCATGGCGTGCTGGTCGGCGAAGACGTCAAACGCTGGGCGCTGCCGTTCCCGGTGGGTGTGCGTCAGCCGATGGAGCACTGGTGCGTCGCCGTCGACAAGGTGCGTTACGTCGGGGAGCCGGTGGCCGTGGTGATCGCCGAGAGCCGCTATCTGGCCGAGGACGCCATCGAAGGGGTGCGCGTTGAATACGAGCCGCTGCCACCGATCATCGATCCTGAACTGGCCACTGCCGAACAGGCGCCGGTCCTGCACGAAGCAGTCGGCAGCAACGTGGTCAATGAGCGGCACTTTCGTTATGGCGAGCCGGAGCAGGCCTTCGAGCAGGCGCCGCACAAGGTCTCGCTCAAAGTGAAGTTTCCGCGCAGTTCCTGCACACCCATTGAATG
>LNAP01003609.1_pt1 | contig 14736 bp, 11 predicted proteins | sample 602601 | NCBI WGS metagenome assembly LNAP01 (sample SAMN02440304, study PRJNA202911) | soil metagenome | biome: Subtropical and temperate rainforests or woodlands; isolation source: soil samples (1 kg each in a 20% v/v slurry with milli Q water) were... ...
AGCGGACGCTGGTAGCCGCGCTTCTTCATGTCCCACCACGCGTCATTGTCGTGAACGACGGGGGTGAAGGCGAAGTTGTAGTCCGGCGGAGGCGAGGAGGTCGCCCATTCCAGCGTGCGCGCGTCCCAGGGATCGCCGGTGACGTCCTTGAGCTGCTCGCGCTTGAGGAAGCTGACCGCGAACTGCATCAGCATGCACATGATGCCGATGAGGACGAAGACAGCGCCGATTGCGGCGATGACGAACCAGATCTGCAGGCTCGGATCGTCGAACACGCGCAGCCGGCGGGTCACGCCCATCAGGCCGAGCACGTAGAGCGGCATGAAGGCGAGGTAGAAGCCGGTGACCCAGAACCAGAACGACATCTTGCCCCAGAACGGATCGAGCCTGAAGCCGAAGGCCTTCGGGAACCAGTAGGTGATCCCGGCGAATGCGCCGAACACCACGCCGCCGATGATCACGTTGTGGAAGTGCGCGATCAGGAACAGGCTGTTGTGCAGCACGAAGTCGGCCGGCGGCACCGCGAGCAGCACGCCGGTCATGCCGCCGATCACGAAGGTCAGCATGAAGGCGATCGTCCACATCATCGGCAGCTCGTAGCGGATACGGCCGCGATACATCGTGAACAGCCAGTTGAACATCTTCGCGCCTGTCGGGATCGAGATGATCATCGTGGTGATGCCGAAGAACGAGTTGACGCTGGCGCCAGAACCCATCGTGAAGAAATGGTGCAGCCAGACCAGGTACGACAGGATGGTGATGACCACGGTCGCGTAGACCATCGAGGTGTAGCCGAAAAGGCGCTTGCCGGAGAAGGTCGAGGTGACTTCCGAGAAGATGCCGAAGGCGGGGAGAACCAGGATGTACACCTCGGGATGACCCCAGATCCAGATCAGGTTCACGTACATCATCGGGCTGCCGCCGAAATCGTTCGTGAAGAAGTTGGTGCCGACGTAGCGATCGAGCGAGAGCAGCGCGAGCACGACGGTCAGAACGGGGAAGGAGGCGACGATCAGGACGTTGGTGCAGAGCGAGGTCCAGGTGAAGACCGGCATCCGCATCATGGTCATGCCGGGCGCTCGCAGCTTGACGATGGTGCAGATCAGGTTGATGCCGGACAGCGTCGTTCCGACGCCGGCGACCTGCAGCGCCCAGATGTAATAGTCGACGCCGACGTCAGGACTGTAGCCGATGTTCGACAGCGGCGGATAAGCCAGCCAGCCGGTGCGGGCGAACTCGCCGATGAACAGCGAAGCCATCACCAGCACCGCGCCGCCGACCGTCATCCAGAAGCTGAAATTGTTCAGGAACGGGAATGACACGTCGCGCGCGCCGATCTGCAGCGGCACGACGTAGTTCATCAGGCCGGTCACCAGCGGCATCGCCACGAAGAAGATCATGATCACGCCGTGGGCGGTGAAGACCTGGTCGTAGTGATGGGAGGGGAGGAAGCCGTCGGAACCGCCGAACGCGAGCACCTGTTGCGCGCGCATCATGAGCGCGTCGGCGAAGCCGCGCAGCAGCATCACGATGCCGAGGATCATGTACATGATGCCGATGCGCTTGTGGTCGACGCTGGTGAACCATTCGCGCCAGAGATAGCCCCACAGGCGGAAATAGGTGAGGCCACCGAGCAGCGTGATGCCACCGAGCGCAACCACCGCGAAGGTGCCGACGAGGATCGGCTCGTGCAGCGGCAACGAATCGAGGCCGAGACGGCCGAAGATGAGCTTGAGAAGATCAGGAGACATGCGAGCTCTCTTTAGGAGTCTGACTTCAGGAGTCTGACTTGGGACGTTGTCCGAGGAAGAATGACGAGGACTTGAGCGGCGTGAAGATCGGCCGCTTCAGGCCGGCGCCCAGCAGCGGCGCGGTGTCGGTCGGAGCCTTGATCGACGCGGTGGTCTGGCCCTGCGGCGCATCCGGCGTGCAGCTGCCGGCGACGAAGGTCGGCTCGGGTCCGAACGCGGTGCCGCGGCGGGCGTATTTGTCGTAGGCCAGCGGCAGCGTGTTGTTCAGGCCCTCATGGCCGCGTCCGCCCTTGGCGTCGATCGCCATCATCTCGCTCTGGCACATCTTGCCGGTCTCGACGCACATGTTGAGGATCAGGCGGTAGAGATCGGAATCGATGGTGCCGTAGCGGCGCACCGGCTCGTTCTGGCTGGGCTTCTCGAGCTGGAGATATTCGGCGCGGCCGAGCGAGCCGCCGGCGGATTTGGCACTGGCGACCCAGGCGTCAAAACCCTTGTCGTCGAGGCCCTGGAAGTTGAAGTGCATGCCGGAGAAGCCGGCACCGCTGTAGTTCGCCGAAAAGCCCTTGTAGGTGCCGGCGTGGTTCACCACGGCGTGGAGCTTGGTCTCCATGCCCGGCATCGCGTAGATCTGGCCGGCAAGTGCGGGGATGTAGAACGAGTTCATCACCGAGGACGCGGTGATGCGGAAGTTGATCGGGCGATCGACGGGCGCGGCGAGGTCGTTGACGGTGGCAATGCCGTAGTCCGGATAGATAAAGAGCCACTTCCAGTCGAGCGCGACGACGTCGACCTCGAGCGGGGCCTTGGACTGGTCCACGGCGCGATCGGCATGGATGCGGCCGAGCGTGCGATAGGGGTCGAGCAGATGCGTGCCCATCCAGGTCAGCGCGCCCAGGCAGATGATGATCAGCAACGGCGCCGACCAGATCACCAGCTCGAGCTTGGTCGAATGATCCCATTCCGGCTCGTAGCGGGCCGAGGTGTTGGACTGGCGGTAGCGCCAGGCGAACATCACCGTCAGCGCCATCACGGGGACGACGATCAAAAGCATCAGGAGAGTGGAGATGATGACGAGGTCGCGCTGCTGGGCAGCGATGTCGCCGGCTGGCGCCAGCACGACGTAGTTGCAGCCACTAAGCGCAACTGCCAGGGGTAGCAGCGCCAGGATCTTGAGACGGGACACGGGCCGAGCCTTTGAGAATGAGTTTTGTTTGCGGGGGCAACGGGTAGCTGCGGCGCAGCAATCCGGACATTGGACAATTTGTCCAATGTTGCAGTGCGGAATGTTGGGTCAGACAAGCCCAGATCGCCTGGCGCCCCGCCGGGCGGTTGGCTTTGGTTTTCAGGACGTTAAGGGCGCACGAATGGCGACGGCACAGACCCCCGCAATGGCAGACCTCCACTCGGGCGAACACGGCCACGACCTGGCCAGTCCCGGCGAGATCGCCATCGGCGTCATCATCGGCCGCACCTCGGAATTCTTCGATTTCTTCGTCTACGCGATCGCCTCGGTGATCGTGTTCCCGCGCCTGGTGTTTCCGTTCACGAGCGAACTGACCGGGACCCTCTATTCCTTCATGATCTTCGCGCTGGCCTTCGTGGCCCGGCCGATCGGGACCGTCATTTTCATGACGGTCGACCGAGAGTACGGCAAGACGGCCAAGCTGGTCTCGGCGCTGTTCCTGCTCGGCACCGCCACCGTGGCGCTCGCGTTCCTGCCCGGTTATCACGAGATCGGCGTTGCGGCGATCTGGCTGCTGGCGCTGGCGCGTATCGCGCAGGGTCTGGCCTGGGGCGGCGCCTGGGACGGCATGGCCTCGCTGCTGGCGCTGAACGCGCCGCCCTCCCAGCGCGGCTGGTACGCGATGGTGCCGCAGCTCGGCGCGCCGCTCGGGCTGATCGTGGCGAGCGCCTTGTTCGCCTATTTCGCCGGCAACCTCTCCGCCGATGATTTCTTCGACTGGGGCTGGCGCTATCCGTTCTTCGTCGCCTTCGCCATCAACGTCGTGGCGCTGTTCGCGCGCCTGCGCATGGTGACGACCGAGGAGTATGCGTCGCTGTTCGAGACCCGCGAATTGCAACCCTCGCGGATCTCCGAAACCGTCGCGCGCGAAGGCCATAACATCATGCTCGGTGCGTTCGCGCCGCTGGCGAGCTTCGCGTTGTTCCACATGGTGACGGTGTTTCCGCTGTCCTGGGTGTTCCTGTTCACCCGCGAAAGCCCGGTGCGCTTCCTGATCATCGAAATCGTCGCCGCCGTGTTCGGTGTCGTGGCGATCGTGCTCTCCGGCGTCATTGCCGACCGTGTCGGCCGCAAGTCGCTGCTGATGGGATCGGCGATCGCGATCGCAATCTACAGCGGCTTCGCCCCGCAGATGCTCGACGCCGGCGCGTTCGGTGAGACCATCTACATGGTGATCGGCTTCATCCTGCTCGGCCTGTCCTTCGGCCAGTCCTCCGGCGCGATCGCCTCGAACTTCAGGCAGGCCTATCGCTACACGGCCTCGGCGCTGACCTCGGACATGGCCTGGCTGTTCGGCGCGGGCTTCGCGCCGCTGGTCGCGCTGCTGCTCGCCACCAATCTCGGCGTCATCGCCTCAGGCGCGTATCTCCTGTCCGGCGCGTTCTGGACCCTGCTCGCGCTCTGGCTTGCTGGCCAGCGCGAGGCCGGCGACATGGACGCGGGCGCTTAAGCCGCCCGCGGAGGCCTGCACGAACCCTCGATTGCTCTGCGCTCCATCCGGACTAAGCTGACAGTCTGCAGCGTCAATCCGCTACGATCTTCACGCGATCGCGCACCTTCACCTGCGCGCTGCGATCGAGCCCGTTGAGGACGCGGAAGCGTTCGGCGGGGTGATCGACACCGGCCATGCGGTGGGAGAGCGATTCGACGGTGTCGCCGGGCTGCACGGTGATGACCTTGATGCGCAGCGGGCGCGCGGCCTGGATTTCGTCGAGGGTCAAGCGGCGGAACGAATTGACGGTCTCGCGCGCGTTGCGCTCGCTCTCGGTCGACTTCTGCCGTGCCGCGAAGATGAAGCGATAGACGTCGCTGCCGAAACGCAGCGCGTAGACCTTGAACTGCCACTGATCGCCCTTGGCAGTGGCAGACGCCGCCGGAAAACCGTTGATGGTGATGTCCTCGATGGATGCCTTCTCGACGCCTTCCATCCAGCCCGAGTTCAGGTAATCGCCGAGCGACTGCTCGGCCGGTACGCGCACGACGTCGAAACGCATCGCCTGCGAGCCGCCGTCGCGCACGCCGATCACCGCCTGCGCGGTGTTGTCGAGCGTGAAATTGTCCGGCGCCTGGAAGGTAAAGCCGAGCTTCGGATGCAGGAACCGCCGGCCGCGGACGAAACCCTCGCTGGGATCTTCGCCATAGACGAGATTGTCGATCGCGGCGAGATAGGTCTCGCGGTCGCGCTCGCCCCCTTCAGGAGCGACATATTGCCGTGCGATGGTCTGTGCGTTCTGCACGCGCTCCGGGGTCGCCGGATGCGACGAGGTGAAATCCTGCGCGCGCGGATCGAGCGAGGTCTTGCCGACCTTCAGCTCGGCATTGCGCTCCATCGCCGACAGGAAGCGGGCGGCGCCATAGGGGTCGAAATGGGCCTTGGCGGAAATGCCGACGCCGATGCCGTCGGCCTCGAACTCCTGATTGCGCGAAAAGCTCGCCATGGTGAGCTTGGTCTTGGCGAGTGCCAGCGCGGTGAGATCGGGGTCGTTGCTCATGTCGGTGACGACGCGGGTGACGATCGCGGCCTGGCGGGCCTGGTCCTCGCGCATCGCGGCGTGCTTTGACAGCACATGCGCCATCTCGTGGCTGAGCACGGAGGACAATTCCGACGTGTCGCTCGCAAGCGCAAGAAGTCCGCGCGTGACATAGAGCTGGCCGTTCGGCAGCGCGAAGGCGTTGACCGCGCCGGAGTTGAGAATGGTGACCTTGTAACCCTGGTCGGGACGGTCGGAAGCCGCAACGAGCCGGTCCACCGTCTTGCTGACGAGCGATTCGAGCCTGGGATCGTCATAGGTGCCGCCATAGCTGGCCAGGATGCGCTCGTGCTCCTTCTCGGTGGCGGGGGTCTGCGCGACGGCCGGCTTCGGCTTCGGCATCGCGACCGTCTGGGTCGGCACCGCGGCCTGGAACCGGCCCATATCGCCGCAACCGGCAAGGGCTGTGCCCAGCACGAGGCAAAGCGCGGCCGGCGCAGCCCGCAGGCGGCGGCAATCACCTCGTCCGTGCCGTTCTAGCACCCCATTCACGTCGCTTAACCCGTGCCTGGCCTGCTAAGGCCTTACCCCTGTCGGATCGTTTGCGCCCAGCAACTCGATCTGTCCCACCCGGAGCACGTCGATACGCGGCCCCGTATTCCCCTCGACCCAGCCCCGAACGCGAATACGTCGATTTTCCAGGGACTTAAGGGAGATCCCGACGCTTTCGAACGCCGGTAGCATGCGCCTTGAAATAGTCACGGCAAAACCGCGTGTCCAGTTCCGTCCGAAGTTGAGGTAGGTCACTGCCCCAGCTTGCCGGACCGACAGGACTTTGCCTTCGACCACCATAAAGCGCCCGATCCCGGCCAAAATATCGTCCGGACTTTCCGCGTTTTTTATGGCCGACGGGTCAGCCCAGTTGCCCTTTTTTTCGCGCCGCGCCTCGGCCTCCGACGCCATCAGGGCCGCTGCGCAGTCCCTGTCGGTGATTTCGGCGGAGACGATAGCGGCGCCCCGGGCGAGGAGGGCGGCCTGCACCGAGGTATCGTCCTCGCCGACAAAGATCAGCGCGGCTTGGCGGCCATAGCGGTCGGGCGTGTCGTCAGTGCTCCGCAGCGTGACGTCGCGGCCGACGAGCAGCGCTGTTAGCGCCAGCTTCGTCGTTGCGGTTGGTTCGATGCCGGTAAGGCGGACCTCGCGGCCATCATCGAGACGCACGCTACGCGCATCGACGATTGCGGCGACGCGGCCTTCGCCTTGCGTTTCGAATTGGCACGGCGTGGCGAACGCCGTGCGACCCGCGACGAAAAGAAATGCGACGATGAGATGAAGCAGTCGCGTCACGGCGCCCGGAGAGGTTGCGTTGCGCGTCAATCTTAACTCAAGCGTGGCGAGGCGCGAAGAGGTTTCCCCACACTCCGTGATTGCGAGCGCAGCGAGCAATCCAGAATCCGACCGCGGTGACAGTCTGGATTGCCTCGCTGCGCTCGCAATGACGTGGAAACATTTATCCGCACCTTGCCATTCCGCTTTGCGGAAATCGCGCGCCGAACATGCGGCCTCTTCGCACCTGCGCTTGCTGCGCTCTTGCGCATGCGGCATGATTGCGGCAACAGCCATAATCAAGCGCCCAAAGAGTGCGGCGCGATAAGGGAGGTCTCTTTACGATGAAGAATATTTTGTCGGGCATTTTTGCCGCAGCGTTTGCTCTGAGCGCGAGCGCCGCCGCGCAGGCCCAGGACAAGCCGCCGCTCAAGATCGGCGGCATCCTCGACATGTCGAGCCTTTACGCAGATATCACCGGCCCCGGCAGCGAGACTGCAGCCAAGATGGCGGTCGAGGATTTCGGCGGCGAGGTACTCGGACGCAAGATCCAGGTGCTGGCCGCGGACCATCAGAACAAGGCCGATCTCTCCGCCAACATCGCTCGCGACATGCTCGACAATCAGGGCGTCGAGATGATCTACGACGTCGCGGCCTCGGCGACTGCGCTTGCCGCCGGCGAGATCGCGAAAGCGCGCAACAAGATCATCATGTTCAACGGTCCGGGCTCGATCCGTCTCACCAACGAGGCCTGCGGTCCCTACACCATCCACTACGTGTTCGACACCTACGGACAGGCCAACGTGACCGGCCTTGCAGCCGTGAAAGCCGGCCTCGATACCTGGTTCTTCCTCACTGCCGACTATGCCTTCGGCCAGGACCTGGAGAAGGACACCAGCGCCGTCGTCACCAAGACCGGCGGCAAGGTGCTCGGCGCCGTCCGTCATCCGCTCAACACCTCGGATTTCTCGTCGTTCCTGCTTCAGGCGCAGGCCTCCAAGGCCAAGGTGATTGGCCTTGCCAACGCCGGCGGCGACACCGTCAACGCCATCAAGCAGGCGGCCGAGTTCGGCATCACCAAGGGAGGCCAGAAGGTCTCGCCGCTGCTCGCCTTCGTCTCCGATATCGACTCGATCGGGCTGGAGACCGCTCAGGGCCTGCTGCTCGCCGAAGCGTTCTACTGGGACCTCAACGACGACACCCGCGCTTTCTCCAAGCGCTTCATGGAGCGCACCAAGCGGGTGCCGACCTCGGCGCAGGCCGGCGTCTATTCCTCCGTCACGCACTATCTGAAGGCCGTGAAGGCGGCCGGCACGACTGACGCGGCCGCGGTCATCAAGGTGATGAAGGAGACGCCGATCAACGACTTCTTCGCCAAGAACGGCAAGATCCGCGAGGACGGCCGCATGATCCACGACATGTACCTGTTCGAGGTCAAGAAGCCGTCGGAATCCAAGGGCCGCTGGGACGATTACAAGCTGCTCGCCACCGTGCCCGGCAGCGAGGCGTTCCAGTCGCTGGAGCAGTCGCGCTGTCCGCTGGTGAAGAAGTGACGCGAAGCGTCGTAGCGACACGCGCGTCCAACAACAGGTTGTCATCCCGGGGCGCGCGTAGCGCGAGCCCGGGATACATCGGGCCGCAATGACTGGCGAGAAATGGATTCTCAGGTGCGCAATTGCGCACCGTAGTTCGCGCTTCGCGCGTCCCGGAATGACCGAGCAAAACAACAACAAGGGAGACCACCCATGAGCAACGACATGGTCCTGCAAAAGCTCGAAGGCGGGCTGCTCACCATCACCATGAACCGTCCCGAGCGGAAGAACGCGCTCAACCCCGAGATGGTCGCAGGATTGGTCGAAGCGGCGCGGCGCGCGGCCGATGATCCCGAGGTGCGCGCGGTGCTGTTCAAGGGCGCGGGCGGCTCGTTCTGCGTCGGCGGCGACGTCAAGTCGATGGCGGCGGGCCGTGCGCCGCTGCCGTTCGAGGTGAAGATGGCGAACCTGCGCCGCGGCATGGAGGTCTCGCGCATCCTGCATCAGATGCCGAAACCCGTGGTGGCGCAGCTTGATGGCGCCGCGGCCGGCGCCGGCCTGTCGATGGCGCTGTCGTGCGACCTGCGCATCGCGTCCGAATCCTGCAAGATCACGACCGCTTTCCCCAAGGTCGGATTCTCCGGCGATTACGGCGGCACCTATTTCCTCACCCAGCTGCTCGGCAGCGCGCGGGCGCGCGAGCTCTATCTGATGTCGCCGGTGCTGACCGCGAAGGAGGCGCATGCGATCGGCATGGTGACCAAGGTTGTGCCCGACGCCGAGATCGACACGGCGGCGCACGAACTCGCGCTGTCGCTGGCGCAAGGGCCATCGATTGCGCTCGGCTTCATCAAGCGCAACATCAACAATGCCGAGCATCTGCCGCTGGAGGATTGCTTCGACGGCGAAGCGATCCACCATACCCGCTGCAGCGACACCGAGGACCACAAGGAGGCCGCCAAGGCCTTCGTCGAAAAGCGCAAGCCGGCCTTCAAGGGGGCATGACGATGGCGCCCTATGTGCGGCTGCGGCAGATCTGTCTGGTCGCGCCGCAGCTCGCGCCCGTGATCTCGGACATCGCCGAAATCATGGGCCTCGCGGTCTGCTACCGCGACGGCAACGTCGCCAAATACGGCCTGGAGAACGCGCTGCTCCCGGTCGACACGATCCTGCTGGAGGTGGTCGCGCCGTTCAAGGACGGTACTACGGCCGGCCGCTTCATCGAGAAGACCGGCGGCCGCGGCGGCTATATGGCGATTTTCTGCTGCAACGATCCGGACGAGCGCGGCCGCAACGCCAACGCGTTTGGCGTGCGCACCGCCAACGTGATCGACCACGCGCCCTATCACGGCGTGCAGCTCCACCCCCGCGACTGCCGCGCCGCCTTCATCGAGTTCAACCACACCGACGGCAGCGACGACATTCTTGGTGCGTATCCGCCGGCGGGTCCCGACTGGCAGAAGTTCATCCGCAAGGATGTGACGCAGGCGCTGACCGCGGTGGAGATGCAGAGCCCGGATCCGCAAGGGCTGGCGGAGCATTGGGGCAAGATCATCGGTGTTGCGCCGGGTGGCGGTGCCGAACTGAAGCTGCCCAATGCGACCTTCCGCTTCGTGAAGGGCGCCAGCGAGATCATGAGTGCGCTGGAGTTTCGGGTGACCGATGCTTCGAGCGTGCTGCATGCCGCGAAGGCCAGGGGGCTCGCGGTGGCGGGGAACGAGTTCCTGCTGGGTGGAGTGACGTTCCGCATAAGCTAGCGGCTTGCCGGCGCTCCCCTCTCCCCTTGCGGGAGAGGGTGGATCGCCGCAAAGCGGCGAGACGGGTGAGGGGTTCTTCCGCGCAGGAAGTTTCGTTCGCGGAGAGAGACCCCTCATCCGGCGCTTCGCGCCACCTTCTCTCACAAGGGGAGAAGGAAGAAGAAGCTACCTGCCCTTGAAGTTCGCCACGCGGCGCTCTTCCGTGGCCTTGACGCCTTCCTTGAAATCTTCCGTCGCGCGCAACCTCGTCTGCTCGGCGAGCTCGTGATTGGTCGCGGCCATCACGCGGTCGGCGAGGTTGGCGCGCATCGTGGCGCGGGTGGAGAGGAGGCCGAGCGGAGAGCATTCTGCGATCTCGGCGGCGAGCTTCATGGCGCCCGCCTTCACCTGGTCCTGCGGCACCAGCTCGTTGGCGAGGCCCCATTTGTAGGCTTCTTCGCCGGTGACGCGGCGGCTGGTGTAGAACATCAGCTCCGCGTTGTTCTTGCCGATCAGCTCCGGCAGCGTCGTGGTCAGGCCGAAGCCGGGATGGAAGCCGAGTTTTGTGAAGTTGGCCGAGAAGCGGGCTTCGGGGCAGGTGACGCGGAAATCGGCCGAGACCGCGAGGCCCAGCCCGCCGCCGATGGCCGCGCCTTGCACGGCCGCGACGATCGGCTTCTTGGCGCGGAAGATGCGCACGGCCTGGATGTAGAGATGGTTGATCGGGCCGAGGTTGTCGGCCGGGTCGCCCTTTTTCTCGGCTTCGCGCGCTTCCTGCGCCTGCCGGGCCGGGTCGCCGAAATTGGCACCGGCGCAGAACGCCTTGCCCTGTGCGGACAGCACCGAGGCGCGGATCTCGATGTCACGGTCGAACTCCTCGAGCGCGTCCGCGATCTGGTTGATCAGCGAGATGTCGAAGAAGTTCAGCGGCGGACGGCGGATCTCGATAGTGCCGACGTGGCCGACTTTTTCGACGCCGATATCTGTATAGGTGCTCATGATGTCCTCGAAGCGTTAGCGCAAACCCAGTCGGCGCGACTAGCGCAGACCGAGTCCGCGCGCGATGATGCCGCGCAGCACCTCGGTGGTGCCGCCCTGGATGGTGAGTTTGGGTGCGGTCTTGATGGCGAAGTCGAGCTGCCGCTCCAGCGTCTCGCGATTGGTCGCAGTCTCCTCGACGAAAGCGGCGAGATCGCGGACGCGATGCGGAAGCTGCTGCTCCCAGACCGTTCCGATGTCCTTGACGATGGAGGCCTCCACCACCGGCTCCTTGCCGGCCTGAAGCATGCCGGCAACCGAGACCGACATGCGCCGCATGGTGTGGAGCTGGGCGACGAGACGGCCGATGCCTTCGGCGCTGCGCGTATCCGGATTGGGGCCGACCGCGCGGACCAGCTCGGTCAGCACGTAATAGGTCTCGAGGAAACGTTCGGGCCCCGAGCGCTCATAGGCGAGCTCCGACGTGGCCTGCTTCCAGGCGCCATCGACCTCACCGAGTACGTGATCCTCGGGCACGAAGAAGTCGGTGAAGACGACCTCGTTGAACTCGTACTGGCCGGTGATCTGGCCGATCGGGTTCACCTGGATACCCGGCTGCTTCATCTTGACCAGGAACTGCGTCAGGCCGTGACGACGGTTTTCCTTGGTCGGCGGCGAGGTCCGGAAGATCGCGATCATGTAGTCGGCGATGTGCGCCGACGAGGTCCAGATCTTGGTGCCATTGATGAGATAGCCGCCGTCGGTCTTGGTCGCGCGCGTCTTGGCGGCGAACAGATCCGAGCCGGAGTTCGGCTCGCTCATGCCGATGGCGAAGCAGATCTCGCCGCGGCAGATGCGCGGCAGGATATCCATCTTGATATGCTCGGGTGCATATTTGATCAGCACCGGCCCGCTCTGACGATCGGCGACGAAGAAGCGTCGCGTCGGCGCGTTGGCCACGCGCATCTCCTCGGTCACCACGTAGCGTTCGAGGAAGGAGCGCTCCTGGCCGCCATATTTCTTCGGCCAGGTCATGCCGAGCCAGCCCTTGGCGCCGACCCGGCGGGAGAATTCCGGCGCGTCGGTGTCTTCGCGGTTGGGCTTGTGCGGGTCGAAGGTGCCGGCGGCGATCTCTTCGGCGAGGAAAGCGCGGACTTCCTTGCGCAATTGCTCGCACTTCTCGGGCAGGCGGATCGGATCAAAACGGAGGGCAGCGGTCATTGTTGTCTCGTCTCCTGATCAGCGCGACGCCACGAGCGGCCACAATTCGTCGGCACCACGGCTCGCGACCAGCTTGCCGAGCTCGACGGCCCAATGGCTCTCCGAGCCGAAATCGTCGCGCCAGGCCAGCGCCCGCAGCGAGTAACGGTGCAGGATGTGCTCGATGGTGAAGCCGATCGCGCCGTGGACTTGATGCGCGATGGCGCCACCCTTTTCCGCGGCTTCGGCGCAGCGGATTTTTGCGGAGGCGGCTTCGAGATAAACCGCGTCGTCGAATGATTTTGCATTCGCGATCGCGTCGGCCGCGGAGGTCGCAGCCGCGAGCGCTGCGGCGGACTCGCCGGCGAGACGGGCGAGATTGTGCTGCACCGCCTGGAATTTCGAGATCTTCTTCTCGAAGGCGACACGCTCGTTGGAGTAGCGCACGGAGATGTCGAGCATCGCTTCCAGCGCGCCGGCGATCTGAAGGCTGCGCGCGACGCCGCCCATCAGCATCAGGCTGGTCTGGTCCACGCCATCAGGCGCGCCCTTGATGGTGACGGGCTGGACCTTGTCGAGCGTGACGGTGTCGCTGTGGTCGTAGCCGACATTGAGGCCGGATTCGATCCGGCCCTTGCCGGCGTCGACCAGCGCGATGGAGGCGCCGTCCTTGCCGTGTGCCAGCACCGCAAAGTGCTTGGCCGCCTTTGCGAAGGGTACGCCGCGAGCACGGCCGGAGAGCGCGCCATCGGCATCGAGCGTGATGCGGTCTCTCGGAGAGGCCGGCAGCACCGTCATCTCACCTTCCGGTGAGCTGATCTTCGCCTGCGCCAGCAGCCAGCCGGCGAGCATCGTTTCGGCTAGGGGAACTGCGACCGCGAAACGGCCGGCGGCGTTCAGCAGCGCAAAGCCGTCGGCGAGGCTCGCACCGGAGCCGCCGAGATCGTCCGGCACCCATGACAAGGGCAAGCCGGCTTCGCTCAGCGCCCGCCACAGCGGCGCCTGCCACGAATCCTTCTTGTCGTTGTTGATCGTCTGCGGGTCGGCGAGATCGGCGAAGATTTTCTCCGCGGTCTCGACGACGATATTGTCACTCTCCGCCACAGCGTTCCCCGTGTTTTGCCATTGGCGCGGTCCGCCCAATGGGGTGGCGCGCAGTCTCTTCTTGCGCCCGATGATCGGAAAAAGCCATGGCCCTGACAAGCGTTGATCGCAAGCCCGTCTGCGGCACCGGCATGGGCGCAAGACCTCATCTGGATTAATTCCGCTTAGCGGAGTTTGCTCGATTTGCAGGGCGCGGCAAAGTCGCTAAACAGGTCGCCGATATTCAATCAAGGGGAAGGACATCCGGATGGCAAAAGACAGTCTGTGCGCAATCGTGACGGGGTCTGCATCCGGGCTGGGTGCGGCGACCGCGGAAATTCTCGCGCGGAGCGGGGCGCGGCTCGTCATCAACTATTCGTCGAGCCAGAAGGAAGCCGAGGCCACGGCAGAGCTCTGCCGCAAGGCCGGGGCCGCGGAGGTTGTGGTCGCGCAGGGCGATGTCTCGAAGGATGAGGATTGCCGCAAGATCGTCGCGGCCGCCAGCGGCTGGGGCCGGCTCGACATCCTCGTCAACAATGCCGGCACCACCAAGCATGTGGCTCACGCCGATCTCGACGGATTGTCGGCGGAGGATTTTCAGCGCCTTTACGGCGTCAACACCATCGGCCCGTTCCAGATGGTGCGCGCGGCGCGCAGCCTGCTCGAGGCCGGGTCGAAAGCCTCTAGCCGGCCGTCGGCGGTGGTCAACGTGTCCTCGGTCGCCGGCATCAGCGGCGTCGGCTCGTCGATCGCCTATGCCGCGAGCAAGGGCGCGCTCAACACCATGACGTTGTCGCTGTCGCGCGCGCTGGCGCCGCTGATCCGCGTCAACACGGTGTGCCCCGGCTATATCGATACGCCCTGGTTCACCAAGGGCCGCGGCGAGGCCGGCGCCAAGCAGGTGCGCGACAGTGTGGTGGCCAAGGTGCCGCTCAAGGTCGCCTCAACCGCCGACGACATCGCGCAGCTCGTCTGCTTCCTGGCGATGCCGGCGTCCAGCAACATGACCGGTGAGGTCGTGCGGATGGATGCGGGGATGCATTTGATTACGTGAGAGTGCTCGGCAAGCTCTCTCCGCGTCATGGCCGGCTTGACCCGGCCATCCACGTATCGCCGCGCAGATCGAAAGACGTGGATGCCCGGGTCAAGCCCGGGCATGACGATTTTGAGTAGGCGTGCCGTTTCTCGGCGCTTCGAGTCGCTACCCCTTGATCACGCCGCTTGCCACCAGCCTGTTCCAGATGAACAGCACCACCACGGCGCCGATGGTGGCCATGATGAATCCCGCGCCCTGGTCCGGGCCGTAATGCCCGATCGACTGGCCGATCAAGGTCGCCAGAAATGCCCCGGCGATGCCGAGGATGGTGGTGAGGATGAAGCCGCTCGGGTTGTTCGGTCCCGGCGCGAGCCAGC